>Ga0308163_10000076_pt1 | contig 298477 bp, 255 predicted proteins | sample PhyTR1_FD_201037 | JGI IMG/M metagenome (GOLD analysis project Ga0308163, IMG submission 201037) | Phyllosphere microbial communities from UC Gill Tract Community Farm, Albany, California, United States - DLSLT.R1 | ecosystem: Host-associated > Plants > Phyllosphere > Unclassified | place...
TGCCGATGCCGCTGGCTTTGGAACTTTTATCCAGGCCCAGCACGCCATTGCTGGCGTCAGCATTGGTTGACCCGCCGATGCCGTCGAACAGGACCTTAGCGATGTTTTCACTGGCGGGTCCGGTGCTGCAGTTGGTCAGCGGGATGCTGAATGGCTGTGCCGGACCGGTGGGATTCAGGTTGATGATGGAAGCTTCATCCATCACGACCTGAGTGGTGGCGCCTTTATTCGGAATGGCACAGTTTTCGATAAAAACGCTTAACTTGAAATCTGAGTTCTGGAAAACTTGTCCCCCGGCGCTCAGTGAAGTGGTGCCTGTGACGGTGTGGGTACCGGGGGGAATATCACCCGTTTTTATTAGTGTTACCGTCAATATTATACCTGGCACAAAAGCTTTATTATTCACTGGAATAGATATGGGGAAGAATTTATATTCATCTTGGCCTATTCCAGCAACTTTAAATTTCGTTATCATTCCAATGCCGGCGATATTGGTGGGATAGACTTTTCCGGCGGCTTCGGGATATTTAGGGGGATTCAGTCCACTCACCGGGGCTGCGGCAGAGGTATATTTTGCGGTTATTGTCGCAGATTTTCCGCACCCCATAGCCTCATAGTCGTTGAATTTCTCGGGGGGAAGCAGCATGGTTTCCTCAAGAACCTCACTGCCGACAGCCGCTGAAAGCGGGATGGTGCGGGTTCCCCATGTCCGTGTTACAGTGATCTGATCTGCAGTGTAATCATATTTACCTGAAGAATCTTTTTTATAAAAATAGCATTTGTCAGCCGGTAGCGAGCCAGCAAAGCCCGGCGCACTGACGGATAACAGTACGCCTGCCGCGATCAAGCCATAACATTTCTTCAGAGAGCTCATATTTTCCCTTAATGACGACAAATCGCCGTGGTGATAATCAGTCCATCTTCCTGCGGCAGGCCATTGGCCTTGACCTCGGCGCGGCACTGCTGGTCGGATTGCGCGCCCCAGCTGACGTCTACCGACATCTGCTTAGCTTCCTGCTGCAGATTGATCAGCGCCTGGCCAGCCTGGCCTACCAGCGTCAGCTCCCTGCCTGAGGTATCTTTCACCGCGGCGCCAAACGGTACGAAGCTGCCATCAGGACGGGTAAGCTGCAGCAGCAGGCGCTGGTTTTTGCTGGCGCGATAGTGGACTTCAACCACCGCACCCTGGCGGGGGTAGACCTGCTGTACGCTGCCATCAATATCCACACTGTTATCCACGTTGCGCGTATCCAACAGGATGCGGTTAGCGCGGTAAGGGCGCAGATAGGGCACCAGTGCATAGCCCCGGCTGTTAGTCACCGAGGTGGGGGAGTTCTGGAGCGAGACGTCCGGCGTGCGATCCACATTGACCAGGCCCACGGTATCTCCTAAACGCTGGCTCAGCTCAATACCACCCGCGTGCGCCAGCAGTGAGCCGGAGATCGCGGCATTGGCGCTGCGGTAATCCTTACCGGCCGTGACCCCGCCGTTAAGCTGCGCCCACGGGGTCAGATAGCCAGCCGAAGCCGCGTAGTCGCTGCTGGCGTTGCCCCGCGACTGATTACGCAGGTTTACGTTGTAGTTAAACTGGTTCTTCTCGCCTGCAGTGCCGCTGAGGCCCAGATTCTCACTGTAGCTGTGGCTGGCATCGCGGCTGAGGGTGGCGCTGAACGACGCCCGACCAAACGGAATCGACACCATCATCGAAACCTGCGTTTCCCGATCTTTGCTGTAGCCGCCGTTCTGCGTGGTGCGGCTGGCATAAATCCCGAGGTTTATCCAGTCGATCATCGTGTTAAAGCCGAGTTGAAGCTCGCGGGTTTTACGCGGCGTGTGCCACCAGGTCTGCTGGCTGCCCGTCAGGTAAACTGAGCTGGAGTCGCCGATATTCTGCGTCAGGGTGGCTTCAATCCGGTTGCGCCGGCTTTCCGGCGTGTAGTGATATTGATGGATAAAGCTGCGCTCACTGACCGCTTCGGAAAACGTGCGATAGCCTTCGGTGGAGTAGCGGTAGCCGGCAAAGCGCAGGTCGGTCCCGTTATCAAAGGCTTTACCGTAGCGCAGGCTGTAGCTCTGCCCGGATTGCTGGCGCTCACGATAACGGGTTTGTGACTGCGACATATCCAGCGCCAGCGCACCCAAGCTGCCGAGGCTTTTACCTATGCCCAGCACGCCGGTCTGATACATATTGCTGACGATCAGCCCGCTTGACAGCGTCAGGTCATACGGCAGCCCCAGCGCGCCGGATGCCTGCAGGAAACGCGGCGTCACCGTGTAGGATGCGTTCGAGGCCCGGTATTCACCGGCGGCAATATTGTAGCGCCAGGTGCCAAGGCGCAGCAGGTTGCCCAGCGTGGCATAGGGCTGGGTAAAGCGGCGCTGGGTGCCATCCGCTTCGGTGATGACCACTTCCAGATCGCCGTTACCGGAAGCCGTGTTCAGATCGCGAATTTCAAACGGGCCAGGTGCAACCCAGGTGGTGTACAGCGCGTAGCCGTGCTGGAAAACCTCAACTTTGGCCTGCGTATTCGCCATGCCGCGAATTACCGGGGAGTAACCCTGTAAGGAATCTGGCAGCATCTGCACCACCGATCCAGCCTGAATGCCGCGGAACGGGACGCTGTCCAGCACATCGCCCCCGGTAAACAGTTCACCCGCCTGCACGTTACCCAGCGTTCCCGGCAGATCCCGCTCGACATAGGTGTTATAGGTCTGCCAGCTGTCCCCTTTTCGCCAGGATGCCGACGAGCGCAATCGGAAGCCCAGCAGATTGATGCCGCCTTCGAGATATATATTTGAGGTGGTGGTGCTGCGGCTGTGGCGAACGCTGCGCGCGCCGGAAGCATTATAATTAAGGATCAGCGCGGGAATGCCTGCATCCCACTTTTTCGGGTCGATATACCCCTGCGCCGTCTGGTCCAGATTCTCCTGCGGGATCATGATGTGCAGCGTCAGTTTTTTACTATTGAAGGCGACGCTGGCGTGTTCAATGGTGCGGCTGACGTTGATGCACGATGCACCGTCTGCTGACGCTAACGCGCTCTCCCTGACGCCGGCTTCACGCAGCAGGCTGACGGGAACGCACGGCACCAGCGCATCCCCAACCAGCTTAAATTCCAGCGACTGCTGGCCATAATCCTGTTTGTTAATCAACAGGGTAACCGGGTAGTTACCCGGCGGCAGGCTTTTTTGATTTAAAACGGTGTTAATATCCAGGCCTGAAGCAGGCAGGCTCATAAAATCCTGATCAAAGCTGTCGTTGTCGGCCGCGCATCCTGCCTTCGTGGCGAGGCAGATCGCAAGCGCCATAACAGAGTATCGAAAAACTGGCGACATCATTGTCTTTATTCTTCCGTTTTGTTAGTGCAGTGAAATATCCGGCTGCTGCTTAATACCGCCGTAATCGTTAATGGTGGTAAAACTAACCTTACCCTGTTGGCCCATATCGTGGCCCGGTAGGAGGTAATCCTGATGGCTGAATGGGGCCAGCATATCCGCATCGTTGACTGTTGATGTCCGTCCAGCGTGGATAAAGCTTATGGTCGAAAATGAGATGTGCCACGGCGTGTTATTGGTGGCTCGCAGCCAGGACTTACCGTCGCGATCCACGCGCTGCCAGCCAATCTGGCTGATGGCCCCTTCCGCTGTACCGGGCAGTCCCGTCGGGCGGTAGAACAGCTTGATGCGCGTGCGCACGGCAATGGTAAGCTTGTTCTCCGAGCGATTTTTATCCAGGGCCGGGATCTCCTGCGCATTAAAATAAAACACGGATTCCCGGTCGACGGGTAAAGAAGAGGCCGACAGCGCGATAATTTTAACTATCTGGTCTTCGCCAGGACCAACGCGCGCCAGCGCTGGCGTCGCAATAAACGGAACCTGTTCATCACTGCGATCGCTGGCACCGTTAACCCAGACCTGTACGGCATAATTATCTTTAGTAATATTGCTCAGCGTCGCGCCGGCGCTTTTATCTTTCGCATTATAAATAATGCGGGTTTTATTGATCATTACCGCCGCCGTGGCTGGTAATGCGAAAATGGCTAACAGCATCAGGGAAAAAATGCCGTGAATAAATTTATTTTTCGTCAACATCTATTATTCCGAGGGTTATTTACAGCAATCTATTAGGAATAAGCGAAGAGCTACTGATAGGAGAAAATGCCCGAATAATAATTATTCAGGCATAGTTTTATCATGGGTTATTTGTAGTTAATAACGAAACCTGCTTTCGCGCCAGCATCACCGGCAGTTGCCTGGCCGAGGGCAATATAGTCAGCTGTAAAGCTAATCGGCTTTGTCAAATCGTAGGCGGTGGCTGTATCCGTACCAACTGGCACCACGTTGTTGTTCTGGTCGAGAATACGGATAGCCACGTTTTGTGCTCCGCCCGCTTTCACCGCCAGATACTGCTGTTTGTCGCCAGCGGTACCGCTCATCGGAACAAAACGCACGGTACCGGTTTTACCGGTCAGGTCGCAGTTGCCACCCGTTTCTGCAGAATCCTGAATTTGCAGAGTGAAAGTTGCTCCCCCTGCGGTTTTATTCATTGCGCTCAGGCTGTTGGCCTGCACTTCACCCAAATTGATAGTCGGATTGGAGTTACCATCGCTCACACCGACCGAACAGGTGCTATCGTTAATTTTTCCGGTAAATTCAATTGTGCCGTCTATGGCCATTGCCTGCAGGGAAAACAAGCCGGTGGAAGCCACCAGTAATGAAGCTAGAGTTAATTTCATGGTAATCCTTACCTTTGCTGATTGATCGTATAACAGGCTCTATTTAGAGCCCTAAGTTCTTTGTGTTGATCTGCGCCATGAATTCTATGTTTTTTTTAAAAAAAATAAAACAAGGAAATGATAAGGTTTGAAAGCGACCCTATTTAAATGAATTTAAAGATCGCTATTTTTTATTAATTGAGTTTTTTTGTCGCGGATTTATTATTTAAGATGAAGTGCGATATTTTTATCTAAATAATTAATTTTTTAGGTTGACTGTGCTAGTGTGGGGAGCAGCAATACACGCATTTTTCTTCCTGAAATAAAAATTATCTCTATGATTTAAAATAGGATTACACTTAGTTCACTACCTACGGCCACCTTACGCTGTTGACTCTAAGGGGAGTGTACTTTGTGTTAACCTTGTTAAATCTTCTGTCTGCCGTGGCGCTGCTGGTGTGGGGAACCCATATCGTCCGCACCGGCATTATGCGCGTTTACGGCGCCGATCTGCGCCGGATTCTGAGCCGCAGCGTGGCGAAAAAACCGATGGCGTTTCTTGCCGGAATTGGCGTCACCGCGCTGGTACAGAGCAGTAATGCCACTACCATGCTGGTCACCTCATTTGTCGCGCAGGAACTGGTCGGGCTAACGCCTGCGCTGGTGATTATCCTGGGTGCGGATGTGGGTACGGCGCTGATGGCGCGTATTCTGACCTTTGATCTCTCCTGGCTGTCGCCGCTGTTTATCTTCTTTGGCGTGGTGTTTTTCCTTGGACGCAAGCAGACCCGCGCCGGTCAGCTGGGGCGGGCCAGCATCGGGCTGGGGCTGATCCTGCTGGCGCTGCAGCTGATTGTTGCCGCCGCCACGCCGATCACCCAGGCAGCCGGCGTGAAGGTGCTGTTTTCCTCACTGACCGGCGACGTAATGCTCGACTCATTGATCGGCGCGCTGTTCGCCATTATCAGCTACTCCAGCCTGGCTGCGGTGCTGCTGACCGCGACGCTGACCGCCACCGGGGTGATCTCCTTTAAGGTGGCGCTGTGCCTGGTCATCGGGGCGAACCTCGGCAGCGGCCTGCTGGCGATGCTGAATAACAGTGCGTCGAACGCCGCCGGAAAGCGCGTGGCGCTGGGCAGCCTGCTGTTTAAATTTATCGGCTCGCTGCTGGTGCTGCCGTTTATCGATCCGCTGGCGGCGCTGCTGGAAAAGCTGCCGGTCAATGACGAAGAGCTGGTCATCTTCTTCCACGTTTTTTACAACCTGATCCGCTGCGTCATTATGGTGCCGTTTGCCGAACCGATGGCCGGGCTGTGCAAGCAACTGATTGGCGACGATACCGAAACCGACCTGCGCCTGAAGCCGCGCCATCTTGATCCCGGCTCGCTCGATACCCCGGCGCTGGCGCTGGCGAATGCCGCGCGTGAAACCCTGCGCATGGGCGATGTGCTGGAACAGATGCTCACCACCTTCAGCAAGGTGGTTCATGGCGAACTGCGTGAGGATCGCGAAATCCGCAAGCTGGATGACGATGTTGACGTGCTGTACACCGCCATCAAGCTTTACCTGGCGCAGATGCCGAAGGAAGATCTCCCGGAAGAGGATTCACGGCGCTGGGCGGAAACCATTGAGATGGCCCTGAACCTGGAAATGGCGGGCGATATTCTGGAGCGCATGAGCGGTGACGTGGCTGATAAATCGCTGGCAGCGCGCCGGGCGTTTTCGCAGGAGGGCATGAAAGAGCTGGATGCGCAGCTGGAGCTGTTAACTAACAATTTGCGCCTCAGCCTGTCGGTGTTTTTATCGCGTGATATCACCAGTGCCAGGCGCCTGCGCCGCTCGAAGCACCGTTTCCGCATCACCAACCGCCGCTATTCGCACTCGCATGTCGATCGCCTGCATCAGCATAACGTTCAGAGTATCGAAACCAGCTCGCTGCACCTCGGCCTGCTGGGCGACATGAAGCGCCTGAACTCACTGTTCTGCGCGGTGGCCTACAGCGTGCTGGAACAGCCGGATGATGATAAAGATGAGGATTGAGTGAGGTTGACCGCAATGGGTCGGGCATGCCCGACCTCTGCGTCATCTTGCCGGTGTTGGTACGGGTCGGGCATGCCCGACCCCTACGTCATTTTGCCGGTTTGGTAGGGGTCAGGCATGCCCGACCCCTACGTCATTTTGCCGGTGTTGGTACGGGTCGGGCATGCCCGATCCCTGCGTCATTTTGCCGGTGTTGGTAGGGGTCAGGCATGCCTGACCCGCAGTCATAGCCGCAGCCACACCGGTGCAGGCAGGTTACTTCTTCTTAATCGGCTTACCGGACCAGTAACCGGCCAGCAGCGAACCGGACAGGTTGTGCCACACCGAGAACAGCGCACCCGGCAGGGCGGCGAGCGGGGAGAAGTACAGCTTGCCGAGCGTTGCCGCCAGGCCGGAGTTCTGCATCCCCACTTCCAGCGCCAGCGTGCGGCAGGTAGATTCGTCGAAGCCAAACAGCTTGCCGCCCCAGTAACCGCCCAGCAGTCCAATCGCGTTATGCAGGATCACCGCGACAATCACCATCAGGCCAACGGAACCGATAAAGCCCTGGCTGCCTGCCACCACCGCGCTGATGATCAGCAAAATACACACCATCGAAAATGCCGGCAGATACGGCTCGACGCGCTTTACCACGCCGTTCAGGGTGTGATGGATAATCAAGCCAAGGCCGATCGGCACCACCACAATTTTCACAATGCTCAGCAGCATGCCGACGACATCGACCTGAATATGGGTATCAACGTACAGCTTGGTCAGCAGCGGGGTGGCAAATACGCCAACCAGCGCGGAGACGGAAGAGATGGTCACTGACAGCGCGACATCACCCTTAGCCAGATAGATCATCACGTTCGATGCGGTGCCGCTGGCGACGCTGCCGACCAGAATCATGCCGGCGGAGAGGTCCGGCGGCATATTGAACAGCTTAGCCAGGCCCCACGCGGCCAGCGGCATCACCAGATAATGCAGAAAAGTCCCGGCAATCACCGGCGCCGGACGGGTCAGCACACGCTTAAAGTCATCGATGTTCAGCGTCACGCCCATGCCGAACATAATCAGCATCAGCAGGTAGGTGACGTATGGGCCAATCCCGGTAAAGGTGGTGGGGGTGTAATACGCGGCGACAGAGAGCAGGACTGCCCAGAGGGGAAACAGTCGGGTAATGGTGGCGAGCATAGCCGGAAATCCTTATTAGAGTTTTTGAATAAGCGTGAATATTTGCCATAGCACAGGACAACGAAGGCAGGATCATAGCATTAAAAACGGGGTGAAAAGGCAGCGAGATCGGGCGAAAATAAAGCAGAAAACCCCACCGGAGTGGGGTTCAGGCAGCACAGCGTTCTTAGGCTTTCGCTTGCAGTAAAAAGCGATAGATCAGGCCACCCAGGATCGCGCCAACAATCGGCATCACCCAGAACAGCCACAGCTGGTCGATGGCCCAGCTTCCCTGGAATAGCGCCACGGCGGTGCTGCGCGCCGGATTGACCGAGGTATTGGTTACCGGGATGCTGATCAGATGGATTAGGGTTAACGCCAGACCAATGGCTAGCGGGGCAAAACCGGCAGGCGCGCGTTTATCGGTCGCACCGTGAATAACAATCAGGAACACGGCGGTAAGGACCACTTCGATTAACGCACAGGCCAGTAGCGAATAGTTGCCCGGCGAGTGCGCCCCGTAACCGTTAGAAGCAAAGCCGCCGCCCATTACGTCAAAGCCTGCCTTGCCGCTGGCAATGGCATACAGCACCGCACCTGCCGCCAGCCCGCCGACCAGTTGGGCAATGATATAGGGCAGCAGCAGTCGTGCTTCAAAGCGGCCACCCACCCACAGCCCGATGGAGACCGCCGGATTAAAGTGCCCGCCGGAGATATGCCCGACGGCATACGCCATGGTCAGCACCGTCAGGCCAAACGCTATCGCCACCCCGACAAAACCAATCCCCAGTTCGGGAAAGACAGCCGCCAGCACCGCACTACCACAACCGCCAAACACCAGTACAAACGTCCCGAAAAATTCTGCCATAAATTTCTGCATCACAACCCTCACAATATGATTAGTTTAAATGCGGGATTATTCACAACTGCAACGGTATATTCGTCGATCAATTGCATTTTAGACGAGGAAATGAACAAATTGAGTGGCTTCAGGGGGCGGGTTATCAAGATATTTTAATCACCTAACTCAAACTGGACCGATTAATGATGCTTAAGGAGATCCGCGTCTAAGGCCTGTCTGATGCGGGCAAAAAAAAACCGGGCCAGGCCCGGTTTGAGTGTTACTCGAATAAATTTCGGTGCAGCGTCTGAACCACCTTCTCGGCATCGTTGCCCGGTACCAGGAAGCAGAGGTTATAGCTGCTGGCGCCATAGCAGATCATGCGCAGATTGAACGGGTCGAGCACGCCAAACACCTCTTTACCCACGCCACACGCCTGCGACAGCTTGTTGCCGATAATCGCGATCAGCGCCAGGTTCTCTTCAACCTCAACGCGGCAAAGTGAGGAAAGCTCGGTGAGCAGCGCCTGTGAAAGCAGGCTGTCGCCGGTAGAGGTCGAGCCGGTGGTGTCCAGCGTCAGCGCCACGCTCACTTCGGAGGTGGTGATCAGGTCGACAGAAATCTGATGGCGCGCCAGGATGCTGAACAGTTCAGCCAGGAAGCCATGCGTGTGCAGCATGCTCAGGCTGTGCAGCGTCAACAGTGTCTGCTTGCGGCGCAGAGCCAGCGCGCGGAACAGCGGCGGGTTCTCGGTTTTGTTGCAGACGATAGTGCCGCCCGCAGCCGGGTCCTTACTGGAGCCGACAAACACCGGAATATCACGGCGTACCGCAGGCAGCAGGGTCGCCGGGTGCAGCACTTTGGCACCGAAGGTCGCCATTTCGGCGGCTTCTTCGAAGGTAATCACATCAATGCGCTTCGCCGCCGGCACCACGCGGGGATCGGTGGTGTAGATACCCGGCACATCGGTCCAGATATCAATGCGCGCAGCATTCAGCGCTTCGCCCAACAGCGCAGCGGTATAATCGCTGCCGCCGCGGCCCAACGTGGTGGTGCGGCCCTTCGCTTCGCTGCCAATAAAGCCCTGAGTCACAATCAGCGCTTCCGCAATGCGCGGCTGCAGCTGCACGCTAGCCAGCTCGGCGAGCGTCGCCACCTCCGGCGCGGCGCGACCAAAGTGGTCGTCGGTGCGCATCACTTTGCGCACGTCGAACCACTCTGCGGCAGCTTCGCGCTGGCGCAGGATCTCAACAAACAGCAGGGTGGACATCAGCTCACCGTGGCTGACCAGTTCGTCGGTCAGTGCGGTCGAATTGGCCAGTGCCGCCGCTTCGGACAGCATGGTGATGTTATCCAGCATGCGGTCGATCTCTTCGCGGATCACCGCTGGCTGGTTAAGCGAATCGATAATGGCGTACTGAATGCGGCGGATCTCATCCAGCAGGTAAGCGCGCTGCTCCTGCGGCTGGCCTTCAGCCAGAGAGACCAACAGATTAGTGACACCCGCAGACGCGGAAAGGACCACCAGACGAACGTCGGGGTTAGACAGCACGACATCGGCGCTGCGGTTCATAGCGTTGAAGTCGGCTACGCTGGTGCCGCCAAATTTCGCTACGATCAGGTTTTGAGACATTACGATGACTACCTTCGTGTCAGGATTTATTCCATCAGCTTGGCACAAGGGAAGGGCAGATGAGGGGAAGCCGAAGCATAAAGCGACGATTTACCCAGAAGCGCCCCACCTCGCCGCCCGACTACCGGACGTTGCTGGTGACAACCCAGAGGATTCAGCCCCTGTGGTCGATACGCCCCACTCCGCGTGGTTGGTACCTCGGCGTCGCTTCCCCCTGATGTGTCTTCACCGGATACGGCTCCTCCAACACACTACCTGGGCGACGCGCCTCTTCTGGCTTACGCACGTGGTGCATAAGTTGCGGACTAGAAATATCGGGTTATGCCTCCCCTGTCAACGCTTGTCGGCTGAGGATTATTCATTTTTGTTATGACCGCGCTGGTATCACTCGTGCTTATCACTTTTGTCAGCTAAATCACCGTTTAGACCATAAGCGTCAATTCTTATAAGCACGCCCCAGGCTATAATTTTTTTCCTTAACAGGGTATGAATAGTCATACTGAAACCCCTGGTGGGCACGATCCTCACCCGCCGAGTGCAAAATCGCGATGGGATGATTGCTGATACCTGTTGCAGGAAAAGGAAAGAGCCTGCTCCTTAACGGGTAACATGTCGTCCGATCTGAATGACGGTTCTTAAATAAAAAGAGTGTGTTGCTATGAAAAATATCAATCCGACACAAACCGCTGCCTGGCAGGCACTGCAGCAGCATTTTGAACAGATGAAAGATGTGCAGATTGCCGACCTGTTTGCGCAAGATGCCGACCGGTTTGCTAAATTCTCCGCCACTTTTGACGACCAGATGCTGGTGGATTTTTCCAAAAACCGCATCACCCAGGAAACCCTCGACAAGCTGCAAGCGCTGGCGAAAGAGACCGACCTGCAGGGCGCGATCAAGTCGATGTTCTCCGGCGAGAAGATCAACCGCACTGAAGATCGTGCCGTGCTGCACGTGGCGCTGCGCAACCGCAGCAACACCCCGATCATGGTTGATGGCAAAGATGTGATGCCGGAAGTCAACGCGGTGCTGGAAAAGATGAAAGGCTTCTCCGAGCGCATTATCAGCGGCGACTGGAAAGGCTACACCGGCAAAGCCATCACTGACGTGGTGAACATTGGTATCGGCGGCTCCGACCTCGGTCCGTTTATGGTCACCGAAGCACTGCGCCCATATAAGAACCACCTGAATATGCACTTCGTTTCCAACGTCGACGGCACCCATATTGCCGAAACGCTGAAAACGCTGAACCCGGAAACCACGCTGTTCCTCGTGGCCTCGAAAACCTTCACCACTCAGGAGACCATGACCAACGCCCACAGCGCGCGTGACTGGTTCCTGACCTCCGGTGAACAGGAAGACGTGGCGAAGCACTTTGCCGCGCTGTCGACCAACGCTAAGGCGGTCAGCGAGTTCGGGATTGATACTGACAACATGTTCGAGTTCTGGGACTGGGTCGGCGGCCGCTACTCACTGTGGTCGGCGATTGGCCTGTCGATCATCCTGTCTATCGGTTTCAGCAACTTTGAGAAGCTGCTGAGCGGCGCGCACGCGATGGACCGCCACTTTGCCGACACGCCGGAAGAGAAAAACCTGCCGGTGCTGCTGGCGCTGATCGGCATCTGGTACAACAACTTCTTTGGTGCTGAAACCGAAGCGATCCTGCCGTACGACCAGTATATGCACCGCTTTGCCGCCTATTTCCAGCAGGGCAACATGGAGTCCAACGGTAAGTACGTTGACCGTAACGGCACGCCGGTAACTTACGAAACGGGTCCGATTATCTGGGGCGAGCCGGGCACTAACGGCCAGCATGCGTTCTACCAGCTGATCCACCAGGGCACTAAGCTTATCCCTTGCGACTTTATTGCTCCGGCGAACACCCACAACAAGCTGGGCGATCATCACAGCAAGCTGCTGTCGAACTTCTTTGCCCAGACCGAAGCGCTGGCGTTTGGTAAAGCGCGTGACGTGGTCGAGAAAGAGTTCGCCGATGCCGGAAAAGATGCGCAGTCCGTCGAGCACGTGGTGCCGTTCAAAGTGTTTGAAGGTAACCGCCCGACCAACTCCATCCTGCTGCGTGATATCACGCCGTTCAGCCTCGGCGCGCTGATTGCGCTGTATGAGCATAAGATCTTCACTCAGGGCGCCATCCTCAACATCTTTACCTTCGATCAGTGGGGCGTTGAGCTGGGCAAACAGCTGGCTAACCGCATCCTGCCGGAACTCTCCGGCGCGGATAACGTCACCAGCCACGACAGCTCTACCAATGGCCTGATTAACCGCTATAAGTCCTGGCGTTAATTCTCGGCCTGGGTCAGGCGTGCCTGACCCCTACCAATCCGCAGTCCCCGTGAATGTAGGGGTCGACCATTTTTTCCGGTCGACCCGTTCCGATGGCCTGCACCAGCCGTAATGAAGACCATTTTTCCGGTCGACCCGTTCCGATGGTCTGCACAATATTGCCGAACCCCCTTTTACTGGGGGTTTTTTATTTTCTGGTATTTCCTGGCACTGGTTGACAGCCGGGCAGCCCCCTGTCAGCGATAATCCCACCGTCATCTCGCCGTAAAACCCCCCCAAAGATGAGTAAAGTTTGCGTTTTTGAGATGGGCATATTCCTAAAATTGCGCAAAATCGCCCGATTTCGCGGCAGAAAATTCCGAATCTGGCCGCTGTTTACAGGGGCTAAACTCGGTCATTCTCTGTGATTATCTTCATGTTTTTAAATGGATTATTACAAAGATAATGCCATTTGCTACCGTCATGTCATTAATATTTCATCTGGTTGGAATTTTTAGCCTATGGCGCCAGATTTAAATTAAATATTGGTATTAATCTCCGTTTAAAGCACTTATGTAGATAAATATCTGCCTTAACCGCAACTTTTCCGCCATTTACCAGTGTTTTACACCATCTCTTTCCGCGCCGGATGGCCCGCTGCTTTCTGATAATTTATTCCCCATACTGGTGTCGCCAGGTGCCATCCAGGCCCTGGTATCCATTCATTTAATGAAGGGAAAGTGTGATGAAAAAAGTCTTATGGGCTACTGCAGCCATAGTGTACTTAGCGAGTGCTTCGGGCGCGTTTGCCGCAGAAGCAGCTGGCGCATCAGCGACAGAGACCGGTGCAGCTGCCGGTGCTGAAGCCGGTGCGATGTCGGCCGGTGTAACCACTGCCGTTGGTATTGGTGCTGCTGGCGCTCTGGCCGGTATTGCGCTGGCCGCGAGCAGCGGTGGTAATGGTTCCAATACCGGAACCACGACCACCACGACCACAAGCACCACCCGCTAAGTACAAAAAATTAATCATAACCACACGCTTGTGTGGTTATTTTCAGCCTTGTTCTACTTTGCTCAGGGACACACACAGGTGCGAAACCTTCCACTGCTGATCCTCTGCCTGCTGCTTCAGGCCTGTACTCAAACGCAAAAAGGATTGGGTGAAACCGTCAAGCTGGCATTTTTCGGCGCTGACGACATCCAGATGACTAACCAACAAATCGACAGTTTGCCCTACGCCAGCATGTATTTGCGCGTCAATGACGGCCAGCAAATCTTCGTGGTGCTCGGCTTCAACGAGAACGGCCAGCAGAAGTGGATCACCCGCGATCGGGCGATGCTGGTGACCCAGCATGGTCGTCTGGTGAAAACGCTGGGCATGGCCGATAACCTCAATGACGTCAGTAATCTGGCTAACGACCCGCTGCGTGATGCGCTGCATCTTAGCGATGGGGCCAGCTGGGCGCGGGCGATGAGCTGGACGGAAAACGGCCAGCCGCGCGCCGGCAGCGCGACATCCCGCTTTACCCGCCTGAAGGATGAGGTGCTGCAGCTGGCCGGTGAGCCGGTGGCGTGCCGCGTGTGGCAGGAAGAGGTCAGCGCCGACGACGGCCACGCCTGGCGCAATACGTTCTGGATTGATACCACCAGCGGGCAGGTCCGTCAGGCCCGGCAGATGCTGGGTGCGGACACTATCCCGGTTGAATTCACTATCCTGAAGCCTGCGAAATCATGAAAAAAACCCTAACAACTCTTCTCGCAGGGATAGTGGCATCGCTGTCGCTGCAGGCTGTGGCGGATAGCCAGGTCACGGTATTTTATCCCGGGCAAACGGTACCGGTGGCGATCGTCCACGCCGAAAATCTCGCTCAGCTGGTCACCAGCCCGGTGCTTCAGCAGAAAACCTGGTGGCCCGGCACGGTGATAAGCGAAAAGCTGGCTACGGCGGTAGCAGTACAGCAGCAGCAGATGCTGATGGCGCGCCTGCAGGCGTGGCGCGATGAATTGAAAAGTGACGGTGACGGCGAACAGGCGGCCATCGTGAACAACGTGCGTCAGCAGATCGCGGCGCTAAAAGTGACAGGACGGCAGAGAGTCAATCTCGACCCGGACTGGGTGCGCTTACGGCCAGAGGCTAACCGCACGCTGCAGGGCGAGTACAGCGTCTATACCCTGGAAAAACCCACCTCGGTGACGCTGGCCGGAGTGGTGGAGAAGGCGGGCAATACGCCGTGGGCGGCCGGGCGATCCGTGGTGGATTACCTCGATGCTCACCCACGCATGAGCGGCGGCGAGCGCAACACCGCGCAGGTGATCTCCCCGGCGGGTGAGGTGACCGAGGTGCCCGTGGCTTACTGGAATCGACGTCACTACGAGCCGCAGCCGGGTAGCATCCTCTTTGTTGGCTTCTCCTCCTGGACGCTGCCGAGCGCCTATGCCGATCTCAACCAGCAGATCGTTTCTGTTCTGACGCACCGGATCCCTGACTGATGAAAAAACGTTATCTTCTCAGCCTGCTGTCATTTTCCGTCGCCTGTGCCTGCCAGGCGCAGGCGGCCACCTGGCCCGACCCGATCGGCCCCTCCCAGTCCGACTTCGGCGGCGTGGGCCTGATGCAGGTGCCGACCGCGCGTATGGCAAAAGAGGGCGAGTTCAGCCTTAACTATCGCTACAACGACCAGTACCATTTCTACTCCTCCTCGGTGCAGCTGTTCCCGTGGCTGGAAGCCACCATCCGCTACACCGACGTAAAAACCCGCGAGTACAGCGCGGTGTCGAGCTTCTCGGGCGATCAGACCTATAAAGATAAAGCGTTCGACCTCAAGCTGCGGCTGTGGGAAGAGGGCTTCTGGCTGCCGGAAGTCTCGGTGGGCTCGCGCGATCTCGGCGGTACCGGGCTGTTCGACAGTGAATACCTGGTGGCGACCAAAGCCTGGGGACCGTTTGATTTCACCCTTGGCCTCGGCTGGGGCTACATCGGTAACAGCGGCACCATCAAGAACCCGTTCTGCTCCGCCAGTGAAAAATACTGCTACCGCACTGAAGGCAACGGCACCGCCGGTTCGGTCAGCGGCAGCGATATGTTCAAAGGCCCGACGGCGCTGTTTGGCGGCATCGAATACCAGACCCCGTGGCAGCCGCTGCGCCTGAAAATGGAGTACGAAGGCAACGACTACCAGGATGATTTTGCCGGTCGTCTGGAGCAGAAGAGCAAGTTCAACGTCGGGGCAATTTACCGCCTCACCGACTGGGCAGACGTCAACGTCAGCTATGAGCGTGGCAACACCTTTATGGCGGGCTTTACCCTGCGCACCAACTTCAACGACCTGCATCAAAACCAGCGCGACACGCCGAAGCCGGAGTACAATCCGCAGCCGCAGGATCGCTTCCTCGACCCGACGGTGACCGCCAGCCAGCTGACCGACCTGAAGTACAATGCCGGGCTTAACGCGCCGAATATTCAGGTGGATGGCAGCACCATGACCGTCACCGGTGAACAGTATAAATATCGCGATACCCAGCGCGGCGTCGATCGCGCCAACGTGATCCTCGCCAATCATCTGCCGTCAGGTATTGAGACGCTGCGCGTCACCCAGACGCGCAGCAACATGCCGCAGGTTACTACCGAAACCAACGTCGGCAGCCTGCAACGCCAGCTGGCAGGCTATCCGCTCGGGCGTGAAGAGACGCTACAGCAGCAGCGGGTAAATCCGGTCAGGCTGGGCCATACCGAGCAGGGCTTCCGCATTGACGGCGACCGTCTCAACTACAGCCTGTCGCCGGTGCTTAACCAGTCGGTAGGCGGCCCGGAAAGTTTCTATCTGTACCAGGTGGGGGTGATGGCCAATGCCAGCTTCTGGCTGACCGACCACCTGCTGCTGGACGGCAGCCTGTTCGGCAACCTGACCAACAACTACGACAAGTTTAACTACAACGGCGCCCCGTCCGACTCCTCGCTGCCGCGCGTGCGTACCCACATTCGCGACTACGTGGAAAACAACGTCTATGTGAATAACCTGCAGGCCAACTACATGCGCGAGCTGGGCAACGGTTTCTACGGTCAGCTGTACGGCGGCTATCTGGAGACCATGTACGGCGGCGTGGGTGGGGAAGTGCTGTATCGTCCGCTGGATGCCAGCTGGGCGGTGGGCGTCGATGCCAATTACGTCAAGCAGCGTGACTGGGACAATATGATGCAGTTCACCGACTATACGGCGAAGGTGGGCAACATTACCGGTTACTGGCAGCCGTGGTTTATGCGTAACGTGCTGGTGAAAGCCAGCGTCGGGCAGTACCTGGCGGAAGATAAAGGCGTGACGGTCGACGTGTCGAAGCGCTTCGACAGCGGCATTATCGTTGGCGCTTACGCCACCAAAACCAACGTCTCGGCGGAGGAGTACGGCGAGGGTGACTTCACCAAAGGTTTCTATATTTCGGTGCCGATGGATGTGTTCAGCGTGTCGCCAACCCGTGGCCGTGCGCAGGTTAACTGGACGCCGCTGACGCGCGATGGCGGTCAGATGCTGGGCCGTAAGTACCAGCTGTACGATATGACCACCGACCGCGACGCCAACTACCGTTAACCACCCGCTTGATGTCGGGGGCGACTTTCTCTTCCGGTCGCCCCGTGCCGACGGTTTGACGGGCTGAACGAAACAGCGGGTCAGCCCCTACCTGTCACAGCCGGCGAAATGCCTTTCTTAAATCGAAATGTTGTGATCTGCGTCACGCTCAAGCATATTGTATCCGTCAGCATTCCCGACGGATAACAATGACTTTGAGGCACCCGAGATGACTTCCCAAGACCGTAACACGCCCGCCACCCGGCTGGCCTTTGCCCTGCAAATGGTATTAAACACCGGCCTGATCGTGCTGGCCTGTATCCTGATCATCTTCCTCGGCAAAGAGACCATCCACCTCGGCAATGTGCTGCTCAACACCGGCGAGCAGACCTCGTCGTATCTGCTGATTGAAGGCATCGTTATCTACTTTCTTTACTTCGAGTTTATCGCCCTGATCATTAAATACTTTCAGTCGGGCTACCACTTCCCGCTGCGCTACTTTGTTTATATCGGCATCACCGCGATTATCCGCCTGATTATCGTCGACCATAAAAACCCGTTCGACACCCTGGCCTATTCCATAGCCATCCTGATCTTAGTGGTCACGCTGTGGCTGGCGAACAGCAACCGGCTGAAGCGCGAATAAAAAAACAGGCGATCCGAAGATCGCCTGAAGACACAGGGTAACGCTAAGCACTCTCGCAGTGGCAACAACAAAATCGAATTAACCCTTTACGCCGCCCGCCGTCAGGCCATTGACCAGCCAGCGCTGGGCGACAATAAACACCAGCGTAATCGGCAGCGCCGACAGCACCGCCGCCGCGGCAAAATCGCCCCACAGATAGTTCTGCGGATTCAGATACTGCTGCATGCCGACCGCCAGCGTGTAGCTGTTAACGTCGCGCAGCAGCAGCGAGGCGACCGGCACTTCGGTAACGGCAGCAATAAACGACAGAATAAACACCACCGCCAGAATCGGCACCGACAGCGGCAGCAGGATCAGACGGAACGCCTGCCACGGCGTGGCACCGTCCAGCGCCGCTGCTTCTTCCAGCGAGCCATCGATCGTTTCGAAATAACCCTTAATCGTCCAGACATGCAGCGCAATTCCGCCCAGATAGGCGAAGATCAGCCCGGCATGGGTATTCAGCCCGATAAATGGCAGATACTGGCCAAGGCGGTCAAACAGCGCATACAGCGCCACCAGCGACAGCACCGCCGGGAACATCTGGAAAATCAGCATCCCCTTCAGCAGGCTGGCTTTGCCGCGAAAGCGCATGCGGGCAAAGGCATAAGCGCAGGTGGTGGAGAGGGCGACGATGCCGACGGCGGTGATCGCCGCGACCTTCACCGAATTCCACAGCCACAGCAGCACCGGGAACGGCGGCGGCGTCACGCTGCCGTTCTCATGCGTCACCGCAAAGCCGAGCGCCAGCTTCCAGTGATCCCAGGAAATATGCTCCGGCAGCAGCGAGCCAATCGCATAGTTGCCGGGGCGCAGCGAAATGGCGATCACCATCAGCAGCGGATACATAATCACCGCGACAAACGCCAGCAGCAGCAGGTGGGTCAGCAGCAGCCGCAGCTTTTGCGATTTAGGTTGCACGACAGCCATATCTACCTCACTCGATTTTCATACGCGTGGCTTTCAGGTTCAGCACCGCCAGCCCGCCAACTAACAGGAAGATTAGCGTGGCAATCGCCGCCGCCAGGCCAAAGTCCTGCCCGCCGCCGCCCTCAAAGGCGATGCGCCAGGTGTAGCTCACCAGCAGGTCGGTATAGCCCGCCGGAGTGGTGGTGCCAAGCCGGTCCGGGCCGCCGTTGGTCAGCAGCTGGATCAGCACAAAGTTATTAAAGTTAAAGGCGAAGCTGGCAATCATCAGCGGCGTCAGCGGCTTGAGCAGCAGCGGTAGCGTGATGCGGAAGAAGTTCTGCCCTGGCGTGGCGCCGTCGAGCGCTGAGGCCTCATAGAGATCCTCCGGGATCGCCTTCAGCAGCCCCATGCACAGAATCATCATGTACGGATAGCCAAGCCAGGTATTGACGATCACCAGCATGCCGCGCGCCAGCGTCGGGTCGCTAAACCAGGCCGGTTTTATCCCCAGCAGGCTTTGCAGCATGATATTGATCTCGCCGAAGCTCTGGTTGAACAACCCTTTGAAGATCAGAATCGAGATAAACGCCGGGACCGCATACGGCAGGATCAGCAGCAGGCGATAGGTGGCGCGGCCGCGCAGCGCTTCCCACTGCATCAGGCAGGCCAGCACCATGCCCACGGCGGTGGTCAGCAGAACCGTCAGCAGTGAGAACACCACGGTCCAGACGAAGATCGCCAGGAACGGTTTCTGAATGCCATCGTCGGTCATCACCCGCAGGAAGTTTTTCCAGCCGATCGGCACGGTATAGCCCGGGCTGAGACGCTCGCCGCTCCACTGCTGCGCGGCGTCTTTTGCCTGATAAAACCCGCTGGCGTCGTTCGGCCAGTAAACCGTGCCGTTCTGCTGATTGGTCAGCTCACCCGCGCTGCCCAGCTTGTAGAGCGGCTGACTGGCGGAGAACTGGCGCAGTGAACTCATGCGCAGGCGGCTGCCGTCCGGCAGCGTGGCGCTGATGCGCGCCAGTGCCTGGCGGTTCTGCGTCACCACGCGCAGCATGGCTCGCTCGCCCGGAGGGTTGCTGCTCTGCGCTTGCAGCGTCAGAGACAGGTCCTTCTGCTCATCGAACGAGAATGGCGCAGAGAGGAAACGCTGCTGATTGTCGTCGCTGAGCTGTAAAATCCATTGATTGCCCGCCGGCCACAGGCTGAAGCTGTAGTGCTCCCCGGCCTGGTACTGACGGTCCAGCAGCACCGTCTGCGCCCGTTCAAAGGTCAGCTGGTTGGTGCTGCTGTAGTTGGTAAAGGCAATGGCAATGGTGGCCGCCAGCGGGAACAGGACGAACAGCGCCATACCCGCCAGCCCCGGATACACATAGCGCCAGGCACTGGCGCGGCGCTGGGCGAAAATCACCAGCCCGGTGCTGAGCACAATCAGCGTCAGGGCGGCAAACAGCGTTTCGCCCTGCGCATACATCAGCACCACCAGATAACCGGTGAAAATGGCAAACAGGCTGATAACAAGCCACTTCAGGGCGTTCTGTCCGGCTGGCTTCACCATACGAGATTCCTTATCCGGTGGGTTATTTGGTGATGCGCGTCTGCGCGTCTTTCAGCGCGGCATCCACCGTCTGACGGCCATTAATCGCATTCAGCACCGCCGTGCGCTCGGCATACCAGAAGGCGCTCATCTGCGGCACGTTCGGCATGATTTCACCCTTCTGCGAGTTGGCCATGGTGGCGGCGATTTTCGGATCCTGCGCCAGCTTTTCCTGCATCGACTTCAGCGCCACGGCACCCAGCGGCTTATCGGCGTTAACTTTCGCCAGCCCGTCATCGGTCAGCAGATAGTTTTCGATAAACTCTTTCGCCAGCTCTTTGTTCGGACTGGCGGCGTTGATGCCCGCGCTCAGCACGCCAACAAACGGTTTCGACGGCTGGCCTTTAAAGGTCGGCAGCAGGGTAACGCCGTAGTTGATTTTGGCGCTGTCGATATTGCCCCACGCCCACGGGCCGTTGATGGTCATCGCCGTTTCGCCCTTGTTAAAGGCGGCTTCGGCAATGGCAAAGTCGGTATCGGCATTCAGGTGTTTGTTTTTAATCAGGTCGACGAGGAACTGTAAGCCCTCCTGCGAGCCTTTGTTCGCCACGCCAACATCCTTCAGGTCATAGCTGCCGTCAGGTTTTTTCTTGAAGGCGTAGCCACCGTCAGCGGCGGTGAGCGGCCAGGTGAAATAGGGTTCCTGCAGGTTAAACATGATGGCGCTTTTGCCTTTGGCGCGCAGCTGCTTGTCGAGCGCCGGGATCGCTTCCCAACTTTTTGGCGGCTCGGGCAGCAGGTCTTTGTTGTAGATCAGCGACAGCGCTTCGGCAGCAATCGGGTAGCCAATCAGCTTACCGTTAAAACGTACCGCGTCCCAGGTGAAGGGGTAGAGCTTGTCCTGGAAGGCTTTATCCGGCGACACCTCCGCCAGCAGGCCGGACTGCGCGTAGCCGCCAAAGCGATCATGCGCCCAGAAGATAATGTCCGGGCCGTCCCCGGTAGCCGCCACCTGCGGATACTTCTCTTCCAGCTTGTCCGGGTGCTCTACCGAGACCTTAATGCCGGTATCCTGCTCAAACTTCTTCCCGACTTCCGCCAGACCGTTGTAGCCCTTGTCGCCGTTGATCCAGATAACCAGTTTGCCCTCTTCAATCTTTGCCAGCGCCGTCGCCGGGAGCAGCGCGCAGGTCAGGCTGCACAGCAGCAGGGTTTTCGTACTTAATCTGAACTTCGCCATATTTCGTTCCTCTAAGTGTGAGAAGCCGGGATGTGCCCGCAGTCTGCGGTTAATGCACGCAACTGGCTTCCTCCCTACGTCTACTCCCCCCAATTGCGTTATGTGATCGCGCTTACATAAGCGTGAAATCTGCGTGTGCGCGCACAAAAAACACCCCCTGATTTTGCCCGTGACGTCACGAATTTCCGCCGCCGCCCCGGCTTGCCTTCATGCTGCCCGTTTCCTCATCCTCCTTTCTCCTCCCCCATAAAAAAGCGCCCGGTGGAGGAGTTGCCGCGCCGCCGCCTGCCGCACACTCCGGCCATCGAACAGCGTGGAAGGGAGAGGCAGATGGCCAGCGTGGTGCTGAATAATGTCACCAAAGCATGGGGTGACGTGGTGGTATCAGATGCGATTGACCTGACGATTGCCGAAGGGGAATTCGTGGTGTTTGTCGGTCCTTCGGGCTGCGGCAAGTCAACGCTGCTGCGAATGATTGCCGGGCTGGAGGAGATCACCTCCGGCGAGCTGCTGATTGGCGACCGCCGCATGAATGAAGTGCCGCCCGCCGGGCGCGGCGTCGGCATGGTGTTCCAGTCATACGCGCTCTATCCCCATCTGACCGTGGCGGAAAACATGTCCTTCGGCCTGAAGCTGGCCGGGGTGCCGAAAGCGCAAATCCAGCAGCGGGTGAACCAGGTCGCCGAAGTGCTGCAGCTGGCGCACCTGCTGGAACGCCAGCCGAAAGCGCTCTCCGGCGGCCAGCGTCAGCGCGTGGCAATCGGCCGCACGCTGGTGGCAGAGCCGCAGGTATTCCTGCTGGATGAACCCTTGTCAAACCTCGATGCCGCGCTACGCGTGCAGATGCGCATTGAGATCTCCCGCCTGCATAAGCGCTTACAGCGCACCATGATTTACGTCACTCACGACCAGGTAGAAGCGATGACGCTGGCCGACAAAATCGTGGTGCTGGAGGGCGGTCGCATTGCCCAGATCGGTAAACCGCTCGAGCTGTACCACTATCCCGCCAACCGCTTCGTTGCCGGGTTTATCGGCTCGCCGAAGATGAACTTCCTGCCGGTCAAAGTGACCGCCACCGCCATTGATCAGGTGCAGGTTGAGCTGCCGAATCGCCAACAGATCTGGCTACCCGTCTCCAGTGACGGCGTGCAGCCCGGCAGCAATATGTCGCTTGGCATTCGCCCCGAGCACCTGCTGCCGAGCGAGGTCGCCGACGTCACGCTCGCCGGTGTGGTACAGGTGGTCGAACAGCTCGGCCACGAAACCCAGATCCATATCCAGATCCCCGCGCTGCGTCAGAACCTGGTTTACCGCCAGAACGACGTGGTGCTGGTAGAAGAAGGTGCCCATTACGCCATCGGCCTGCCGCCCCAGCGTTGCCATCTGTTTCGCGAAGATGGTCGTGCCTGTCGCCGGCTGCATCAGGAACCGGGTGTTGAAGCACTCCAGCAAAAGCAGTGATAACAGGAGTCAAACAGAATGATTAAGCTGAAATATCCTCTGGCAGTGGCCATTGCGATGGCCATCTCCGGCCAGGCAGCGGCGGTAGATTTTAAAGGCTATGCGCGTTCAGGCATCGGCTGGACCGGCAGCGGCGGCGAGCAGCAGTGCTTCCAGGCGACCGGAGCCAACAGCAAATACCGTCTGGGTAACGAATGTGAAACCTACGCCGAATTAAAACTTGGGCAGGAGCTGTGGAAAGAGGGCGATAAGAGCTTCTACTTCGACACCAACCTGGCCTATGCCGTGTCTCAGCGTTCAGATTTCGAAAGCGTCGATCCCGGCTTTCGTGAAGTGAACGTGCAGGGTAAAAACCTGATCGAGTGGCTGCCAGGCTCTACCCTGTGGGCGGGTAAACGCTTCTATCAGCGTCATGACGTCCATATGATCGACTTCTACTACTGGGACATCTCCGGGCCGGGTGCCGGTCTGGAAAACGTCGATCTCGGCTTCGGTAAACTGTCGATGGCAGTGACGCGTAACGGCGAAGCAGGCGGCTCTTACGGCTTTATCGATAACCAGCAGAACCAGGTGCCGACCATTAACGACACCTTCGACGTGCGGCTTGCCGAGCTGAATACTAACCCGGGCGGCGTGCTGGAGTTCGGCGTCGACTACGGTCGTGCTAACGTGCAGGACGGCTACTCGCTGGCCGACGGCGCCACCAAAGATGGCTGGATGCTGACCGCAGAACATACCCAGACTATCTACAACGGCTACAACAAGTTTGTCGTGCAGTACGCGACCGATGCGCTGACCTCCCAGCGTAACGGCCGTACCGAAGGTTCCAGCATTGATAACAACGGCAAAATGATGCGCTTAATCGACCATGGCGCGCTCGACTTCAATGACAAATGGGGCCTGATGTACGTGGCGATGTTCCAGGATGTGGACCGCGACAACCAGAACGGCACCACCTGGTACACCGCCGGCGTGCGCCCGATGTACAAATGGACGCCAATCATGAGCACCCTGCTGGAGCTCGGCTATGACAACGTCAAGTCGCAGGAAACCGGCGATCGCAACAGCCAGTATAAAGTGACCCTTGCCCAGCAGTGGCAGGCCGGTGACAGCATCTGGTCGCGCCCGGCAATCCGCCTGTTCGCTACCTACGCCAAGTGGGATGAGAAGTGGGGCTACGCCACGGCGGACGATACCGGCTTCACCTCCGGCACCGCCTACAACGATACCAGCGCCAAAACCTTCAGCCGCGGAAACGATGACGAAGTCACCTTCGGCGTGCAGATGGAAGCCTGGTGGTAACCCCTGCCTGACCGCATGTTTTACCCCGATGTTGCATTGCCTGGCGGCATCGGGGTTGTCCGTTTGAGGAACCTAAAATGAAAAAAAATCTGCTGTCTCTCTGCCTGATCGCCGCGCTTGGCCTCGGTGCAGCCCCGCTGTCGCAGGCGGAAACCTTCACTTCTCCGACTAACGTGGCGGTGGCACCGAGCATCCCGGCGGACGCGCTTCAGCGCCTCTCCTGGCTGCCGATGACGCCGCCTGTCTCGAACGATATCCAGCTGAACGCCTCGTCGCAGTCGCTCAACCAGGGCGAAATCACCGGCCCGGTTGCCGCCGTGACGCTGCCCGCCGATCGCGGCTCGCTGGAGATTACCCTCACCAGCGTGGTGAAAGACAAGCGCGTGTACGTGCCGAACGTGCTGGTGCTGGATGAGCAGAAACGCCCGGCGGCCTTCTATCCCGGCAGCTACTTCCCGTATGAAAAACCCGGCGTGGTGTCGATGGACAGGCTGGAGGGAACGCTGAAGCTCACCCCGGCGCTGGGCCAGAAGCAGATCTATCTGCTGATCTACACCACCCGTCAGGACCTGACCACCACCACCCAGCTGAAAAATCCAGCAAAAGCCTACGCGGAAGGGGTGGGTAATGCAGTGCCGTCAATCCCCGATCCGGTGGCGACTCACGTCAGCGATGGCCTGATCAAGCTAAAGGTTAAGGCGGAGCAGGGTAGCGGCAACATTATGATAGGCCAGGTGTTTAACCAGCCTGAACCGCAGCCGGTGGTGGTTGGCGGCAGCGCACCTGCCAGCGCTCCGGCTCCGGCGGCGTCAGCGCCTGCAGCCAAAGGCGAACCGATGCTCAGCGATACCGAAAGCTACTTCAACCAGGGCATCCGCCAGGCGGCGAAAGCGGGCGATATCGACAAAGCCCTGCGCCTGATGAATGAGGCTGAGCGTTTAGGCTCCACCTCAGCGCGCAAAACCTTTATCAGCAGTGTGAAAGGCAAGGGCTAAGCTCTGCCCCGCCATGGGCTGCAAGCCCATGGCGGGGGACGGCGTGAAACCCCGCACTGCTGTTGTGGCGGGATGACTGGTGCGCTGCGTTATCGGGCGCACTTTTTTTCACGCTTTTTCCTGACAAAATTCCTCACTTTTACCGCGCTTTAATAGGTTTGCCCCCTGGGTGTGCGATACACTCAGGCATCAAAAGTTTTACGGAGAAGTGTTATGGCTGATAACGCGCTGTCGCTGTTGCGCGCGATCAACTGGCTACCGAACTCATCACCCCTGCTAACCGCCCCCCTGCTCGACTGGCTGATGGAAGTTGATTCCATGACCCGCCGCTTTGAGCGTCACTGCCAGTGCGTGACGGTTAACCTGCTGCGTGAAGGGTTTGTTGGCGCTGAGGAAGCGGGAGAGGATGCGGCGCTGCTGCCGGATGAGTCTCAATACTGGCTGCGGGAAATCGAGCTGTGTGGCGATGGCGTGCCGTGGCTGGTGGCGCGCACCCTGGTGCCGGAATCGACCCTCAACGGCCCGGAGCAAAAGCTCCAGCAGCTCGGCACTGTCCCGCTCGGGCGCTATCTGTTTGCCACCTCGACCCTGACGCGTGATTTTATTGACGTTGGCCACAGTGCTGAACTGTGGGGGCGGCGCTCGCGCCTGCGCCTGGCGGGCAAACCGCTGCTGTTAACCGAACTGTTTTTACCGCCTTCACCGCTCTACGCCAGCCTGGAGGCCAAGTAGCATGGAGAGAACGTTGCCAATGAGTAAGCTGTCAGCATATAGCCGCCTGATGCGCATCGATAAACCGATTGGCTCGCTGCTGCTGCTGTGGCCAACGCTGTGGGCGCTGTGGCTGTCCGGCATGCAGATGCCGCCACTCAATGTGCTGCTGGTGTTCGTGCTGGGCGTATTCTTTATGCGCGCCGCGGGCTGCGTGGTGAATGACTTTGCCGACCGTAAAATCGACGGCCACGTTAAGCGCACGCGCGGGCGCCCGCTGCCGAGCGGCGCGGTCAGCAGTAAAGAGGCTAAAGTGCTGTTTACCGTGCTGGTGCTCATCTCCTTTGCGCTGGTGCTGACCATGAACCGCCTGACTATCTGGCTGTCATTTGGTGGCCTGGCGCTGGCGTGGATGTACCCGTTTATGAAGCGCCATACCCATCTGCCGCAGGTGGTGCTCGGTGCGGCGTTTGGCTGGTCGATCCCGATGGGCTGGGCGGCAGTGAGCGGCAGCGTGCCGCTGAACTGCTGGCTGCTGTTCCTCGCCAATATCTGCTGGACCGTGGCCTACGACACGCAGTATGCGATGGTCGACCGCGATGACGACCTGAAGATCGGCGTGAAATCGACGGCAATCCTGTTTGGGCGCTTCGACAATTTGATTAACGGCGTGCTGCAGCTGGCGGCGCTGGGCCTGCTGGCGCTGGTTGGCATGCGTAGCGGGCTGGGCAGTGCCTTCTACGGGTCGATGCTGGTGGCGGCGGGGTTGTTTGTTTATCAACAGAAGCTGACCGCCAATCGCCAGCGCGAGCTGTGCTTCAAGGCGTTTCTCAATAATAACTGGGTAGGCTTCACGCTGTTCGTCGGCGTGGTGCTGGGCATCTGGCAGTAGCGGGTCGGGCATGCCCGACCCCTACAGAAAACCGGTAACGCATCCGTAGGGGACGGGCATGCCCGTCCCGCAGGCACCAAGTTTCCAACGCAATAAAAAAGGGTCGACCGCAAAAAAAGGTCGACCCTTACCGGGATCGGGTGCCGTGAATTATAGGGGCCGATCTTTTGTGTCGATCGGCCCGTAGATCCTGTCCTCAGTCGGGCGCGACCGCGCTCTCAATCGTCATCCGGACTTCCTGAGTAATCAGCTCGGCCAGCAGCTGATAAACCTGCTGCGTGCGCTCGACCTGGGCGTCGCCAGAATCACTGATATAGCCCTCATCACGCAGCGTCAGCACCAGTGAAGTAAACACCGCTTTATCAAAGAACTCCGGCGCGTTAATCCCGTGCAGCACCGACAGGCGCTGGGCCATGGTGCGGCTCTCTTTCTCCAGCGTACCGCGGTTGATTGCCGGGTTAGCGCTGAGGATAGAGAAGGTAATCGCGTAACGCTGCAGGGTTTCACGGACGCCAGCCGCCAGCAGCTGCAGCGTGCGGAAACGACCCGGGCTCAGGCGCAGCGTGCTTTCATCGGCATTCAGCAGCCCCTGGCGCGCCATCTCCGCGATCAGCGCATCCAGCACCGCAGGCAGCTCTGCAATATCCCAGCGCAGGAACAGCTCGGCCTTCAGCATCGGATAAACCACGCTCACCTGGCGCAGCAGCCCGGCGCGGTCGATCTCGCGGTGCTGCATCAGAATCGCAGCAATCAGCGACGGCAGGACCAGCATGTGATGAATGTTGTTGCGGTAATAGGTCATCAGCACCGCCTGCTCGCGCGGCAGAATGACAATCTCACCGATGCTGTCCTGCTCCAGCTCGAACTTATTCATGCTCAGCGCATGTTCCAGCAGCGCTTCCGGCGTCATATCCGGCACGGTGGAGTCCGGCGAATAGGGCACGTTGCGCAGCAGTTGGGTATAGCAGTCGAGCTGTTCAGTCAGCTGTTCACGCGTCATCGAACGCTGGCGCGAGGCCAGCAGCGCGGTGACGCACAGGTTCATGGCATTAGCGGCACCGGCGTTGTTGATGCGCACCATCACTTTCTGGGCGATATCGTTGACGGCCGGGGTCAGCCACGCCGGGCGCTGGGCTTCAATAGGGTCGATTGCGTCACGCCACTCCGGCACCTGCTGGTTAAGGTAGGAGATCAGCGGCAGCGGCTCACCGAAGTTGACGTAGCCCTGACCGAGGTTGCGCAGCTTACGCAGCCCGCGCACCATCGACATAAAGCCCTCTTTCTCTTTCGTCGCCCCGCGCAGCTCTTTGGCGTAAGTACCCACTTCCATCACGTGCTCGTAACCGATGTAGATGGGCACCAGGGTGATTGGGCGATTACCGCCGCGCAGCATCGCCTGAATGGTCATCGACAGCGTGCCGGTTTTCGGGTCGAGCAGGCGACCGGTACGTGAACGGCCCCCCTCAACGAAATACTCCACCGAATAGCCGCGGGTAAACAGCTCGCCGAGATATTCGCGGAACACCGTGGAGTAGAGCTTGTTGCCCTTGAAGGTGCGGCGAATAAAGAACGCACCCAGGCGGCGGAAGATCGGACCGGCTGGCCAGAAGTTCAGGTTGATACCGGCAGCGATATGCGGCGGCACCAGACCCTGGTGATACAGTACGTAAGAGAGCAGCAGGTAGTCCATATGGCTGCGATGGCAGGGGACGTAAACAATTTCATGCCCGTCCTGCGCCAGCTGGCGCACGCGCTCGCCGCCATTAACGTTGATGCCCTGATACAGCTTGCTCCAGGTCCAGCCCATAATGCGGTCGGTGAGGCGAATCGCCTCGTAGGAGAAGTCGGCAGCAATCTCTTCCATCAGCTCAACGGCGTTCTGCTGGGCTTTCTCATGGGAAATTTTCTTACTGCGCGCTTCATCCTCCACCGCCTTGGCGATAGCTTTCGACTGCAGCAGCTTATTGAACAGGTCCTGACGCACCGGCAGGCGTGGCCCGACGGCAGCCAGACGCTGGCGGGCAAAGTGCATCCGCGCCACGCGGGCCAGCTTCTGGGCAATAATCTTGTCGGTGCCGTGCTCGGTGGCCATATGGCGTAAAGAGACCATCGGCGAGAAGCGCACAAAGCTGTCGCGGCCCAGCCACAGCACCGCAAAGAATTTCTGAATGCCGTTCAGCATCCGCAGATGCGGCTGTGCATCGCCCTGAACCTCGCGGCCCGGCGAGCGCCCGAACATCACCGATACCGGCACCATCTGCACATCCAGTTCCGGATGGCTGCGGTGCAGGTCGAGATATTCATGGAACAGCTTGACTGACTCAAGGTTCGGCACGAAATAGGGGAATACGCGTGGGCCATCATGGATAAACACATGACGTGGCAAAACGGCCCCGTCTATCTCCAGCGGTTCCAGCGGATCGGGGAGATCCTGCTTGCGGCACTGCTCTCGCAGTGCAAGGAGATCGGCCTTTGAATCATAAGGCAGTACATACATAATAGGGCGCGACGTATCCAGCCCGAGCTCGGCAACCGGCTCAGCGGGGATCGCCTTGCTTTTTACCAGGAATTTAACTGGTAGATTCAATAAGTTATAATATAAATTACGCCAACCTGACATAGACAACATGAAGCCTCTTGTTAGCAAAGCGCCGCAAGCATACCAGAAAGCGCCAACAGATTCTGTGGTGTTGCAAAATGTGCGCCACCCAGACATTGACGTTCAACATCGTAAAGGGTTCCCTGATTATGGCAAATAACGTCACCGGATTGACTCGGATTATAAAAGCTGCGGGCTATTCCTGGAAAGGTTTACGCGCGGCATGGCAGCATGAAGCGGCATTTCGTCAGGAGGCTATCGCCGCGATTGTTGCCATTGTTGTTGCTCTGTGGCTCGACGTGGACGCCATCACTCGTGTCCTGCTGGTCGGCTCCGTGGTGCTGGTGATTATCGTTGAGGTGCTCAATAGCGCCGTCGAAGCGGTCGTCGACCGCATCGGCAGTGAAATTCACCCGCTGGCAGGCCGGGCGAAAGACATGGGTTCGGCAGCCGTATTGCTGACGATTTTACTGGCTGTTTTTGTCTGGATCATGCTGTTAGTGCCGCATTTGCGATGAGTTTTCCAAAATTTGCAACAAACTGAATTTTGACCAACTTTAGGTTTTCATCGCGCAAATACCTGTATATACTCACAGTCGACTGTATAAACAACCAGGGGGCGGGATGAAAGCACTAACGGCAAGGCAGCAGCAGGTTTACGACCTGATTCGCGACCACATTAACCAGACCGGCATGCCGCCGACACGGGCAGAGATTGCTACGCAGCTCGGTTTCCGTTCCCCGAATGCCGCTGAAGAACACCTCAAAGCGTTGGCGCGTAAAGGCGTGATTGAGATTGTTTCAGGCGCTTCACGCGGTATCCGCCTGATGATGGAAGAAGAAGACGGTCTTCCGCTGATTGGTCGCGTCGCCGCAGGTGAACCGCTGCTGGCTGAGCAACATATCGAAGGCCACTACAAAGTGGACCCTGACCTGTTTAAACCGGGCGCCGATTTCCTGCTGCGCGTCAGCGGAATGTCGATGAGAGATATCGGCATTATGGATGGTGACCTGCTGGCGGTACATAAAACTGAAGATGTGCGTAACGGCCAGGTGGTGGTTGCCCGTATTGATGATGAAGTGACCGTGAAGCGCCTGAAGCGCCAGGGTAACACCGTGCATCTGCTGCCGGAAAACCCGGAATTCCAGCCTATCGTGGTTGACCTGCGTAACCAGACGCTGACCATCGAAGGTCTGGCCGTCGGCGTGATCCGCAACGGCAACTGGCTGTAGCAGTTACTCCCTCTAAGCGGGTCGGTCTTGACCGACCCCGACTAAATCCAGATACCGACCCCTGTGAAATCCTGGTAACGCACCATGCGACTCCTCACTACAGCTGATAAACACCTCTGGCGGCTGGCGCTGCCGATGATCCTCTCCAATATCACCGTGCCGCTGCTAGGCCTGGTGGATACCGCCGTGATTGGCCATCTCGATAGCCCGGTTTACCTGGGCGGCGTTGCGGTCGGTACTACCGTTACCAGCTTCCTGTTTATGCTGCTGCTGTTCCTGCGTATGAGCACCACTGGGCTGACCGCGCAGGCATTTGGCGCGCAGGACAAACCCGCGCTGGCGCGCGCGCTGATGCAGCCGCTGCTGCTGGCACTGCTCGCCGGGCTGCTGTTCATCATCCTGAAAACGCCGCTCACTCGGCTAGCGCTTAGTCTGACCGGCGGCAGCGAGGCGGTGCTGCACCAGGCGGCGCTGTTTATGCAGATCCGCTGGCTCAGCGCCCCGGCAACGCTGGCTAACCTGGTGCTGCTCGGCTGGCTGCTGGGCGTGCAGTATGCGCGTGCGCCGGTGATCCTGCTGGTGGTCGGTAACCTGGTGAATATTCTGCTCGACCTGTGGTTCGTTATCGGCCTGGGGTGGGGCGTGCAGGGCGCGGCGGCGGCCACCGCTATTGCGGAGTACGTCAGCTTTATTGTCGGGCTGCTGCTGGTGTGGCGGGTGATGGTACTGCGCGGCCTGTCGCTGCGCCTGCTGCTTAATGCCTGGCGCGGAAACCTGGCGCGGCTGCTGCGTCTTAATCGCGACATCATGCTGCGCTCGCTGCTGCTGCAAATCTGCTTCGCCTCGCTGACCCTCTTCGGGGCGCGGCTCGGTAGCGATGTGGTGGCGGTCAATGCAGTGCTGCTGATGTTCCTGACTTTTACCGCCTATGCGCTCGACGGCTTTGCCTATGCGGTGGAAGCCTGCTCCGGCGAAGCCTACGGCGCCAGCAACAGCCAGCGCCTGCTCAGCGTCTGGCACGCTGCCTGCCGCCAGTCGGTGGTGGTAGCCATCGCCTTCTCGTTACTCTATGCGCTGTGTGGCGAGCAGATAGTCGCGTTGCTGACCTCGCTACAGCCGCTGCAGCAGCTGGCCGATCGCTATCTTTGGTGGCAGGTTGTGATGCCGCTGGCGGGAGTGGGATGCTATCTGCTGGACGGGATGTTTATTGGCGCCACGCGCGCCAGCGAGATGCGCAACGGCATGGCGATAGCCGCGGTCGGTTTTGCCTTAACCCTGTGCAGCGTTCCCTGGTTGGGTAATCATGGGCTGTGGCTGGCAATGACCGTGTTCCTGCTGCTGCGCGGCCTGACGCTGTGGATTATCTGGCGCAGGCACTGGCGCAACGGCACCTGGTTTGCTCACTGAAACATTTGTTTACGTCTTCCGCCGCTGCGCTACCTCTATGATGTATTAGGGTTTTTCTCTGCTTTATGGCTTTTTTGTCAGGGGTTGTCGCAACGAGAACCCATTTCTCTACTACAATTATCTCTACGTTAAGCACTTGACCAGATATTTGACTGGTATCTAAGTGGAATTCTTAACCATAAAAGCTGTTTTAACCCAAGGTAGAGGAAACACATCATGAATAAAGACGAAGCCGGCGGTAACTGGAAACAGTTTAAAGGTAAAGTGAAAGAGCAATGGGGCAAGCTGACGGATGACGACCTGACCGTGGTTGAAGGTAAACGCGATCAGTTGGTTGGCAAAATCCAGGAGCGCTACGGCTATCAGAAAGATCAGGCCGAAAAAGAGCTTAAAGACTGGGAAACCCGTAACGATCATCGCTGGTAAGCGACGAACGACAGTAAGTATTAGCTCCTACCCAGGCACATGGAATGTGCCATCCCCCAATAATTCCCGCAAAAAATTTATTAACGCCCGCGCTTTTTGCTCTGCACGCTATGATCGTGCTGGCACGCATCCTGATGGGTGCAGGCTTCAATCTCACCACACTCCTGACAAAATCCGTGCGCTTCAATCACACTATGCCCAAGGGTAAAACCTGACTTCAGGGCCAATGATTTCAAGATATCTTCCACGCCATCCGCATGCTGCTCGCTTACTGAACCGCAGCGATCGCAAATCAACATCGCTGAGGTGTGCGAAGGCTCTTCAAAATGGTGGCAGACCACGTAGCTATTGGTTGACTCGACGCGGTGGATAAAACCCTGCTCCAGCAGGAAGTCCAGCGCCCGATAAATGGTCGGGGGTTTTGCCTGGGGTTCAGAGACGCGCAGCAGGTCCAGCAGGTCATAGGCGCTGATAGCCCCATTCTGTTCGCTCATCAGGCGCAGCACTTCAAGGCGCTGTGGCGTCAGACGCACGCTACGCTGCTGGCAAATCACTTCAGCCTGCGTCAGGATTTTTTCTGCACTGGTAATATTCATGGATCCCCCTCAGGCAAGATAGGATGTTATTTTATCACGTCTGCCACAAAACGCCGAGTTTGCCATTTTAACCTGCCGACCCTGTATAAATGACTGGTATTGCCGATAAGCTAAGCTGATAAAGAACGTTTAATCAGTGGCGGCTTAACGATCAGGTCCAGATTTTTTTTGATTAACACAACTAATCTGATTTGCAGCGCTTAGCGTTTATGTCTACCTTTTTCATAGGGCTGGATGCGTTTTTACCGCGAAGTCACAGTGTAAAAATGCTCAACTGTTAGCGTGTTAACAGATTAATAAAATGGCAATGACCTGAAAAGCCCACTCATTTTCTCTCAATTCACAGCAATGAAATGCTGCCTGTATGTTCATCATTCAGGTATGACGGTTGTGCGCGCGTTTTCGCATTCGCTTTTACATTTTCTATGGTGGATTCTGGGTAAATGGCTAATACATTCAAAAAGTTGATCGGGGTTTCCCGGCCTGTGGTGTTACCCGCTCTGTTTCTGGCGCCTTTCAGCGTGATGGCCGCCGGCAACTATTTCGACGCCCGCAACGATGCGATGGGCGGCACCGGCGTGGCCTCTTCAACCTACGGATCTGCGGTGCTGGCTAACCCAGCCCTGATGACCAAAGCGCAGCCGGAGGATAATGTCAGTATCATCCTGCCTGCGGCCGGTGCGCAGATCAGTGACAACGATAAGCTGATCGATAAAGTTGACGATCTGACCAACTCCGTCGACGGTTATCGTGACCTGCTGAATAACTTCGTCTTCCCCACCGATATTCCGCGTATCCAGGCCGCAGCGGGCGATTTAGCTAACCGGCTGGAGGATATTCGCGGTGAGAAAGCCTGGGGGCAGGCCGGTGCGGCATTTGCCGTGACGGTGCCGAATGATGTGCTGACCTTTGCCCTGGTGACCAAAGCCTACGGAACAGCCTCAGTCAGTAGTGAAATCAGCCAGAGCGATATCGACAACCTGAACGCGGTCGCCGGGGGAGGCTTGCCATCATCGCTGGATCTCACTTCCGTCGGGCTGGGCCGCGGGGCCATCGTCTATGATTTTGGCGTGGCAATGGCGCATGAATTTGATATCGGTGGCCACCCGGTGTCGTTTGGCGTGACGCCGAAACTGCAGAAAACCACGCTGTATAACTACAGCGCCTCGGTGTACACCTACGACAAGTCAGACTTTACCGACGGTCGTTACAAGAACAACAATACCGGCTTTAACGTTGACGCCGGTGTCGCCACCGATCTCGGTGACAACTGGACGTTCGGCCTGAGCGGGCAGAACCTGATTTCGCGTGATATCGATACCAAAGAAGTGAACGGTTACATCGATACCTACCAGATCCGCCCGCTGGTCACTTCCGGCGTGTCGTTCCACACCGAGCGTCTGACCACCGCGCTGGATGTTGACCTGACGCCAACCAAACGCTTTAAGTCAATGCAGGACAGCCAGTACGCCTCGGTCGGTGCAGAATATCGTCTGCTGAGCTGGCTGCAGCTGCGCGCCGGCTACCGCGCCGATATGAAATCGAACGATACCAACGTGTTCACCGGTGGTTTCGGTATTTCACCGTACAACAAGGTGCATCTGGATCTCACCGGAATGGCGGGTAAGGACAACACCTGGGGCGCGGTGGCGCAGCTGAACTTCACCTTCTGACCCTCTGCGGGCGAGGCTTGCCTCGCCCCTGCGCGATCCCCGTTTTACGTAGCCAAAACAGTGCCCTGAACTGCACGGATGATGTAAATATCGCCAGGCGTTGCACGTTCAGGAACACGTGGTATGCTGTTCCACATTAAGGAACACGGACGCCACAATGATTGCAAGCTTCAAACACAAAGGATTGAAAAATTTTTTCATGAAAGCCGATCGTAGCGGGATTGAACAAAAATGGGTGTCCCGCATCAAGACACGGCTTACCGTAATCGACGCGGCTGAAACCATCGATGCTATCAATCTCCCTGGGTATGACCTGCATCAGCTCAAGGTCGATCGTGCCGACATCTGGACAATCAGTGTCTCCGGGAACTGGCGCATCACGTTCAGGTTTATCGACGGAGATGCAGAAATTCTCAATTTGGAGGATTATCACTAATGAGAATGGCAACCCCTGCCTATCCGGGCGAAATCATCGCAGAGATTTTGCAAGACAATAACGTTAGTCTTCGACAGTTTGCTAAAGCCATGGACATTGCGCCGTCTACAGCAAGCCGTTTGCTGGCAGGGCAAACTTCGGTAACGTCTGAAATGGCGCTGAAATTGGCGGCTGTGGTTGGTAGCACCCCGGAAACCTGGCTGAAGATTCAGACGAACTTCAGCCTGAATGAAGCCAGGAAAAAGACTGATACCAGCCATTTGCACAAGCTGGTGTTTGCTTGAGCCGGATTTAGGCACAAAAAAAGGGGTATCCTTTCGGCTACCCCTCTCTGTTACTGCATCTTTTGCCATTCGTCTTTAGCTTCCTTTCTTCGCTTATCAATAAACTCCGCCAGGTCCGAAACATCCACTGTGCGCGGTGATTTCTGATAGCTGCGATCCGGAAAGTCGCGAGGAGCAATTCGCCACCGCGCTGGGTTGATACCAGGGGACGACCGGAAAAAAAGGTCGTCCCCTACAGGATCACTCCCCGCCGTGCTATCATTGTGCACAATATCGTCACCCCTTCTGATACAGAGTTAGCGCTTTTCATGACCGAGAAATTACCTGCACACCGCTTTTCCATTGCCCCGATGCTCGACTGGACCGATCGTCACTGTCGTTACTTCCATCGCCAGTTGACGCGGCAGACGCTGCTGTACACCGAAATGGTGACCACCGGCGCGATCATCCACGGTAAAGGCGACTATCTGGCATTCAGCCCGGAAGAGCAGCCGGTTGCACTGCAGCTGGGCGGCAGCGATCCCGCTGCGCTGGCGCAGTGTGCCGTGCTGGCGGAACAGCGCGGCTACAATGAGGTGAACCTCAACGTGGGCTGCCCGTCAGACCGCGTGCAGAACGGCCGCTTTGGTGCCTGCCTGATGGGTGAAGCCCAGCTGGTGGCGGATGGCATTAAAGCGATGCGCGACAAGGTCTCGATTCCGGTCACGGTGAAAACCCGCATCGGCATTGACGACCAGGACAGCTATGAATTTCTCTGTGATTTTATCCGCACGGTGTCAGAGCAGGGCGGCTGCGACTCTTTTATCATCCATGCGCGTAAAGCCTGGCTTTCCGGCCTCAGCCCGAAAGAGAACCGTGAAATCCCACCGCTCGACTACCCGCGCGTTTATCAGCTGAAGCGCGATTTCCCGCACCTGACGCTGGCGATTAACGGCGGCGTGAAGACGCTGGAAGAAGCGCAAACTCACCTGCAGCATCTGGACGGCGTAATGATGGGGCGCGAAGCCTATCAGAACCCTGGCCTGCTGGCGCAGGTGGACCAGCAGATTTTCGGCAGCAGTCAGCCGGTGGTGGACCCGGTTGCCGTGGTGCGTTCAATGTACCCCTACATTGAACGTGAACTGGCGAACGGCACCTACCTCGGCCATGTTACCCGTCATATGTTGGGCCTGTTCCAGGGGATCCCGGGTGCGCGCCAGTGGCGGCGTTACCTCAGCGAAAACGCGCACAAAGCGGGCGCGGGCGTTGACGTGGTCGAGAAGGCGCTCTCGCTGGTTGCCGATAAGATCCCTGCCGCAGTTTAAGTTCGTCAAAACTTCACCAGATAGTGATGAATTTCATCAGGGGAAATCCTCCCCTGGTGGATACCTTTCATGAATATCAATCAGTTAACTTCTTCTCCATTCTGGCACGCTTCTTGTAATAGCTCTCCTGGAGTTCAATATCTGGAGCGAGTGATTATGTTAGAGATCCTGTTTGTCATCGGTTTTTTTCTGATGCTGCTGCTGACCGGTATTTCCCTGCTGGGAATTATCGCGGCGCTGCTGGTTGCCACCGTGGTGATGTTCGTGGGTGGGCTGTTTGCTATTGTTATTAAATTGTTGCCGTGGCTGGTGGTGGCGGTGGTTGCCGTGTGGCTGTATCGCGCGTTGCGCAAGCCGTCAGCGGATGATAAGCCCTGGCTATCTCGCTGATATCAATCAGGAGTCTGCTGCTTCTGTGAATGTAATGCGGGCTGGATCACATCATGACAAATTGCTTAGCTGAATATCGCAATTAAACATATTTTTTACTTATGAATTCTGTCAGGATGGTTTAACTGAATCATCACGTATTCATCGCCGCTGACCCTACACCAGCGCGAACTATAAAAAAGAAAGAAACAAAAAGGGGCTTCCGCAAGGGAGCCCCATTTTTTTGCCTGAATGATGCAGTGGGTCAGGCATGCCTGACCCTTGAACATCTAGGGAATCAACAAGCTCGACCCCTGGGTGCCGCGGCTCTCCAGCGTCTGATGCGCCTTTTGCGCATCCGCCAGCGCAAATTTCTGCGCCTGTGGCACATCTACCCTGATCGCGTTACTGGCAATCAGCGAGAACAGCTCATTGCTGGCCTGCGTCAGCGCCTCACGCGTGGTGATATAGCCGTTGAGCGACGGGCGGGTAACGTACAGCGAGCCTTTCTGATTCAGGATCGCCAGATTCACCCCGGTGACCGGGCCGGAAGAGTTGCCGAAGCTCACCATCAGCCCACGGCGTTGCAGGCAGTCGAGCGAGGCTTCCCAGGTATCTTTCCCCACCGAGTCATACACCACGCGCAGCTTTTTACCGTGCGTCAGCTCGCTGACCCGCCCGGCAATATTCTCTTCGCGATAATTAATGGTGGCCCATGCCCCGGCATCTTTTGCCATCTGCGCCTTCTCCGCTGAGCCGACCGTACCAATCAAATGCGCACCCAGCGCTTTCGCCCACTGGCAGGCAATCAGCCCAACGCCCCCGGCCGCCGCATGGAACAGGAATACCTCATCCGGCTGCACCACATAGGTCTGGCGCAGCAGGTAATGCACGGTCAGCCCTTTGAGGAAGGAGGCAGCAGCCTGCTCAAAGGAGATGGCATCCGGCAGCAGCGCCAGCTTTTCTACCGGCACGTTATGCACTTCGCTGTAGGCACCGAGGGAGGATTGCGCGTACACCACGCGGTCACCCGGCTTCAGTTCGCTGACGCCGGGGCCAACACGCGTCACCACGCCTGCCGCTTCGGTGCCTAAACCGGATGGCAGCGGGGCAGGATAAAGCCCGCTGCGCACGTAGGTATCGATATAGTTGATACCTATCGCTTTATTCTCAACCTGCACCTCTCCCGCAGCCGGATCGGCCGGGTCGAAGTCCACCAGTTGCATCACTTCGGGTGCGCCGTGCTGGCTGATTTGTATACGTTTTGCCATGATCACTCCTGTGGATTGCGCCGCGAATGGGGGAGGACGCAGGCTATGCAAACGAGTATACTTGCGCGTCCCCCCACAAGATTTTTGGTATTACATCACTATGGCAGGAAATAAACCCACCAACAAATCCTTCGAAAACCGTGAGCCGCGTGACCGTCAGATGGAAGGTCTGAAGCTGCCGCCGCACTCGCTGGAAGCAGAACAGTCGGTGTTGGGCGGTTTAATGCTGGATAACGAACGCTGGGATAATGTCTCCGAGCGCGTGGTGGCGAAGGACTTCTTCAGCCGACCGCACCGCATGATCTTCGCGGAAATGCAGCACCTGCTGGAACAGGGCAAGCCGATCGATCTGATCACGCTGTCCGAGTCGATGGAAACCAAGGGCGAGCTGAGCATGGTGGGTGGCTTTGCTTATCTGGCCGAGCTGTCGAAAAACACGCCAAGTGCGGCGAACATTGGCGCTTATGCCGATATCGTGCGCGAACGCGCGGTAGTACGTGAGATGATTGCGGTGGCGAATGAGATCGCCGACGCGGGTTACGATCCGCAGGGCCGTACCAGCGAGGATCTGCTCGATCTCGCTGAATCCCGCGTATTCCAGATCGCCGAAAGCCGCGCCAATAAAGATGACGGCCCGAAAAGCGTCGATCAGATCCTCGAAGCCACCATTGCGCGTATTGAATCGCTTTATCAGACGCCGCACGACGGGGTAACCGGCGTCGATACCGGCTATCACGACCTGAACAAGAAGACCGCGGGTCTGCAGCGCTCGGATCTGATTATCGTGGCGGCTCGTCCGGCAATGGGTAAAACCACCTTCGCTATGAACCTGTGTGAAAACGCCGCGATGCTGCAGGATAAACCGGTGCTGATCTTCAGCCTCGAGATGCCCGGCGAGCAGATCATGATGCGTATGCTGGCGTCGCTGTCGCGCGTGGACCAGACGCGCATTCGTACCGGCCAGCTGGATGATGAGGACTGGGCGCGTATCTCCAGCACCATGGGCATCCTGCTGGAGAAGAAGAACATGTTTATCGATGACTCTTCCGGCCTGACGCCAACCGAAGTCCGCTCGCGTGCGCGCCGTATCTTCCGCGAGCACGGCGGTCTGAGCATGATCATGATCGACTACCTGCAGCTGATGCGCGTGCCGTCACTGTCCGATAACCGTACGCTGGAGATCGCCGAGATCTCACGCTCGCTTAAGGCGCTGGCGAAAGAGCTGCAGGTGCCGGTGGTGGCGCTGTCGCAGCTTAACCGCTCCCTGGAGCAGCGTGCCGATAAGCGCCCGGTCAACTCCGACCTGCGTGAATCCGGCTCCATCGAGCAGGATGCCGACCTGATCATGTTTATCTACCGTGATGAGGTGTATCACGAAAACAGCGACCTGAAAGGGGTGGCGGAGATCATTCTGGGTAAGCAGCGTAACGGCCCCATCGGCACCGTGCGCCTGACCTTTAACGGCCAGTGGTCACGCTTCGATAACTACGCGGGCCCACAGTACGACGACGAATAATCCCCTCGGGTCAGGCATGCCTGACCCCTACGTCACCTCTCCCTCGTAGGGGGCGGGCATGCCCGACCCGGACCCTCTCCGGATCATCACAAAATAGTGTTGGACAACACTGTAAAAAATGCGGTTATCTGTCGGTAAGCAGTACCCAGCAACCGGCATGGACGAACGATGACTCAGATTGATGATTTCGACCTTAAGATACTGACTTTACTGGAAGCAAACGGCCGCCTGACCAATCAGGAACTGAGCGATATCGTCGGGCTTTCCGCCTCACAGTGTTCCCGCCGCCGCATTAACCTTGAGCAGGCGGGATTGATCCTCGGCTACCACGCCAGGCTGTCGCCGGATGCGGTGGGTTTAGGCATGATCGGCCTGATTGAGGTGCGTCTGATCAACCATACCGCGGAATACGTTGAGAGTTTTCACCGCATGGTGGCGGAGCAGGCGGGCATTGTTGATGCCTATAAAACCACCGGAGATGCCGATTACCTGTTAAAAGTCGCGGTTGCCGATCTCGCCGGGCTGAGTGCTTTAATCAGCCAGCTGGTCGCCGGGCATCAGAGCGTGGCGCATGTGAAAACCTCAGTGGTCCTCAACCGTCTGAAGGAGAATGGTTTGATGTCGGTAAGCGAGACTCTGCTGCGCTAGAATGGTGCGTGTTACGCACCGCAATTGTGCATAAAACTCCGTATGCATGCGGTATCCGTGCGGGAAAGCAGCTTTCAGTGCGTGAAATGATGCTGTATTAATTATTTCATGCACAAAATCGAGCAATAAAGCGCCTTGTATTCAATGGGTTAATTCGCTGGCACCATCCGGTGGTTTGAACCTCCACCGGATTGGTGCGATTTTTGCTAGGTTATTGCTAAAATTTGGCGGTCCCTCTGCCATATCCCTAGTCATAATCACCAGAGAATCAATCTGATGGACAACGTGGTACACCCTGTCAAAATCCCCCATACCCTGCTGGAAGATGTGCTGGCTATCGTGCTCGGCACCCTGATGGTCTCCTTTGGCGTTACCCTGTTAAAACAGGCCGGGGCGTTAACCGGCAGCACTGCAGGCATTGCCTTTCTCATCAGTTACCTGAGCAAAACCTCTTTTGGCCTCGCTTTCTTTCTGATTAACATCCCGTTCTACTGGCTGGCGGTCAGGCGCATGGGCTGGGCATTCACTGTAAAAACCTTCTCTGCCGTGGCGCTGGTGTCGCTCTTCAGCCACCTGCACCCGTTATTTATCCATTTTTCCGCGCTGGATCCCTTTTATGCGACACTGTTCGGTAACGTGGTGATGGGAATTGGGTTTATAGTGTTATTTCGCCATAAGGCCAGCCTTGGCGGCATCAATATTCTGGCGCTGTGGCTGCAGGACCGTTACGGTATCCGTGCCGGAAAATTGCAGATGGTGGTCGATACCTGCGTGGTGCTGGCCTCGCTGTTTGTGGTCTCACGCGAGATGCTGGCAGCCTCAATTGCCGGAGCCGTGGTGCTCAACCTGATTATCGCCATGAACCATCGCCCTGGCCGCTATTTCGTCTGAGTCGCTGAATTTATTGATTATTTAATGGAGATTTGCACCGTGTTTCAAAACGTTGATGCCTACGCTGGCGACCCGATCCTCTCCCTGATGGAAACCTTCAAGCAGGATGCCCGCCCGCACAAGGTCAACCTGAGCATTGGTCTGTACTACAACGAGCAGGGTGTGATCCCACAGATGCAGGCTGTTGCCGCCGCTGAAGAGCAGCTGCACGCCCAGCCGCAGGCCGCCTCGCTCTATCTGCCGATGGAAGGCCTGCCGCCTTACCGCAGCGCCATCGCACCTTTGCTGTTCGGCGCCGAGCACCCGGTACTGAAAGCGGGCCGCATCGCCACTATTCAGACGCTGGGCGGTTCCGGTGCGCTGAAAGTCGGTGCCGACTTCCTGAAGTTCTATTTCCCGGATTCGCAGGTGTGGGTCAGCGATCCAACGTGGGAAAATCATATCGCCATCTTCAACGGTGCCGGTTTCACCGTAAATACCTACCCGTGGTACGACACGGCAACCAACGGCGTGAAGTTTGATGCGCTGCTGGAAAAACTCAATACGCTGCCGGCGCAAAGCATCGTGCTGCTGCATCCGTGCTGTCACAACCCAACCGGTGCTGACTTGACTAATGCGCAGTGGGATGAAGTGACCAGGGTGCTGAAAGACCGCGAGCTGATCCCGTTCCTCGACATCGCCTATCAGGGCTTTGGCGGCGGCATGGAGGAAGATGCCTACGCTATTCGCAGCATCGCCGCAGCGGGCCTGCCAGCGCTGGTCAGTAACTCATTCTCGAAAATCTTCTCGCTGTACGGCGAGCGCGTTGGCGGTCTGTCAATCGTCTGCGATGACGCCGAAGAAGCCGCCCGCGTACTGGGCCAGCTGAAGGCCACCGTGCGCCGCAACTACTCCAGCCCGCCAAACTTCGGGGCGCAGGTGGTTTCCTGCGTGCTGAATAACCCTGAGCTGAAGGCCAGCTGGCTGGCCGAAGTGGAAGCGATGCGCCTGCGTATTATTGAGATGCGCCAGGTGCTGGTGGACGCGCTGACTCAGGCGGTGCCGGGTAAGAACTTCGACTTCCTGATCCGGCAGCGCGGTATGTTCAGCTACACCGGGCTGAGCGCTGCACAGGTTGATCGCCTGCGTAACGAGTTTGGCGTCTATCTGATCGCCAGCGGCCGCGTCTGCATGGCCGGTCTCAACCGCAACAACGTGCATCAGGTAGCGGAAGCTTTCGCCGCCGTGATGTAATTTCTGCTGGCCGGGGCTGCCCGGCCACAGTTTTTCCCTTTTCAGGTTTACCTTTTCGCCACTTGCTGCACACTTAACGGAACCGATAAGTTAAGGAGCCGTATCATGTGGTATCAGCAAACCCTTACCCTGAACGAAAAACCACGCGGATTTCATCTGGTTACTGACGAAATCCTCGCAGAGCTGCGCCGCTTAGCGGATGTTCAGACCGGGCTGTTGCACCTGCTATTGCAGCACACTTCCGCCTCACTGACGCTGAATGAGAACTGCGACCCAACGGTCCGTGCCGATATGGAGCAGCATTTCCTGCGCACGGTACCGGAAGATGCGCCGTATCAGCACGATTACGAAGGGGCCGACGATATGCCCGCCCACATCAAGTCCTCACTGCTGGGCACCTCGCTGATGCTGCCGGTCAGCCGCGGGCGTCTGCTGCTGGGGACCTGGCAGGGGATTTATCTTGGTGAACACCGTATTCACGGCGGGCAGCGGCGCATTGTCGCCACTTTACAGGGGGATGATTAATTATGACGGTTTCCGATTTGCTCACCTACTGCATGAACAAACCCGGCGCGCAGCAGAGCGTGCACAGCGACTGGAAAGCCACGCAGATTAAGGTCGATGATGTGATGTTTGCCATGGTGCACGAGATTGATGGCCACCCGGCGGTGGCACTGAAGTGCAGCCCGGCGCTGGCGGAGTTGATCCGCGAGCAGCACAGCGATGTGCATCCCAGCGCGCACCTCAATCCGTCGCACTGGAACACCGTACTGCTCGACGGATCGCTTAAAGATTCACAGATCTATTATCTGGTCGATGCATCGCTGCAGCAGATCCAGAAACAGTTATAACGGGTGTTGACCTCCAGGAAACCCGTAGGGGTCGGGCATGCCCGACCCGCTTCATTATGAGGCGCGCAGTGAATCGATATCGATCACGAAACGGTACTTCACGTCGCTTTTCAGCATACGCTCGTAGGCCTCATTGATCTGATCGATCTTAATCATCTCGATATCGGAAGTGATGTTGTGCTTACCACAGAAATCCAGCATCTCCTGCGTCTCTTTGATCCCACCGATCAGCGATCCTGCCACGCTGCGGCGTTTGAAGATCATATTAACCACCTGCGTTGACGGATGGTCATGCTCCGGCACGCCAACCAGCGTCATGGTGCCATCGCGGCGCAGCAGGTTGATAAACGGGTTGAGATCGTGCTGAGCAGCAACGGTGTTAAGAATGAAGTCGAAGCTGTTGGTGTGCTGCGCCATCTGATCGGCATCTTTCGAGATCACCACTTCATCGGCGCCCAGGCGCTTACCGTCTTCTACTTTAGAAGGCGAAGTAGTGAAGAGCACAACGTGCGCACCCATCGCATGAGCAATTTTCACGCCCATATGACCCAGTCCGCCAAGGCCAACGATACCAACTTTTTTGCCCGGGCCAACGCCCCAGTGATGCAGTGGGGAGAAGGTGGTGATACCCGCGCACAGCAGCGGAGCAGCACCGGCCGGATCAAGATTTTCCGGCACGCGCAGCACGAAGTCTTCGTGTACGACCACTTGAGTCGAGTAACCGCCGTAGGTGATATCGCCGCTGGTGCGGTCTTTACCGTTGTAGGTGCCGACGAAACCCTCTTCGCAGTACTGCTCAAGATCCTCTTTACAGCTGTCGCAGGTGCGGCAGGAGTCGACCATACAGCCTACGCCGACCAGATCGCCAACTTTGTATTTATGGCCGTGCGCGCCGACTGCCGTCACGCGGCCAACAATCTCGTGGCCTGGCACTACCGGGAAGATCGTGTTGCGCCATTCATTGCGCGCCTGGTGCAGGTCAGAGTGGCACACGCCGCAGTACTGCACTTCAATCTGCACATCATGTTCACGCAGTTCGCGCGGTTTAAATTCAAACGGAGCCAGCGGAGATTTTGCGTCCTGAGCGGCATAAGCATGCGTAATATTCATTGGTCTCTCCAGTTGTGGATGATGTGGCGCAGTGGCCGTAATGGCGGGAGCAGGCAGCAGGAAAAGCGGGCCTTCTCCGCAAAAAGGTGAAGGTTAAGCATAGTCACTCAACGGCGTAACGGGTATATCCAAAACTCGCTAAGTCTTGCCTGATCCTGCAAGATTTTGTGGTAATTGTAAGAAAAGTGCAGCAAATCGCGGGGAAAACCAGGGCTGACAGTAGCGGGGCCGGCATGCCCGACCCGTACGGGATTGCGGCGGGTATAAGCCAGGGGCGAGGCATGCCTCGCCCGTCGGTTATTAACCCTGTAACAGCGGTTTCAGGAAGCGCGCGGTGTGCGAACGCTCGCACTGCGCCACGGTTTCCGGCGTGCCGGAGACGAGGATTTCACCGCCGCCGCTGCCGCCTTCCGGGCCGAGATCGACAATCCAGTCGGCGGTTTTGATCACATCAAGGTTGTGCTCAATCACCACGATGGTATTGCCCTGGTCGCGCAGCTGGTGCAGGACTTCCAGCAACTGCTGGATATCGGCGAAGTGCAGACCGGTGGTCGGCTCATCAAGGATATACAGCGTCTGCCCGGTGCCGCGCTTCGACAGCTCACGCGCCAGCTTCACGCGCTGCGCTTCACCGCCGGACAGCGTGGTAGCCGACTGACCGAGGCGGATATACGACAGGCCAACGTCCATCAGCGTTTGCAGCTTACGCGCCAGCGCCGGCACCGCATCGAAGAACTCACGCGCTTCTTCAATGGTCATCTCCAGCACTTCATGAATGCTCTTGCCCTTGTACTTCACTTCCAGCGTCTCGCGGTTATAGCGTTTGCCTTTACACTGGTCGCACGGCACGTAGATATCCGGCAGGAAGTGCATCTCAACCTTGATCACGCCGTCGCCCTGGCAGGCTTCGCAGCGCCCGCCGCGCACGTTAAAGCTGAAACGCCCCGGCGTGTAGCCACGGGTACGTGATTCCGGCACCCCGGCAAACAGCTCGCGCACCGGGGTAAAGATACCGGTATAGGTTGCCGGGTTGGAGCGCGGCGTGCGGCCAATCGGGCTTTGATCGATATCGATAACTTTGTCGAAGTGCTCCATGCCGCTGATGCTGCGGTAAGGCGCGGCTTCGGCAATGGTGGCGCCGTTCAGCTGGCGCTGGGCCAGCGGGAACAGGGTATCGTTGATCAGCGTCGATTTACCGGAGCCGGACACGCCGGTAACGCAGGTAAACAGGCCAACCGGCAGCGTCAGGGTGACATCCTTCAGGTTGTTGCCGCTGGCTCCGGTCAGCTTCAGCACTTTCGCCGGGTCGCCCTTCACCCGCTCCTCAGGAATGGCGATGCCGCGCTTGCCGCTGAGGAACTGCCCGGTCAGCGACGCTTCTACAGCCATAATGTCGTCAACGGTGCCTTCGGCGACAATCTGCCCGCCGTGCACGCCCGCGCCGGGCCCGATATCGATCACATGGTCAGCAGCGCGAATCGCATCTTCATCATGCTCCACCACAATCACCGTATTGCCGAGATTGCGCAGGTGAACCAGCGTTTCCAGCAGGCGTTCATTGTCGCGCTGATGCAGACCGATAGACGGCTCATCCAGCACGTACATCACGCCGACCAGTCCGGCACCGATCTGGCTGGCCAGACGAATACGCTGCGCCTCGCCGCCGGAGAGCGTTTCCGCCGAGCGCGACATCGACAGGTAGTTCAGCCCGACGTTCACCAGGAACTTCAGGCGGTCGCCGATCTCTTTCAGCACTTTCTCAGCAATCTGCGCGCGCTGGCCGCTGAGCTTCATATTCTGGAAAAACGCCATCGCATGGCCGATGCTCATATCTGAGATGGTCGGCAGCGTGGTGTTCTCAACAAAAACGTGGCGCGCTTCACGGCGCAGACGGGTGCCGTGGCAGCTGGTGCAGGAGCGGTTACTGATAAACTTCGCCAGCTCTTCGCGTACCGCAGACGATTCTGTCTCTTTATAACGGCGCTCGATATTGTGCAGCACGCCCTCGAATGGATGGCGGCGCACAGAAGTGTCTCCGCGATCGTTGACGTATTTAAACTCGATATTGTCTTTGCCGGAACCGTACAGGATCACCTTGCGGCTCTCTTCCGGCAGGGAGTTGAACGGCGCTTCGATATCAAACTTCAGATGCTCCGCCAGCGAGCGCAGCATCTGGAAATAGTAGAAGTTGCGGCGGTCCCAGCCGCGGATCGCGCCGCCGGCCAGCGACAGCTCCGGGTTCTGCACCACGCGCTCCGGGTCGAAATACTGCTGAACGCCCAGCCCGTCACAGGTCGGGCAGGCACCGGCCGGGTTATTGAAGGAGAACAGGCGGGGTTCCAGCTCGTTCATGCTGTAGCCGCAAATCGGGCAGGCGAAGTTGGCCGAGAACAGCAGCTCTTCAGCGGCGGCGTCATCCATATCGGCCACCACGGCGGTGCCGCCGGAGAGCTCCAGCGCGGTTTCAAACGACTCTGCCAGGCGCTGCGCGAGATCGTCACGTACCTTAAAGCGGTCCACCACCACTTCGATGGTGTGTTTCTTCTGCAGTTCCAGCTTTGGCGGATCGGAGAGATCGCACACTTCACCGTCGATGCGGGCGCGGATATAGCCCTGGCTGGCGAGGTTTTCCAACGTTTTGCTGTGCTCACCTTTGCGATCTTTGACGATCGGGGCCAGCAGCATCAGGCGGCGGCCTTCCGGCTGCGCCAGCACGTTGTCCACCATCTGGCTGACGGTCTGTGCCGCCAGCGTGACGTCGTGATCCGGACAGCGCGGTTCGCCAACGCGGGCAAACAGCAGGCGCAGGTAGTCATGGATTTCGGTGATGGTGCCGACGGTGGAACGCGGGTTATGCGAGGTAGATTTCTGCTCGATCGAAATCGCCGGAGAGAGCCCCTCAATGTGGTCAACGTCCGGTTTTTCCATCAGTGACAGGAACTGGCGCGCATAGGCGGAGAGCGATTCAACGTAGCGGCGCTGACCCTCGGCGTACAGCGTATCAAACGCCAGCGAGGACTTGCCGGAACCTGACAGGCCGGTCACCACGATCAGTTTATCGCGCGGAATGGTCAGGTTGATGTTTTTCAAATTGTGGGTGCGGGCACCCCGTACTTCGATCTTATCCATTCACAATTCCCGGATTAGCACAAACCTCACCATGCCTGCCCGGCACGGCCAGAAAGAAACGTGTCATTATGGCACAAAAAAACCTGAATGGATAACCAGTGTTTTGCCCTGAAGTGCCATGCAAACTGATGCAACGCTGCAACGAAAGTAAGCCTTTTTCGAGGCGTCTCCTAAATGTAGGATCTCAGGGTAGCCCATGATAGAATTTTGCGCCTAGACTTAGAGAACGAACATTAACCGGAGAGAGCAACATGGCCAGCAGAGGCGTAAACAAAGTAATTTTAGTCGGAAATCTGGGGCAGGACCCGGAAGTTCGCTACATGCCGAATGGCGGTGCCGTTGCCAACATCACTCTGGCTACCTCCGAATCCTGGCGCGACAAGCAGACCGGCGAAACCAAAGAGAAAACTGAATGGCACCGCGTTGTGCTGTTCGGCAAGCTGGCAGAAGTGGCCGGTGAATACCTGCGTAAAGGCTCTCAGGTTTATATCGAAGGCGCACTGCAGACCCGTAAATGGACTGACCAGGCTGGCGTTGAGAAGTACACCACCGAAGTGGTGGTTAACGTCGGCGGCACCATGCAGATGCTGGGCGGTCGTGCTCAGGGCGGCGGTGCTCCAGCAGGCGGCGGTCAGGGCGCAGGCAACAACAACGGTTGGGGCCAGCCTCAGCAGCCACAGGGCGGCAACCAGTTCAGCGGCGGCGCACAGCAGTCCCGTCCGCAGCAGGCTCCACAGCAGAACAGCGCACCTGCTAACAATGAGCCACCAATGGACTTCGACGACGACATCCCTTTCTGATTTGACAGCGTCGTCAGCGAGTCAAAAAAAGCCCCGCATACCAATGCGGGGCTTTTTGTTTTCAGCTGATGACGGGGGCTCAATCAGCCCGCCCAGCGCGGAGGCGCTTTCAGGCTACATGATGAGGGCGGTGTGTAACATCACCTCGGCCTTTAAGGAGTCCTGCGACGGAAATATCTTCATCCAGCTCATCCCAGTGAATCCCACCAGGACTCAGCTCGTAGTTATTCCGCTGATCTGGGGTGGCACCTAACAAACGTGGAAACCACGCCAGAGGCACGCCGATCGTGCGGGCATCGTTGAGTTCGACCCACATGGTGGCCTCATCGAATCTGACACTTTTAGCTGAAGTAGTCATTCCAGGCCTCCAGAAACACTGTGTGGTTTTGTTCGGTGAGCTCAATGAGCTCTCTAAGTATTCGTGAGTGAAAGCCATTATTGCTGGCCAGAGTTACACAGGGAGTCAGCCAAAACTTAGCTTCACTACCTGATTTCATCACGTGAATGTGGGCCGGCTCAAGAGGATTCCCCTCGTTCGAATAGAAAAAAAATCTGAATCCATCGATTCTCAGTATCACGGGCATCGCAGCTTCCTCCTTGAAGACAGTACGATTATGTACAAATAACCATCACTCGTCAAAACGAGGATGTTTTCAATCTCCGGATTGAAATTTAAGGTCAATTAACAGGTTTTATCGCAGGCGCAAACACCTGAATAGCTCTAGTTTTGATTGTGAAGCGAGCAGGGGTCTGCCCGATCAGCTCACCGTCGGCGTTGATATCATGCGGGCGACGGGTGGTCAGCGTCAGCGCAGTGGTGGAAAGCGTGCGCACCTTGCGCCAGCGGCCATGCGTGCCGCGCCGCAGCGCAGGCAGCAGGGCGATCATCTGCCACCAGTGCGCCACTTCCAGGCTGTACACGTCCAGCAATCCGTCATCGGGGGCAGCACTCTGTTCAACGGTCATTCCGCCGCCATAAAAACGCCCGTTGCCGACTGAAACCTGTACGGTTTTCACCTTCTCGGTCACGCCGTCATGCTCGATGCTGGCGCTAAACGGGCGGCTCTGTTTCAGCAGCTTAAACGCGGCCAGCGCATAGCCGAAGGTGCCCCAGCGCTTTTTCGATTCGGCGGTCAGATGGCGGGCAAGCGTGGCGGAAAAGCCGATGCTGGAGACGTTGAAAAACAGGTGGCCATTAACTTCGCCAAGATCGACCTCCCGGCGATGTCCGGCGGCAATGATTTTTACCGCCTGCTGCAGATCGTTGCTGATGCCGAGCGTGCGGGCAAAATCATTGGCGGTACCCAGCGGCAATACGCCGAGCGGCAAGCCGCTGCTCATTAACCCCGGCGCTGCGGCATTCAGGCTGCCGTCACCGCCGCCAACAATCACCAGATCAATGCCGTCGGCCCAGGCGCGGATCAGGTCACTGCTGCTGCGGCGATCCTCTTTTGGTGGTTCAATCACGTCGATGCGGTGCGCTGAAAGGCTCTGTTTCGCCTGCTGGCGTAGCGCTTTGCCATTGCGCGAATGCTCATTGATCAATAACAGCGCGGTCAGATTGCGTGGCTCAGAATCGGTGTTATCTCTCATTAGGCTTAATTCAACTCATTGAACGGAACGGGGGGAGAGTGCATCGAATCACGGTAATGAGCAGGTGAGCAATCGCCATTTCTCATGTTTACATTTATCGATAAATCATGACGTCCCCTTTTTCTGCCTCTGCGCCAATTACCCCTGTTTATCTCACGATTTCGGTCATAACTTTTTCTTATCGGTCGTCTCTGCCTTGAGGGGGCGCCAGGGCAGAGCTGGCGGTGCTTTGCGCGATTTTTGCTGCTTTTCCCTGCGCTTTTCAACTCATCACTTTTTCATTGCACCCTTAAAGTGCGGTGATATAGTCGCGCAAGGAACCTCATCATCCCTCTGATTATCCTGAAAATTAATGAATGTCATCAGGGCTAGCTCATCTCGCATAAGGAATTTGTTATGACAGCTTTTACCTCTCTGGAAGCGTTTCTCACCTCTTTACAGCAGCGCGATCCGCATCAGCCAGAGTATCTGCAGGCGGTGCGCGAAGTATTCACCTCCCTGTGGCCATTCCTCGAACAAAACCCTCACTATCAGCAGCTGGCGCTACTGGAGCGGCTGGTTGAGCCGGAGCGCGCTATTCAGTTCCGCGTGGCCTGGGTTGATGATAAAGGCCAGGTACAGGTTAATCGTGCGTGGCGCGTGCAGTTCAGCTCGGCGATTGGTCCGTATAAAGGAGGGATGCGCTTTCATCCATCGGTAAATCTGTCGATCCTCAAGTTCCTCGGCTTCGAGCAGACCTTTAAAAATGCGCTGACGACGTTACCCATGGGCGGTGGCAAGGGCGGTTCTGACTTCAACCCGAAAGGGAAAAGTCACGGTGAAGTGATGCGCTTCTGTCAGGCGCTGATGACCGAACTGTATCGCCACCTTGGCCCGGATACCGACGTTCCGGCCGGGGATATCGGCGTGGGCGGGCGCGAAGTGGCATTTATGGCTGGGATGATGAAGAAGCTGTCGAATAACACCGCCTGCGTGTTCACCGGCAAAGGACTGTCGTTCGGCGGCAGTCTGATCCGCCCGGAAGCGACCGGCTATGGCCTGGTGTACTTTACCGACGCGATGCTGAAACGCCACGGTCTGGGCTTTGAGGGCAGCACGGTTGCCGTGTCCGGCGCGGGCAACGTGGCGCAGTATGCGATTGAAAAGGCGATGGCGCTGGGCGCGCGCGTGCTGACCGCGTCGGATTCACGCGGCACGGTAGTGGATGAAGCGGGCTTTACGCCTGCGAGCCTGGCGCATCTGGCCGAGATCAAAAACGAACGATACGGCAGCGTGGAAGAGTATGCGCGCGAACGCAACCTGGTGTATCTCGCCGGGCAGCAGCCGTGGAGCGTGCCGGTGGATATCGCGCTGCCGTGCGCCACGCAGAATGAGCTGGATCTACCTGCCGCCCGTCTGCTGATTGCCAATGGCGTAAAGGCGGTGGCGGAAGGTGCCAACATGCCAACCACCATCCAGGCGACCGATGCGTTTCTTGATGCGGGCGTGCTGTTTGCGCCCGGCAAGGCAGCGAATGCGGGCGGGGTGGCGACTTCCGGGCTGGAGATGGCGCAGAACGCCGCCCGTCTGAGCTGGAAGGCGGAGAAGGTCGATATCCGCCTGCAACATATCATGCTGGATATCCACCACGCCTGCGTGGAGCACGGCGGGGAAGGCAGGCAGACGCACTACGTGCGCGGCGCCAACATTGCCGGATTCGTTAAAGTCGCCGACGCGATGCTGGCGCAGGGCGTGCTGTAAGCGCGATAAACACCCGGCAGGGGCCGATCTTTTTCCGATCGGCCCGTCCCCATGTTGCACCGACGGGCGGACCGGAAAAGAGGGTCCGCCCCTACAAATAACGTGGTTCTCACCTGTAGGGGCCGATCCTCTTTACCGATCGGCCCTACCCATGTTGCCCCGACGGGCGGACCGGAAAAGAGGGTCCGCCCCTACAAATAACGTGGTTCTCACCTGTAGGGGCCGATCCTCTTTACCGATCGGCCCTACCCATGTTGCACCGACGGGCGGACCGGAAAAGAGGGTCCGCCCCTACAAAACAACGCGGTTCTCACCCGTAGGGGCCGATCCTCTTTTTCGATCGGCCGCCGGGCCATTACAAAACCGGGGCGGTCTGCTGCTGCTCCCGGCGCTGCTTCACCCGCCAGAACCACGCCAGCAGGATAAACCACAGCGGCATTGCACAGAGCGCGCTCAGCGTATCCGGGTCAAACACCATCACCACCAGCGAGAACAGGAAAAACAGCAGGGTTAGCCAGCTCATCACAATCCCCGCCGGCATCTTAAACGTCGAGCGCTGGTGCAGTTGCGGGCAGCGCTTGCGGTACACCAGATAGGCCACCAGAATCATCCCCCAGCTGTAAATCACCAGGATTGCCGCCAGCGTCGACACCACGGTAAACAGCGTCATCACGTTCGGCACCAGGAACAGCAGCAGCGTCCCGCTCAGCATGCAAAAGCAGGAGAACATCAGGCTGCGCACCGGAATGCGCGTGGTGCGCGACAGAATGCGGAACTGCCAGTGGGCGTGCTGCTCAACCGACAGGCCATAAAGCATGCGCGTGCTGGAGTAGACGCCGCTGTTGGCCGAGGACATCGCCGAGGTCAGGGCCACAAAGTTGATCACCGCGGCGGCGGCAGGCAGGCCCGCCTTGGCAAACAGCGTGACGAACGGGCTGGTCTCCGGCGAAATATGCTGCCACGAGGTCACCGCAATAATCACCACCATCGAAAGCACATAGAAGATGATGATGCGCAGCGGAATCGCCTTGATCGCCTTCGGCAGCACCGTCTGCGGCGATTTGGTTTCGGCGCTCATGGTGCCGAGCAGCTCAATACCGGTGTAGGAGAAAATCGCGATCTGGAAACCGGCAAAAAAGCCGACAATGCCGTGCGGCATAAACACCGCCGGGTCGCTGAGGTTATGCAGCGAGGCGGTCACGCCATCCGGGGAGGTCCAGCCGGTTGCCACCATCCAGATGCCGGTGACGATCAGCGCCACAATGGCGATCACCTTAATAATCGCAAACCAGAATTCCGCCTCGCCAAACATTTTCACCGACAGCAGGTTAAACAGGCACAGCAACCCAAGGGTGAACAGCGCCGGTATCCACGGTGACAGCTCCGGTAGCCAGTACTGTACATAACCTCCGCACACCACCACATCGGCAATGCAGGTCACCACCCAGCTCAGCCAGTAGGACCAGCCGAGGAAGAAGCTGGCCTTAGGGCCGAGATAGTCGGAAACGAAATCGGCGAAGGAGCGGTAATCGAGCTTTGTCAGCAGCACTTCACCCATCGCGCGCATCACCATATACATAAAGAAGCCGACCACGATATAGGTGATAAGGATCGAGGTGCCGGAAACGGCGATGGTTTTGCCCGCGCCCATAAACAGCCCGGTGCCGATCGCACCGCCGAGGGAGATAAGCTGAATATGGCGTGAACTCAGGCCGCGATGCAGGTGTTGCTGCGCATCCGTTTGGTCAGACATAGCATCCTCTCAACATTGTATTATTAGCGGGCAAAACCACCCCTTCCCCATAGAAATATCAGGGCGTTACGAGCGCAGGAAGTCGGTAAGTGGGCATCATGCTGGCGCTGTGCTGTAACAAAGTCAACACAGTGTCATCCGTAATTATTCACTTTATGATCACATTCAACTTTTTGAAAAACAGAGGGAAATTTTTTTATATGCATTTTTACTGCATATAAGTTGCATAAAATTGCGTTATCTATACCAGAGTAAAAAGTTAACTAATTATTCATTCGTAAGCGGGTCAGGTACACTCGATGCGGCAAAAAAATAAACGCTAAGGAGAGGCAAGAAGATGCAACACGCTCTTACCCTGCAACAGCTGACCGACCTGGTCAGCGCCGATAATCTGATTACCGATAGCTACCAGAAAGCCTGGTACTGCAAAGGCTTTCGCGTCGGGCACGGTGATGCGCTGGCGGTGGTGCTGCCGGAAACGCTGCTGCAGCTGTGGCAGGTGCTGCAGGTGTGCCAGCAGAATGACTGCATAATTTTGATGCAGGCGTCTAATACCGGGGTGACCGGCGGTTCAACGCCGCACGGTGATGACTACGATCGCCCGGTGATTATCGTCAGTACGCGCAAGATCAAAGGCGTGCAGGTGATTGATAATGCAGAGCAGATTATTGCCTTTCCCGGCAGCACCCTGACCGAGCTGGAAGCGGCGCTTGCCCCTTATAATAAAGAGCCGCATTCGGTGATCGGCTCCTCGTGCATTGGCGCGTCGGTGGTGGGCGGTATCTGTAATAATTCCGGCGGCTCGCTGCTGCAGCGCGGCCCGGCGTTTACCGAGAAGTCGCTGTTTGCGCAAATTACCGAGGACGGCCAGCTGCTGCTGGTCAATCACCTCGGTATCGATCTCGGCACTGCGCCGGAGGAGATCATCGCCAACCTGGAGGCCGGGCAGTACACCACCGGTACCGCGCCGGATTGGGCGGGTAAGATCTGGGCGGATGACTATGCGGCGGTGATCAAAGACGTGGCGGCGGAAACCCCAACGCGCTTCAACGGCAATCCGCAGTATCTGCACGACAGCGCGGGCTGCGCCGGCAAAGTGATCGTTTTCGCCGTGCGCCTGGCAACCTTTGACGCTACCCCGCAGGAGGACACCTTCTATATCGGCAGCAACGATGAGCAGGTGCTGCTCGACCTGCGCCGCTATCTGATTGAGAATCTGGAAACCCTGCCGATTCAGGCGGAGTATATCCATCGCAACGCCTTCCGTCTGACGCTGCGCTATGCCCGCCATATGTTCCTGTCGATCAAGCGCCTTGGCCCGGCGGCGCTGCCCGGCCTGATGCGTAAAAAGGCGTTGTGGGATGCGCGGGTGAAAAAGCTGAAGCTGTTCCCTGCCAACACCATCGATAAGCTGATCCAGTGGGGCAACCGCGTGACGCCATCAACCGTGGCGCCGCGCCTGCTCTCCTGGCATCGCCGCTATGAACACCATCTGATGATTAAACTGGCCCACGATGAGGTTGCGTCGATGAGCCGTCTGCTGACGGCCTTTTTCGCCGCGCGCAACGGCGAGTGGTTTCACTGCAGCGAAGCTGAACAGCAGGATGCGTTTCTGGTGCGTTTCGGCGTGGGTGCCTGCACGGTGTTCTACTGCGACTATTACGGTATTAATACCGACGACAGGCTGATCGCCTTTGACGTCGCCCTGCGCCGTAACGATACGCAGTGGCTGATCCACCTGCCGCCGGAGCTACAGTCACAGGTGCTGGAAGACTCCTGCTGCGGCCACTTCTTCTGCCTGGTCAACCATCAGGACTACATCCTCAAGCCGGGCGTTGATGGCGCCCGGTTCAAGGCGGCGGTGCTGGAGTATCTCGACCAGCGCGGGGCGAAATATCCGGCCGAGCACAATATTGGCCACCTGTATCACGCCTCACAAGCGCATCAGCAGCACTTCCATCAGCTCGATCCCACCAATAGCTGCAATCCGGGCATTGGCAAAACCAGCAAGAAGAAGCACTGGGCATGAATCCGACACCGTTAGTTTTACTGCCCGGCGTGATGTGTGATGCCGGGCTGTGGCAGCGTATGCTGCCGGAGCTGGAGCAGCTTGGCCCGCTGATTTACGGCGATCTGTCGCAGGGGCGCTCCATTACGGAGATGGCCGATGCGGTACTGGCAGCCTGCCCGCCACGGTTCACGCTGGTGGGGTTCTCAATGGGCGGATATGTTGCGCGCGAGATCCTGCGCCGGGTGCCGCAGCGCGTGCAGAGTCTGGTGCTGATCGCCACCTCCAGCGCGGCGGACAGTGAGGCGATGGCGGAGTTTAAGCAGGCGGTGGCGGAGAATCTGCAGCGCGCCAGCGGCACCTTCCACGGCATCGGCCAGCGGGCGATCGCGCAATCGCTGAGCCGTGACCATCAGTCCGACCCGCAGCTGCAGCAGGCGATCCTCGATATGAGCGTGCGCCTCGGGCGCGAGACCTTTATCCGCCAGCTGCGGATGCCGCGCAGCAGCGACACCGATCTCCTGTCGGCCATCCGCTGCCCCACGCTGGTGATTGCCGCCGCCGACGATCGCATGCGCACGCTGGAAGAGTCGCGGCAGCTGGCGGCGGCCATTCCCGCATCGCGGCTGGAAGTGGTCGAAAACAGTGGGCATATGCTGCCGCTGGAGCAGCCCGGTGCGCTGCTTATGCTGCTGCGCGACTGGCTGGGCAACGCAGCATAAACAGTTACTAAAAAAACAGGCGGGCAGAGGGGCGCAGGGCTGGATTAGCCGGATAATTTCAATACAATCACTGTCGGCCAGGATGGCACTAAAATGCTCAGGAGTGTAAGTGGTGATTTATCCGGGATGGTTTGCATGAAAAAGTGGTTGCTGATGCTGGTTGTCACGCTGTTTGCCTGTGGGACGGTGGCGGCGGAGCATAACGTCGATCCACAGGGGACCAGCCTGGCCTTTTACAGCTGGTATCTGACGGCATTGAGTAAAGAAGAGAGCCCGATCGATGAACACGATCCGCTGTTAAATGAATATGTCACCCAGCGGCTGCTGCAAAAAATTAACCTGCTGATCAAAAGCCCTGATGGCATGGACGATGACTATTTTCTGCAGGATCAGGACTACAGCGATGGCTGGGTCAATAACGTCAGCGTCAGCCGTTTTACCTACAACGGCAACCGCGCCGCCGGGGATGTGATCCTCGGCCGCGATCCCAGCGACCAGCAGCATCTGCTGGTAACCTTGGTGCATGAACGCGACGGCTGGAAGATCGACGAAGTGCAGCAGGAATCCACCCCCGCGCAGTAATCCCCTCAGGCGAAGCGGCTAAACTGCTGGTGCAGATCGTCCAGCAGCTGATAGCGGCGGCGATACTCCGCGCGTTTCTTACTGGGGATCTCTTCCATGGCTTTGTGTGCCAGTTCCGCTGGCAGTTGCCATAGCTGGCGCGACAGGCGGCTGGCATCAAGCGACTGCCAGAACTCATCATAGCTGGCGACAAACGCCTCTTTCTTTTTAAAGCGATAGCGCAGGCTGCGCCAGGTGTGGCTGCAGTCGCTGACCCCCTGCAGGGTGCTGATACCGAGCTCACGCGCCAGCAAAAATGCCACTTCCAGCAGTAATCGTTTCGGAAACAGACCGTAGCAGGCCTTGGTCGCGAGGCGGATTGCCTCGTGGGGCGTATCGCGATGGGCACCCTGCACGCAACCAATTACCAGCACCGGCTGGCCGCGCTGTTCGGTAATGGCGAACGTCAGCACTGCCAGCGTAACCTCCCCACTACTGAGCAGCATCACCACTTCACCCTCGCGCTCGCAGCGGCCATTACAGGCAACTGTGACGCGAAAAGGTTGGTCATCCTTGCCATAAAAACTCACCAGCTCGGTGGAGTGCGGCGACAGCAGCGCCTGGCGCAGAACGCCAGCGGTTAACTGTTGCATAAAACGGTAATGCTGGCCGATGGTCCGGGCACGCTGGGTGGCGCTCAGCCCCAGATGCAGGTACGGGCGGTGAACTTTTCCCGGCAGCATCGGCTGAAGCACAAGTGCTTCGCGCATTGCCGGGATATCCGCCAGCTGCCTCATATGCAGGGCGGTGCTGTGCGGAAAGGCCAGCGAGCGCAGCAGGAACTTTGCCCGATAAGCGGAGGATTGCCATGTGGCGTTCGGCGTGATGCGTCCGCTGACCAGGGCAGTAAACAGTGAGAGCGCGCTCTCGGGACTGCTGAAAAACAGTGCTTCTGATGACATGACAATAAGCCGTTGTAGGAAAGTGTCCCGATTAAAGCAGGACAAAGCTTAATGGTGCCTCAATGCCCGGTGACTGTTTCGTGACGTTATCATTCGGTTGAATCGGCGTTTACTCTTCTCTGGTAACCCCTGTGCGGTGGCATAAACGGCTAAAGTCGGCGTAGACTGAATCGCGTATGGTGATGCCCATCTATTAACAAGGAGTTAGCTTGATGAAACTGTTCTATACCCCGGGTGCCTGTTCGTTATCTCCCCACATTGCTCTGGAAGAAGTGGGTGCGACCTTCACGCTGGAACGCGTTGATCTGAAAACTAAAAAAACCGAAAGCGGCGCAGATTTCACCACCATCAACAGCAAAGGCTATATTCCTGCCTTACTGCTGGATGATGGCAGCCTGCTGACCGAAGGTACCGTGATTGCGCAGTACGTGGCTGACCTCAAGCCGGAGTCGGGTCTTGCGCCCTTAGCCGGCACCGCCGAACGCTACAGGCTGATGGAGTGGCTGAGCTTTATCAGCACCGAGCTGCACAAGCCGATGGGGTCGCTATTCAACCCCGCGCAGTCGGCGGACTGGAAACAGGCGGCGACCGGCAATCTGAACAAACGTCTCGACTGGCTCTCCGGCGCGCTGGCGGGTAAAAACTGGCTGATGGGCGATAAATTTACCGTGGCCGATGCCTATCTGTTTACCGTTCTCGGCTGGAGCAAAGTGGTGGGCTTTAGCCTGGATAACTGGCCGGATCTGCAGGCGTTTGCGGGCCGCGTTGCGGCTCGTCCGGCGGTTCAGCGCGCGATGAAGGCGGAAGGTCTGATTTAACCCGGCTGGAAAGCGTGAGGCAAACACCGTAAGCTGACGCCCTGTTCATTTTTTGATGGGGTCGGCAGTGGAAGGGGTACCAGAGCAGTTTTGCTACGAGCAGGATCGCGCCAGCTTCCGGCATCTTTCCGGGCAGCCAGGCGTCGAGCTGTATCGTGCGCATATCACGCGTTACGCCTTCGAGCCTCATACGCATGAAGCGTTCGGCATCGGCACCATCGATCGCGGTGCCGAACGCTTTCGCTATCGCGGGGCGCAGCATGTCGCCCCGGTCGATTCACTGGTGCTGATGAACCCGGACGAGCTGCACACCGGCGAATCCGCCACTGAAGGCGGCTGGCAGTACCGTATGATCTACCTTGAGCCACAACGTCTGGCTGCCCTGACCGGGGAAGCAGAATGGTGGTTTGAACAGGCGGTGTGCCACGATCCACAGCGCGCCCGTCTGCTGTCGCAGCTGATGGAAAATCTGTGGCATCACGATGATCCGCTGGCCGTGGATGGCCTGTTGCTCAACCTCTGCGAGCTACTGCGCCCGCACGCCCGCATCGCCCGCCCCTTAGCGGCAGGACCACGCCATCGCTTTGACGTGGTGCGTGATTATCTGCGCGCGAACCTCTGCGAACGCATCTCCCTGAATGAGCTGGCCGCGCTGGTCTCGCTCAGCCCGTATCACTTTCAGCGGCAGTTTAAGGCACAGTACCACGTCACCCCGCATCAGATGCTGATGGCATTTCGCCTTTACCGCGCCAGCCAGCTGTTGGCCGCCGGCCTGCCTGCGGCGGACGTGGCTGCATCGGTCGGGCTGACCGACCAGGCGCACCTGACGCGCTCCTTCGCCATCCGCTACGGCATTACCCCTTCGCGCTATCAGAAGCAGGTGCGTGCTCAGCTGCGCTGATCGCAATTTGCTACAATCTCTGCCCGCTCTCTTTCCCCATACTGGCGTTTTCTTTTGGCCGGAGCGGACTATGCTTGCTGGAATTTTATTTGCCCTGATTGCAGGGCTGATGTGGGGGCTGATCTTCGTTGGCCCGCTGATGGTGCCGGATTATCCCGGCACGCTGCAGTCGATGGGGCGCTACCTGGCGTTTGGACTGATTGCGCTGCTGCTGGCCTGGCAGGATCGCCATCGTCTGAAGAAACTGTCGCGCCGCGACTGGCAGGAGGCTTTTCGCCTGACGCTGGTCGGCAACCTTCTCTATTACGCCTGCCTGGCGACGGCGATCCAGCGCACCGGCGCGCCAATCTCTACCATGATTATCGGCACGCTGCCGGTGGTTATCTCGGTGAGTGCCAATCTGTTTTACGGCGCTGAAGAAGGGCGCTTGCGCTGGGCGAAACTCTGCCCCGCGCTGCTGCTGATTGCTGCCGGGCTGGTGTGCGTCAACGTGGCCGAGTTGCGTACAGTGGGGCAGCAGTTTGATCTTTGGCGCTACCTGAGCGGCATGGCGCTGGCGTTTGCCGCCGTCGTTTGCTGGACATGGTATCCACTGCGCAATGCCCGCTGGCTGCGCCGGCATCCCATCCGCCCGGCGACCTGGGCAACTGCGCAGGGGGTGGTCACGCTGCCGCTGGCCACCGTGGGTTATCTGCTGGTGATGGCGCTGCTTCATGTGACCAGGCCGGAGTTCGCCTTGCCCTTTGGCCCGCGTCCCGGCGTATTTATTGCGCTGATGCTGGCGATTGCGCTGCTCTGCTCGTGGCTGGGCACGCTGTGCTGGAATGAAGCCAGCCAGCGCTTGCCGACTGTGCTGGTGGGGCCACTTATCGTGTTCGAAATCCTCGCCGGGCTCACTTATACCTTTTTATTACGTCAGTCGTGGCCGCCGTTACTCACCCTGTGCGGCGTGGCTTGCCTGATGGTCGGCGTGATTAGCGCAATGCGTATCAAGCCAGAGCCGGTAGTAAAGTCGTTGAAGATAACTGAGTAATGCAGGCTGCTGGCGAGGAAATCCTGATGATTTCTGTCGCGCAGCGGCCCGCTCTGGCTCGCGCTCACCGCGGGCCATATAATCGCATTTGTGTGATTTAGATCACACATTTTTGGCCATGTCGGTCGCGCTTTTTTTCATCTCTTGCCACCGCTGCATGGCACAATCCAGGATTGTTCCGCTATAAGAATAATCGCTATTCTTATTGCACCTTTTTTTTGGACAGTGAATACCTCCTACTGAATGTTAAATTCTCCATTTTTGAGACGCATTTATCTTGCGGATACCACTATTTAATCGAAAAAATGAGTCAAAAATTGATAAGTCGCCCGAAGTTTTCCCCATGGGAAGAGGAGGGATTGATAAGATAAAACATCATTTAACAGTAGTGAAGGCGTGGGTTAAGCCTGTAATGTTTAACTCTGATAATGTAAAAGCGCACTTGTAGCATGATGCTACTCACATTCTGATGCCCTTAAAGGCGCGTGGCAGCCCATTTCGTTAAGCATAAGCTCAGCGACGGAACGCCCACAATAAATCAGTTTAATGAACCAGTGATTAAGCGAGAATGATTATCGTGGCAGGAGCATTAGCGGCGGGGATTGGCAGAATTATTAGAAGTGGTTAAGTCACTTTCGGCGCGTTTATCTTTGCCTGCAAAGATAAACGCGCATTGAAAGCCTTGATGCTACTGAGTTTTTAGCTGGTGACTGAGTAAGTTACGGCCAAACTACTGGGCGGGATTACGAATAATTCATCAGTAAAAATCCGCGCCAAAAAAACGTCCGGTACTTTTCAATAAGTATTGAGAATATTTTAATTTGGACCTGTTAATACATAACAAACAGCTTAAAACGATTACTGATTTTCGAGATTATACGGGTAATGATAGACGCTACGGCTGATATCCAGCAGGCGACAGCTGCGGCGCGTGCCGATGTCGTAAGTATCCTGCAAAAAATTAACGGCCTGGCGCTTGTCATTGGTGGTAAAGAAATTCTTCAATACGCTTTGCAGCATCTCTTTGTCCGATGACAGGGTTTGTAGTTCCCGCTCCATAGTGTGTACTTTTTCCTCCAACTCTTTGATTTTTCTCCCTTCTTCTGAAGAGAGGCCAGCATATTTCTTTTTCCAACTGTAGAAAGTTGCTTCAGAAATCCCCAGTTCATCACAAATCTCTTTCACCTTAATGCCGCTCTCAGAAGCTTTAATGGCACTGGTGATTTGCTCTTCGGTATATCGTGACTTTCTCATAATGCTATTACCTTTCTTAACAATATTGGGATGAGAATAACTGCATTAATCAATGGATCTGTTTTGTACAGATATTGGCGCAGTGTTTAAAAGTACGCGATTGGAATGGCAGGCTTTAAGTTAAGGGATTATGAAGAAATAACATCATGGGATTTCTCCTATTTTATTTCAAAAGGGTTTTGTTAGCTTTCGATATTGGTTTTTTTGATATAAATTCGTCTCATGCCAGTACAAGACCAGGCAGTAATTAGGAAAACTCCAGCGGGCAGGGAAAAAAAACTGTGCTAACTTTGCTCCCGACTTAAGCATTTTTGTGAAAACGGTCACAGTATGAATAAGACCAGAGTTAACTACACTCGCAGCAGTTGAGAATGTGGCACGGTTAAAAAAACCGTCTCAAAAATAAATGGCATGATTTAATAAAAGGCACGCCGATGCCTGATTAGCAGATTAATTTTCGCTTTGTCGCCAGGTATCACTGTGCGTTATTGAATCAGTTGTGGACAAGGATGTGTTGGTTAGTGGCTTTAGGGTGTTGGAAACACAAAGGATGCTTCGATGAAATACAGTGTGATGTCTAATGCTGCCTGGATGATGTCTGAAAAGATTGTCTCGGTTTTTGGTGTAATTTTTGTCACCTCCTATGTGGCCAAATCTTTCGGTCCAGCCATATTTGGCCAAATAGCATTTTCTGCATCACTTTTTTCAATTGTTCAGACTATTGCCATTTTTGGTACTGAAACCATTCTTTTCAAAAGCATCAGCAAAAGTGCATCGAAAGGAATGCGGTTGATGGCCGTGGCGAAATCACTGCGCCTGACATTATTACTGGTGCTGTCGTTACCGGTATTGCTGTATGTCTGGTTGACCATGCGTGAAAATTTTATTGTTTTTGCCGTGGCTTCATTTATTTCGGCCATGTTCGTTACTCAGGATATTTTTAGCGTATACAACAATGCGCGCCTTGAATCGCGAATGAACACGGTGGCCAATGCCACGGGGATGATACTCAGTTTCGCCATCAGCTTTGGCGTTGCCTGGTTCAAACTCAGCCCGTTGCTGCTGTCACTGTCGATTGTTGCGGTTACGCTGGTACCGTATCTGATCAAGCGCAGTCGCTTTTATCAGACCAACAGCATCAGCCCACCGCCGCGGCGCAAGCGCAGGAATTATTTACGTTATTTACTGCATGCGGGTTTGCCACTGGCGATTTCCAGCGTGTTCATCTCTATTCAGGTAAAGACGGCACAGTTCTTTCTGGTTGGGGTTGGCTCAGCGCATGAGCTGGGGTTGTTCACCGCAGCAAACACCATTTCTGCTTCATGGATTTTTATTCCGGTCGCAATCATTACATCGTGCTTTTCTGAGATTTTCCGGGAACGCGGTGATGTGGCAGTAAAACTGGCTTCACGACTGTACGGATATGTAATGGCAGTTTCATTTTTGATGCTCTCCCTTGTCACGCTGTTTGGTGACAGGATCATCAACAGCCTTTATGGGCAAGACTACACACAATCGGGAAACCTCATTACGTTGTTGTCGTTAGCAACCTGCTTTTCGGCAATGGGAACAGTAGCGTATCGCTACATGGTTAAAGAGGGCGGTTTCAACTACTTACTGGTGAAAGTCATTTTACTGGTGGTGATTGGTCTGGCAACGTCTTACTTCTTTATCCACTCCTGGGGATTAACAGGCGCAGCCTGGAGCGTGTTTGTTACTGAGCTTTTATCCCTGACGATAATGAATTATTTCTTTAAGAATGGCGTCATTCTTAAAATACAGCTTTCCTCACTCAACTACAAAACCTACAGATGAGGTAAATCATGTTGAAGCTCAAAGCAGAATTGAGAAAAGGTTTTGTTTACCTGCTCAAAAAGATGCCTTGGTCTTACCAGGATAAAGTTTATTACTTTCAGAAATTCAGAAGTATACCTAACATCCGGGAACCTAAGTTATTCAATGAGAAAGTTCTGTATCGTAAATATGTGACCGGCGATCACGTACGCTATGCCAATCTTTCAGATAAATTGCTGGTAAGAGATTATATTGCCCGCGTTATTGGCGAAGAGTATCTGATTCCGTTGATTCATGAGACTGACGATCCGATTTCACTGCTCAGCCTGGGCAGCCTGAAAAATACCGTGATCAAGCCGAACCATGGCTCAGGGATGGTCGAAATCGTGCTGGAAGAGCCCGACTGCATTCAGAAGCAGCTGCTGATTAAACGTTGTGATGAGTGGCTGCATCAGGACTTCTCGCACCATGCGCGTGAGATCCACTATCGCTATATCAAGCCGCGCATTCTGGTTGAGCAATACGTCGGGGATGGCAAGTTTGCCGCCGTTGACTACAAGTTCCATATGTTCAACAAGAAAGATGGCAACTTTGAGTATGTGCTGCAGGTGATCTACAACCGCGCAGGCTGTTCGGCGCTGTCGATGAACTTCTACGTTAACAACCTGAAGAACTGCTTCTACAAAATCCGCGATACCGGTTTTGATATCAGCGGCGATATGGAGACGCTGGAACGTGCGCTAACCCTCAGCAAACAGCTGGCGGCAGATTTTGACTATGTGCGCGTGGACTGGTACATCCATGAAGGGCATATCTACTTTGGCGAACTGACGTTTACCCCAGGCGCGGGGTTGGTGACCGGTCTGGATAACGGACTGAATCAGCTGATGGGAGATATGTGGTTGCAGGACCGTAAATCAGAAGCGTTGCCGGGAAGCAAAGAGCCCGAAGATGTGCCGTTACCGGCGGTGCTAAAAAAGATTTAAAGAGTGGCAAATAATACCCTGTACGGCGAGCCGGGTCAGCTCGCCATGCAGGTGTCGCTTACGGCATTGGCCAGTCAGCGGGTGTACGGCTCATCACTTCGACAAACACATCTTTGGTGATATGCCAGAAGTTGTGCAGATTTTCCATACTCAGCGTAATACCCAGCAGCCCGGTGACAAACCAGCATGACATACCGATACCGATACCAGTAAACATGAAAGCCATCGCATTGCGACTGGCTTTTCGGCACTGCACGTTAAAGGTGCTGGCAATAAACATCATCACTGCACTCAGCAGTTCCCATCTCATGAGTAGTACGCTGGTGGTAATCGTAGCCATCTTATCTAAACTCCACGGTGATCGGTCCTGACAAACGGATGCATCATCACCATGAGCGGACGGGAGCTGCCAGTTAGGCTCCGTTTCGCCTTGACGCGCAGGTCATTAAAGTGTGACGGCGGTCACATTATATCACTCGATTTTAAAAGTTGAACAATATTTATACCTGGTATGGTAGTTTTTTTAGTATCAAAAGTGACCGTAACCTCTGGCGAAAAACGTCTGTTTGCTCTCAGTGATTTGACTTACCGCTAAGTCAAACTTGATGGTTTAAGATGAATCTCACGCTGTTTAAAGTTGTGCAGCCTGGCGATGACCTGTAGGATTTTTATCAATGCTGCTCCTAATCTTAATTTCCAGAAATCTATTCTGGAGGGTTTCCGCTTGCCGAAATCCAAGCAAAAATAATTAATCAGGGGCAGAAGATAATAAGGAGCCTGCGTGTCATTTAATGGTAACTCCTGGCTATCCAGCCTTTTACACCAGCGAAATAAAACCGTGGCCGCGCGCGAACTGCCGACCATGCGCGAGTCTTTTCAGCGCATTCACCTGATCATTATCGTGGTATCGCTGCTGTTTAGCGGCGCATCGCTGTCGGCGCTGTCGATGTTCGCACTGCGCAGCTACGCCGAGAATAATATTCAGCTGGTCGCAACCAGCGTCAGCTACAGCGCGCAAATGGCGGTAGCGCAGAATGATGCAGCAGCGGCAAAGGAGATCCTGCGCGAGATCGGTAACCAGGCCGAATTTGCCTCCGGGCGCATTTATAACGCGAACCTGCAGCTGCTCGCCAGCTGGCAGCAGCCGGGCAAGGCAGAGCACAGCGGGCTGAGCGCTGCCGTGTCGCGCTGGCTGTTTCCGCAACCGGTTAGTGCGCCGGTGATGCTGCATCGGCAGGAAATTGGCCGGGTGTGGATCAGCGGCGATGCGACTCGCGTGCTGCACTATCTGTGGCAGGCACTGCTGTGGCTAAGCGGCAGCCTGTTTGTCACCGCGCTGGTGGCGTGTGCGCTGTCGAACCGCATGCATGCGGGGATCCTCCTGGGCCTGCAAAATATCGCCTCCGTTGCCCACGATGTGCGCCGCCGACGGGCATTCTCCCTGCGCGTGCCGTCATCGTCGATTGCAGAGCTGAACAAGCTAAGCGGCGACTTTAACAGCCTGCTCGACGAGCTGGATAACTGGCAGCGCCATCTGAAGCGTGAAAATGACACGCTGGCCCATCAGGCGCTGCACGATTCCCTGACCGGCCTGCCCAACCGCAAGGCGTTTGAGCAGCAGCTGGCGACGCTGATGCAGGATGCGCTGGCGCGCAAGCAGGTTGGCGTGCTGTTTATTGACGGCGACCGCTTCAAGCAGGTCAACGACCGTTTCGGCCACGCGGCGGGGGACTACGTGCTGACCGTCACCGCGCAGCGGCTGCGCGCCAGTTTACCCGCGTATAATTTGGTGGCGCGTCTCGGCGGCGATGAGTTTGCCGTGCTGCTGCCAACGGTAGAGCGTGAGGAGCAGGTGGCTCAGGTGGCGCGCAACATCCTTGATGCGATGGCGCTGCCGATCCCTCTGCCGGAAGGTACGCGGGTAAGGCAGGCGCTAAGCATTGGCGTGGCGCTGGCTAAAAATCACCGTTCGGCCGAGTCGCTGCTGGCGCAGGCCGATGCGGCGATGTATCACATCAAGGAGATGGGCGGTGGCTGGTACCTGTCGCCCTCGTACTGGGGGCAGGAGGCGCAGGAGTTGCCACCGTCAATCGCAGTGGCGTCGCGCTGATTCAGTTGCGCAGCCCGCTGGTTGAGTAGTCGCTGCAGTCGAAGTTCCAGCTGCTGCGCTGTAAAGACTGGCGGCGCATAGCGTGGCGATAAGCGGTCGGCGTCTGTGAGAACTGGCGGCGGAACACGCGTGAGAAGGTCTGCTGCGAGTCATAGCCATACTGCATAGCGATATCAAACACCGGGCGCTGGGTCTGACGCAGGGCTTCTGCGGCCAGCGTCAGGCGGCGTTCGCGAATATAGTTGCCCAGCGTCTGCCTGGTGACGGTGCGGAACATACGCTGCAGGTGCCATTTCGAATATCCCGATTTTGCCGCCACTTCATCTATCGACAACGTCTTATCCAGGTTGTTATCAATCCAGTGGGTCAGGGTGTTGATGATGTCGTCATGCATTCCTTTTTCTCCCAGGTCTTGTGCGTCAAACGGTCGCGGTCTCAATGGTTGCTGAGTATAATTCCTCAAGTTAACTTGAGGTAAAGGGCCAAATGAAAAAAAGTCTCAACAATCCCAACAAGCGAGAACTGACCCCCGGCGACGTGGCGCAGCGCTGCGGCGTGGCGGTCTCCACGCTGCACTTCTATGAAAGCAAAGGATTAATCAGCAGCTATCGCAACCCCGGCAACCAGCGGCGTTACACGCGCGACGTGCTGCGGCGCGTGGCGGTGATCAAGATTGCCCAGCGCATCGGTATTCCGCTGGCGACCATCAGCGACAGTCTGATGCAGTACCCGCCGGGCAAACGCATGTCGCCAAAAGAGTGGGCGGTGCTGTCGCAGCAGTGGCGTGTAGAGCTGGATCGCCGCATCGAGACGCTGACCCATCTCAGAGACGACCTCGACGGCTGCATCGGCTGTGGCTGCCTGTCGATGGAGGACTGCCCGCTGCGCAACCCGGGCGACAGGCTGAGCGAGCAGGGCACCGGCGCGATCCTGCTGGATGTGAAAGGGCCATAAACTCCTATACTTAGAGTTTGTTCACCGCTTGAAGGAGTGGCTATGATCACCGTGCATCATCTGAATAATTCGCGCTCGCAGCGTGTGCTGTGGCTGCTGGAAGAGCTGGAAGTGCCCTATCAAATCAAGCGTTACCAGCGCGAAGCCAGCATGCTGGCCCCCGCCGAGCTGAAAAAAGTGCATCCGCTGGGTAAATCCCCGGTTATCACCGATGGAAATCGCGTGGTGGCCGAGTCCGGCGCGATCCTCGAATACCTGGAAGCCCACTATGACGCAGAAAATCGGCTGAAACTTTTCGATGAGGAGGAGGTGATCCAGTCGCGCTACTGGCTGCACTACGCGGAAGGCTCACTGATGCCGCTGCTGGTGATGAAGCTGATCTTCAGCCGCATGGGGCAGGCTCCGGTGCCGTGGCTGCTGCGCCCGATTGGCAGCGCCTTTGGTAAAGGGGTGCAGAAAGGCTATCTCAACCCGCAGATCGCGACTCACCGCCAGTTTATTGAGCAGCACCTGACCAGCCATCAGTGGTTTGCCGGCAGCCGCTTCAGCATTGCCGATGTGCAAATGAGTTTTCCACTACAGGCGCTGACCGCACGCGGAGGCGCCGCCGACAGCCCGGCGATTCAGGCATGGCTGCAAAAAGTGCAGGCGCGTGCCGCCTGGCAGCGCGCTCTGCAGCAGGGTGGCGAAATCAACCTCTCCTGAATTTTTTTCTCCCTCTGACGCATAAAGGTTTCACCCAGCCTGCATCGTGCCATAGCCATAAGAAAGCGCTATGACGATGCAGGCACGCTCCCCCGCTACTATTTTGCTGAGATCCGCTTAACAGGTGTTGAAAATGCACCAATAAACACCGGATAATCGTTTGCTCACAAATAAGCACTGCAATTACGCGGTTTTTTGCGTGGAATAGAAAACGTTTGCCTTTATCCGGTCAGTGCCTCGCCCTGAGGTTTTTTGTACCGCGTATATTGTGCCAGGGATGCAAATGTTGGACGCCGCTGGGTAACAGCGGTACTGCGCAGCGATAACTCATAAGAAAGCTCAGGGGATTACTATGTCGACTCCTTCTCAACCGGCCAGCGGCTCTTTAGACGCCTGGTTCAAAATCTCTGCGCGCGGCAGTAGCGTGCGCCAGGAAGTCTTAGCCGGACTCACCACCTTCCTTGCGATGGTTTACTCGGTGATCGTGGTGCCTTCAATGCTGGGCAAAGCCGGTTTCCCACCGACCGCCGTGTTCGTCGCGACCTGCCTGGTGGCCGGTTTCGGCTCGCTGCTGATGGGCCTGTGGGCCAACCTGCCGATGGCGATTGGCTGTGCTATCTCGCTGACGGCATTTACCGCCTTCAGCCTGGTGCTGGGCCAGCATATCAGCGTTCCGGTGGCACTCGGTGCGGTATTCCTGATGGGGGTGCTGTTTACGCTGATTTCCGCCACCGGTATCCGCGCGTGGATTTTGCGTAACCTGCCGATGGGCGTGGCGCACGGCACCGGCGTGGGTATTGGCCTGTTCCTGCTGCTGATTGCGGCGGATGGCGTTGGCCTGGTGGTGAAAAACCCGGGCCCAGGCCTGCCGGTTACGCTGGGTCACTTCCCCTCCTTCCCGGTGGTGATGACGCTGCTTGGTCTGGCGGTGATTTTCGGCCTGGAAAAACTGCGCGTGCCGGGCGGCATCCTGCTGACGATTATTGCTATCTCGGTGATTGGTCTGATCTTCGACCCGGCGGTGAGCTATCAGGGGCTGTTCGCGATGCCAAGCCTGAGCGATGCGCAGGGTAACTCGCTGCTGTTCAGCCTTGATATTCTTGGCGCGCTGAAACCGGCGGTGCTGCCAAGCGTGCTGGCGCTGGTGATGACGGCGGTGTTTGACGCCACCGGTACCATCCGCGCGGTGGCTGGCCAGGCAAATCTGCTGGACAAAGATAACCAGATTATTAACGGCGGCAAGGCACTGACCACCGACTCACTGAGCAGCATCTTCTCCGGTCTGGTCGGCGCCGCACCTGCGGCCGTGTACATCGAATCGGCAGCGGGCACGGCAGCGGGCGGTAAAACCGGTCTGACGGCGATTGTGGTTGGCGTGCTGTTCCTGATGATCCTGTTCCTGTCGCCGCTGGCCTATCTGGTCCCTGGCTATGCCACGGCGCCTGCGCTGATGTACGTTGGCCTGCTGATGCTGAGCAACGTGTCGAAAATTGATTTCAGCGACTTCGTGGATGCGATGTCCGGCCTGCTGGCTGCGGTATTTATCGTGCTGACCTGTAACATCGTCACCGGCATCATGCTCGGTTTCGGCGCTCTGGTCATCGGCCGTATCTTTGCCGGCGAGTGGCGCAAGCTGAATGCGGGCACGGTGATCATTGCCGTGGCCCTGGTCGCTTTCTATGCCGGCGGTTGGGCGATTTAATCCTGTTTCGGGGCCGAATTCGTCGGCCCCACCTTCAGATGTCACTGAATTTCTCCTCTATACGCACATCCTGTTTCTAAACATTTTCTTAATTTGTTTTACTATCATTCAGGACATGATCATCATCATGTTCGTGGTTGTTTTTTACCCACCGGAAGACGTATAAAGAAAGGAAAGCATGGAAATCTTCTTCACCATCCTCATTTTGACGCTGGTTGTTTCGCTGTCCGGCGTTGCTGCACGCATCATTCCGTTTCAAATTCCCCTGCCGCTGGTGCAGATCGCCATGGGCGCGCTGCTGGCGTGGCCGACCTTTGGTCTGCATGTCGACTTTGATCCGGAGCTGTTTTTAGTCCTGTTTATCCCGCCGCTGCTGTTTGCCGATGGCTGGAAAACCCCAACCAGTGAGTTTCTGCACCACGGGCGCGAGATCCTCGGCCTGGCGCTGGTGCTGGTACTGATTACCGTGGTCGGTATCGGCTATCTGATTTACTGGCTGGTGCCGGGCATTCCGCTGCTGGCGGCCTTTGCGCTGGCGGCGGTGCTGTCACCCACCGATGCCGTGGCGCTCTCCGGTATCGTCGGCGAGGGGCGCATCCCGAAAAAGATCATGGCGATTTTGCAGGGCGAGGCGCTGATGAACGATGCGTCTGGCCTGGTGTCGCTGAAATTTGCCGTTGCGGTGGCGATGGGCACCATGGTGTTTACCGTTTCCGGCGCCTCGATAGAGTTCCTGAAAGTGGCGATCGGCGGCCTGCTGGCGGGTATTGCCATCTGCTGGCTGTACGGTAAATCGCTGCGCCTGTTCAGCCGCTGGAGCGGGGATGATCCGGCCACCCAGACCGTGCTGCTGCTGCTGCTGCCGTTTGCTTCTTATCTGATTGCCGAACATATCGGCGTCTCCGGTATCCTTGCGGCGGTAGCAGCCGGGATGACCATTTCGCGCTCCGGCATTATCCGCCAGGCACCGCTGGCGATGCGCCTGCGCGCCAACAGCGTCTGGCAGATGCTGGAGTTTGTCTTTAACGGCATGGTGTTCCTGATGCTGGGCCTGCAGCTGCCGGGCATACTTGAAATCTCGGTGCACCAGGCGGATGCGGATCCCAACGTTGAGCTGTGGGCGCTGTTTGCTTCCGTGGTGATGATCTATGTCGCGCTGATGATTGTACGTTTTGGCTGGCTGTGGACCATGCGCCTCATCAGCCGCACCGCGCTGAAAAAGCGTCCGATGGAGTTCTCCAGCTACTCGACGCGTGAACTGCTGATTGCCTCCTTTGCCGGGGTGCGCGGGGCGATTACTCTGGCCGGTGTGCTCTCTATTCCACTGCTGCTGACCAACGGCGATGATTTCCCGGCGCGCTATGAGCTGGTGTTCCTCGCCACCGGGGTGATCCTGTTCTCACTGCTGGTCGGCGTCGTGGTGCTGCCGCTGCTGCTGCGCGGGGTGGAAGGGATTGATAAAACCGTTCACCGCCGCGAAGTACAGATGGCGCGCGCGGTGATGGCCGGCACGGCGATCGAGAGCCTGTACAAGATGGAAGAGCGCTTGGCGGCGGATACGGAAGAGAATATCGACCCGGAGCTGCTGAAAGAGATCAGTTCGCGCGTGGTGGGTAACCTGCGCCGCCGCGTGGACGGTAAGGAAGATCTGGAGCGCGCACTGTATGCCGAGAACCTCGAACGCCGCTTCCGCCTTAGCGGCCTGCGTGCCGAGCGCGGCGAGCTGTATCATCTGCGCGCCACGCAGCAGATCAGCAACGAAACCATGCAGAAACTGCTGCACGACCTCGACCTGCTGGAAACGCTGCTGATTGAGAAAGAGGAATAAAGGGATTGCGGGTCGGGCATGCCCGACCCCTACGCGATTTCGCAGGGGCGAGGCATGCCTCGCCCTGGTTTTGCCGGGGTTACAACGATAACCGCGGCGCTTCTCCCGGCCAGAACTCGCGGCAGCAGGTGATCCACGCCTGGGCGCTGCGCGACAGATAGCTGCCTTCCCGCCAGATCAAGCCCAGTTTCCACACCAGCTCCGACTCCAGCGGCAGCCACAGCAGCTGGCTTTTATCCAGCCGCTGACAGATTGGCTCCGGCAGGATCGCCACCCCCATTCCCGCCTGCACCATTGCCGCCAGAAAATCCCACTGCCCGCTGCGTACCGCAATCTGTGGGGTAAAGCCGCTGGCCTGGAAGGCGCGCATCAGCTGGCGATTGAGCGAGAACTCTTCGTTATAAATCAGGATCGGCAGCCCGGCCAGCTCGCTGATCGGCAGATGACTGCGGCGCAGCCACTGCTCGGTGCGCGGCACCAGTACGCACAGCGGGTGGCTCATCAGCGCCAGCGAGTTTAGCGGCAAATCGTCGGCTACCGGCAGCGCGGTCATGGCGATATCAAGGCTGCCAGACAGCACCGCCTGCTGCACCGTCAGGCCGCCAAATTCGGAAATTTTCAGCTTCACCCCAGGATAGCGCTGGCGAAAGGCCGAAATGGAACCGGCAATCTGCATCCCGACCATGGGCGGAATGCCGAGGCGCAGCTCGCCGGTTTTCAGCTCGTTAATATCGCTGATCTCCGCTTCCAGCTGCTTAAACTCCTGCAGGATGGTCAGCCCGCGCTGATACACCGCCTGGCCGGTATCGGTCAGATGCAGTTTGCGGCCCTCGCGGATCAGCAGCGTACAGCCCAGCTCGTCTTCCAGCTGGCGCAGCATCTTACTGATCGTCGGCTGAGTGACGTACAGCTGCTCGGCTGCGCGGGTAAAGCTCTGCTGGCGAACCACTTCCACAAAGTAGCGCAGGGCGCGAACGTCCATAATCATTCCTGTCTGGCATAGTTTGAATAATATTAAGTCATTTTTTTCACCCTTTGTTACCGCTTTATAATGTTTGCAGTAAAAACAATTGGCGATGGGGTAAACATCATGGCGCTGGCAATAAGCCCGCAGAGAACGGGCTGGCTGCACAGGTTACAGGTTCCGCTACAGGTGATGCTGTACATTGGGCTATTTGTTTTTTCAGAACAGCTAGTTATCTGGTTCCATTTGCCGCTTCCGGCCAATATCGTCGGCATGTTACTGCTGCTGACACTGATTATCTGCCGCGTGATGCCGCTCGGCTGGGTGAAGGCCGGAGCCAGCTGGCTGCTGGCGGAAATGCTGCTGTTTTTTGTTCCTGCGGTGGTGGCGGTGGTTAACTACGCCGAGCTGCTGCGTCTTGAGGGCTGGCGCATTCTGCTGGTGATTGGCCTCAGCACGCTGCTGGTGCTGGCGGCGACCTCGCTGGTGGTCGAGCGGGTTTATCGTTTCGAAATCTGGCTGGCGCAGCGCAAACAGGAGAAACGCGATGCGTGATTTGCTGCTGAGTATCGCCTGCCTGCTGGCCACGCTGCTGGTTTACTTCCTCAACAAACGCCTGTACCGCCGCTGGCACCGACTGCTGATGATGCCGCTGGTGATGACGCCAATGGTGCTGGTGGCGCTGCTGCTGGTGACGCATATCTCCTGGCAGGATTACATTGGCGAGAGCCGCTGGCTGCTGTGGCTGCTCGGCCCGGCCACCCTGGCGTTTGCCGTGCCGGTGTATGAGAACCTGGCGATTATCCGCCGCCACTGGCTGTCGCTCAGCGCCGGGGTGATCACCGCCACTACCGTCGCGGTGTGCAGCTCGGTGTGGCTGGCGCGCCTGCTGACGCTGCCGGAGGAGATCCAGCGCAGCCTGGCAGTGCGCTCCATCACTACACCGTTTGCGCTGGCGGCGGCGAAACAGCTCGGCGGGCAGCCGGATCTGGTGGCGCTGTTCGTGGTGATCACCGGGGTATTTGGTATGGCGGTCGGTGACCTGCTGTTTCTGCGCCTGGCGATCAAGCAGGGGCTGGCAAAAGGTGCCGGGTTTGGCGCGGCATCGCACGGGGCGGGTACGGCACGCGCCTATGAGATCGGCCAGCAGGAGGGGGTGGTTTCCAGCCTGGTGATGATGCTGTCAGGCGTGGTGACCGTGGTGATTGCCCCGGCGATTGGCCATGTTATGTGGGCGGTTGCCTGAAACATTCACTTGCGCGATGTTTTGTAATGTTACTCAAATTCATCTCAATTGGTTTCTTTCTCATATAAATCCGTATTGGGTTGGTTTACTCTGCACAGCCGCCGCATTTCGGCGTGAGTAAAATTAATCAGGAGAAAAAAATGAAAAGAGTGGCAATGACAACGGGCGCACTGGCGCTGCTGGCGCTGGCAGGCTCTGCTCAGGCTATCGAAGGTGGCGTGAATGTGGGCAAAAATTACACTGACGTACACGTAGGCCTGGGAACTAACTCACCTGGTTTTGCCCTTTCCGGTGACTGGTTGCGCAGCGATCACGACGGTAACGTTGAAAGCCTGGGTCTGGGCTACAACGTCGCGGTCGGTGATGTGTTCCTGTCACCTACCGTGAAAGCCATGTCCACCAACCCGAAAGACACCAAAGATGGCTACGGTATTGCTATCGGTGGCGGCGTGAAGGTTCCGGTTACCAATATGTTCAACGTGTACGGTGAATATTTCTGGTCGCCGGATTCGTTCTCCAGCCATATCGACAACTACCAGGAAGCGTCAGCGGGCGTGAGCTTCCAGCCGATTTCGCTGGTTGATGTCAGCGTGGGTTACAAATACATGACGATGAACGGTAAAGATGGCCGTAAAGACAACGTGGTGGCCGATGGCCCATACGTTGGCGCCGCAGTGCATTTCTAATCACGTCACCGTCTCGTAGGGGCGAGGCATGCCTCGCCCTGGGTCGGGCATGCCTCGCCCTGGGTCGGGCATGCCCGACCCCTACGGGGCCCTTTTCAATGCCGCAGTTAATGTCCTTTCCCACCCTCAATGCCAATACCGGTCTGCGAACGCACAAACTGTGCGCGGAAGCGCAGGCGCTCCTGCGCGCCGGATGCCGAGTGATCGGTGATGGAGAACAGCCACGTCCCGATAAACGCCACCAGCATTGAGAACAGCGCCGGATACTCATACGGGAAGATCGCTTTGGCGTGCCCCAGCACCTGCACCCACACCGTCGGGCCGAGGATCATCAGCAGTACCGCCGTCAGCAGCCCCAGCCAGCCGCCAATCATCGCGCCGCGCGTGGTCAGCTTCGACCAGTACATCGACAGCAGGATAATCGGGAAGTTACAGCTGGCCGCGATGGAGAACGCCAGGCCGACCATAAAGGCGATGTTCTGCTTCTCAAACATTATCCCCAGCAGAATCGCCACCACGCCCAGGATCACCACGGTAATCTTCGAGACGCGCAGCTCCTCTTTCTCACTCGCCTGTCCCTGACGGAACACGCTGGCGTAGAGATCGTGCGAAACGGCCGAAGCGCCAGCCAGCGTCAGCCCGGCGACCACCGCCAGGATAGTGGCAAACGCCACGGCGGAGATAAAGCCAAGGAACAGGCTGCCGCCTACCGCATCGGCCAGATGCACCGCCGCCATGTTATTACCGCCAATCAGCGCGCCGGTGGCATCTTTAAACGCCGGGTTAGCCCCGACCAGCAGGATGGCGCCGAAGCCGATAATAAAGGTCAGGAAGTAGAAGTAGCCCATAAAGCCGGTGGCGTAGAACACGCTTTTACGCGCCTCGCGCGCGTCGCTGACGGTGAAGAAGCGCATCAGGATATGCGGCAGGCCGGCGGTACCAAACATCAACCCGAGGCCGAGCGACAGCGCGGATATCGGGTCATGTACCAGCCCGCCGGGGCTCATAATCGCAATGCCTTTCGGGTGCACCTTCATTGCTTCGGTAAACAGTGTGTTAAAGCTGAAGCCAACGGTCTTCATCACCATAATTGCCATAAAGCTGGCGCCGAACAGCAGCAGCACGGCTTTAATAATCTGCACCCAGGTGGTGGCGAGCATGCCGCCAAACAGCACATACATCACCATCAGAATACCGACCAGCACCACGGCAACGTGATAGTCGAGGCCGAAAAGCAGCTGGATAAGTTTGCCCGCGCCGACCATCTGCGCAATCAAGTACAGCGCCACCACCACCAGCGAGCCGCAGGCCGACAGTACGCGGATCGGCTTCTGCTTCAGGCGGTAAGAGGCGACGTCGGCAAAGGTATAGCGCCCGAGGTTGCGCAGGCGTTCGGCAATCAGGAACAGGATAATTGGCCAGCCGACGAGGAAGCCGAGCGAGTAGATCAGCCCGTCATAGCCGGAGGTGTAAACCAGCGCGGAGATACCGAGGAAAGAGGCCGCCGACATAAAGTCCCCGGCCATCGCCAGCCCGTTCTGGAAGCCGGTGATATTGCCGCCTGCGGTATAATAATCGCTGCGTGAACGGGTGCGTTTGGACGCCCAGTAAGTGATGCCAAGCGTAAAGGCGACGAATATCAGAAACATGATAATCGCTTCGACGTTGGTCGGCTGGCGCTCAACCGCCCCGCTGATAGCATCGGCCGCCAGCACGCCGCCCGGCAGTAACACCGCCAGAGCAGGTAACAGATATCGTGATTTCATCCCTTCACCTCTTTCAGCAGTTCACGGGTCAGGCGATCGAATTCACCATTCGCGCGCCAGACATACACACCGGTCAACAGGAAGGAGATGACAATTAAGCCAACGCCTATGGGAATGCCGCGCGTCACATTGGTGCCTTGGTGCAGCGGCGTACCCAGCCACGCGGGCGCGAAGGCAATCAGTAAAATAAAGCCGACGTAAAGCACCAGCATAATTATCGACAGCAGGGTGGCAAAGCTCTGGCGTTTTCTCACCAGCTCTTTAAAGCGTGCGCTTTTTTCTATTCTTTCATATAAGACATCGTTCATTGCAGCATCTCCAGAGGTAGAGAGGGTGAGTATTTTTTTTATAACTTCACGGTGCTGAAAATTAAGACGTAATACGGCAGGGCTGCTCTGTGGCAGTTAGGATTGAGAGAATAATGGGGGCGCTGAGAGGCCCCCACGGAGTTATGGCATTTTAATGGACTGCTTCTCTTCGAGTAATTTTTCCACCACGCCTGGATCGGCGAGAGTCGAGGTATCGCCGAGGTTGCTGGTATCACCGGCGGCAATTTTGCGCAAAATGCGGCGCATAATTTTCCCCGAGCGGGTTTTAGGCAGTGAGTCGGTCCAGTGCAGCACGTCCGGCGTGGCAATCGGGCCGATCTCTTTACGTACCCAGTTACGCACTTCGCTATACAGCTCCGGCGACGGCTCTTCGCCGCTATTCAGCGTGATATAGGCATAGATCGCCTGGCCCTTCAGCCCGTGTGGAATACCGACCACGGCGGCCTCGGCGATTTTCGGATGGGAGACCAGCGCAGATTCAATCTCCGCGGTGCCCAGGCGGTGGCCGGAGACATTCAGTACGTCATCCACGCGCCCGGTGATCCAGTAATAGCCATCTTCATCACGGCGCGCGCCGTCGCCGCTGAAGTACATATTTTTAAAGGTGGAGAAGTAGGTCTGCTCAAAGCGCTCGTGATCGCCAAACAGCGTGCGCGCCTGACCCGGCCAGGAGTCGACAATCGCCAGGTTGCCTTCGGTCGCGCCCTCCAGCACGTTGCCTTCGTTATCCACCAGCGCGGGCTGGACGCCGAAGAACGGATGGGTCGCCGAGCCGGGTTTCAGCGCGGTGGCACCCGGCAGCGGGGTGATCATAAAGCCGCCGGTTTCGGTTTGCCACCAGGTGTCAGAGATAGGACAGTTGCCGTTACCTATTTTCTTGTGGAACCACTCCCAGGCTTCCGGGTTGATTGGCTCACCGACGGAGCCGAGAATGCGCAGGCTGGAGCGGTCGGTGCCCTCAATGGCTCTGTCGCCCTCTGCCATGAGCGCACGCACGGCGGTCGGCGCAGTGTAGAGAATGGTGACCTTATGCTTGTCCACCACTTCGGCCATCCGGCTCGGTTTCGGCCAGTTTGGCACCCCTTCAAACATCAGGGTGGTAGCACCACACGCCAGCGGGCCGTACAGCAGGTAGCTGTGGCCGGTGACCCAGCCAACATCGGCGGTACACCAGTAGACATCTTCCGGATGGTAATCAAACACGTATTTAAAGGTGGTGGCTGCGTACACCAGGTAGCCGCCGGTGGTGTGCAGCACGCCTTTCGGCTTGCCGGTGGAACCCGAGGTGTAGAGGATAAACAGCGGGTCCTCGGCGTTCATCTCTTCCGGCTGGTGGTGGGCGCTGGCTTTGTTCATCAGCTCGTGCCACCAGAGATCGCGATCGCCGTTCCAGCCGACATCTTTGCCGGTGCGTTTAAACACCACCACTTTACCTACGCTGGTGACAGCGGGGTTAGCCAGCGCGTCGTCGACGTTTTTCTTCAGCGGGATGCTGCGCCCGGCGCGCACGCCCTCATCGGCGGTGATCACCAGGCGGGCGTTACTGTCGATAATCCGGCCAGAGACGGCTTCCGGCGAGAAGCCACCGAAGATCACCGAGTGCACCGCGCCAATGCGCGCGCAGGCCAGCATCGCCACGGCCGCTTCCGGCACCATGGGCATGTAAATCGCCACGACATCGCCTTTGTTGATGCCGAGCTCTTTCAGAGTGTTGGCAAAGCGGCACACGTCGCGGTGCAGCTCACGGTAGCTAATGGTTTTGCTTTCGCTGGCGTCATCACCTTCCCAGATGATGGCCGGATGGTCGCCGCGCGTTTGCAGATGGCGATCAAGGCAGTTAGCGGCAAGGTTTAGCGTGCCGTCCTCATACCAGCGAATGGAAATATTGCCGGGGGCGAAAGAGGTGTTCTTCACCGTGCGGTAGGGTTTGATCCAGTCAAGTATCTTGCCTTGCTCACCCCAGAATGCGTCTGGGTCCTGTACCGACTGCTGATACATCGACTGGTACTGCTGGGCATTAATCAGGGTGTTTTCCGCGATGTTCGCGGGCACCGGGTATACGTGTGATTGGCTCATGGCTGGTCTCCTTGAAGATGTTAATAATATGTCAATCAATGGTTAAGTGAAGATGCGCGTTTGGCTTTGTTTTCTTTTTGCGCGGCAGATCACGTCATAACGGAATGTAATGAAATGGCAATATCACTTTGCTCAAAAGAGAAGAGGCGATGCTAACAATCTTAGAAAAATGCCCGCTAAGGTGCGCAAAAAAAGCGCAACCAGACCATTTCGTTGTTACGGGTAATTGTTCAATTTTTGCATGGCTATGCTATTTGCCATAAGAATATTACCTTTTATAACAAAGGTTTATTTTAAGTGGCTACAGGCAGTGCTTTATCCTGTCTACTGAGCATTAAATAGACACATCTCGCGTAGGGTTGCATTCTTACCGCTGAAAATGGTACTGATTACGCGCCTGCAAAACAGGAATCAACCATCCATTACCTGCGAATTGCCCGATCCCGGTCATCCTCCTTCGAGTGTTATTCACTCCGCATGCAGTACGCGGAAAGCAGGTTTTGTTAAGGAAAAATACAATATGAAAGCTGTAAAATTCAGCCTCGCCTGGCAAATTCTGGTGGCGTTGGTACTGGGGATCACCGTCGGGGCGATACTGCATAACCAGCCGGAAAACCGTGAATGGTTAGTCACTAACGTACTCACGCCGGCTGGGGATATCTTTATCCACCTGATTAAAATGATCGTGGTGCCTATCGTCATTTCCACGCTGATTGTCGGCATTGCCGGCGTCGGGGATGCGAAAAAACTGGGGCGTATTGGCGTTAAAACCATCGTCTACTTTGAAGTGATTACCACCATTGCCATTGTGACAGGTATTACTCTGGCGAACGTGTTCCAACCCGGCTCCGGCATTGATATGTCGACGCTGGCAACGGTGGACATCTCTAAATATGAAGCGACCACGCAGCAGGTGCAGAGCGGCCCGCATAGCCTGGTGACCACTATCCTGTCGCTGATCCCGCAGAATATCTTCGCGGCGATTGCCAGGGGTGACATGCTGCCGATTATCTTCTTCTCGGTGCTGTTTGGCCTTGGACTCTCTTCACTGCCGTCTGAACACCGCGATCCGCTGGTGAAAGTGTTCCGCTCAACGTCAGAAGCGATGTTCAAAGTGACCCATATGATTATGCGTTATGCCCCTGTTGGGGTGTTTGCGCTGATCTCGGTGACGGTAGCAAACTTCGGTTTTGCCTCGCTGTGGCCGCTGGCGAAGCTGGTGATACTGGTGTATGCCGCTATCTTCTTCTTCGCGCTGGTGGTGCTGGGTGGGGTGGCGCGCTTCTGCGGTCTGCGCATCACCACGCTGATACGTATCCTCAAGGATGAGCTCATCCTCTCTTACTCCACGGCCAGCTCTGAAACCGTGCTGCCGCGCATCATGGAGAAGATGGAAGCCTACGGCGCGCCGAAGTCGATCACCAGCTTTGTGGTGCCGACCGGCTACTCGTTTAACCTGGACGGTTCGACGCTGTACCAAAGTATCGCCGCCATCTTTATCGCGCAGCTATACGGCATTGACCTGTCGCTGGGCGATGAGATCGTACTGGTGCTGACGCTGATGGTGACGTCAAAAGGGATTGCTGGCGTGCCGGGCGTCTCCTTCGTGGTGCTGCTGGCCACTCTTGGCAGCGTCGGAATTCCGCTGGAAGGCCTGGCATTTATCGCCGGCGTTGACCGTATCCTCGATATGGCACGTACCGCGCTGAACGTGGTGGGCAACGCGCTGGCGGTGCTGGTGATTGCCAAGTGGGAAGATCAGTTTGATGCGAAGCAGGCGCTCGCCTATGAAGCACAGCTGAAAGCCCAGCCTACGGGCCAGTAAAAATCGCGGGCGGGTGATGCGTCACCTGCCCGTTTTGCCTCCACTCTCCAGTTTAGCCCTGGATCCTACCTCACAAATCTCGCAAAAATTCCCGTAAGTTTGATTTAAGTGCCCTGGCGTTCAGTGCCGATCTGTGAAGCGGGCGTCTCATACCGCAAGGTTACTATTATGATTTGTCATCAATAAGTTAGCTGAGAATTTTTCGCTCCTATTAGTGTCGCTGTTGGTAACACTATTTTATCTTTGCCGTGAATTTCATAAAAAAATTCAGAATAATGAGTTGCCAGAAAATAAATCAAAAACTATAGATGAATAGACATTATTATCAGCAAAAGTATTAATGAGACTAATTATTGATATTAGTGCCATTTATTTATAGAGATTCTATTTATCATTTATTTTATTTGAATATTTATCCTTGTTATTAACAGGTGCCTTTCTGGGGATGTCACTCCGCACGGATGGATGAATCTGCTGCTTCCCAAGGCCCGGCAATAAACCCTGTATGGACTCAGGGGGACTGCATTCGCCCGGAGGAAATATGCGTTACAGATTAAATCCAGTGTTATCAGGCCTGCTCGCCGCTTTTAGTATTCCTTTCGCTACTGCCGATGTGCTATCTATTTATTCCCCGCTAACGAACGATAATCTTGCTAACCGACAGGCGGTAATTAATGATGGTTCCGTCGGCGCTATTACCGGTAATCAACGCTTCCAGCCCGGAACCAATGGTGCAGTCAATACCACGCTGGGCTCATTACAAAGCGCCGGGCGTATTGTTAATGACAACGGGGTGATTGGTGCCGAGCGTCTCGATCCCGGCCCGCAGAATTTCGCGATAACCATCCCCGATGCGACCACCGGCGGCAACACCACTTTCCAGGTCTATAACCCCGCCAGTCTGGTGGCGCAAACCCCGGTTGGCGCCAGCACTGCGGTAGCGGATATCGTCAACGTGGGTGACGATCAGTACATCAATACCCGTATTGCCGATGTCACAAACGGCACGCTAAACGTCGATATTGGGCAGCGCGGGGCACGGTCGACCGCCGCGACCAATGGCTGGACCATGGCGGCCAAGCAGAGCACGCTGTTCAACGTTGACGGTACCACCAACAGCTCAACGGTGAACTGGAATTCGAACAACCGCATCACCTTTACCGGCGCAGCCGCAGACCCCACGGTGCCGCGCCAGTTCCAGGTCACCAACGTCGCTACCTACAAGGGCGCATTTAGCGTCACCACCCTTGATGGCAAAAGTAACGCGTTTAACGTCACCAGCGCTGCCGGGCTAAAAAGCTATAACGACTGGCTGATTACCCAGCTGAAAAGCGGAAATCTCAATACTGCCTCCTACCTGACCGAATTTAACAAAGCCTTCAGTAAAACCAACCAGAATATCGACTACACCATCAGCGCGGATGACCCGAACGATGACGTGGCGCAGGCGATTGGCGACCGGGTGGTGATCGGCGCCAGCGGGGCCAGTGCGCAGGTGAATATTGCGGCGGGCAGCACGCTGGAAGTGGTCGGCGCCAACGGCGGTGCCATTCGCGCCACCGACGGGGCGACCGTGACAAATAACGGTAAAGTCTCCAGCTCCGGCGGGCTGGGCTCCGACAGCGCGGCGCTGAGCCTGAATACCGGCAGCCGCGGCACCAACTCCGCTACCGGGGTGATCAACGGCGGCTTCTATAATCGCGTCGATGGTACCGGAGTCGGGGCGACCGGCTATAACTCGAACGGCGTCAACGTGGCGGGGGGCAGCACCTTCGATAATGCCGGGATTGTCAACTTCGCCAGCGGCGGCAACCCGGCGGGCGGCTCGACGGCGGCGATTAATCTGACCTCTTCCACGGCGACCAACAGCGGCAACATCAACGTCGGCGTTAATGGCTCCAGCGCCAGCGGCACCACCAGCGGCGTGGCGGTGGATACCGGCTCTGATTTTACCAACGCCCGCGGCGGGACGATCTACCTGGGTCGCGGCCCGCAGAACAGCCTGGGTGAAGAGACGGCAGAAACCGCGCTGAATCAAAGTGGGACCACCAGCGGCATTTCGGTCAGCGGCAACGGCAGCGCCATCAACCACGGTGAGATTATTATGGGTAGCAGGGTACAGAACGGCGCCGGCATGCTGGCCAGCGGCGGAGCTAACAGTACCCTGATTAACGATACCGACGGCGTGATTACCGTCAGCGGCGCAGCGGCGGCTGTACCGCGGGAAAATATCGCCATGTCGGTGCTCAATGCGGGCAGCGGCGGCAATATTGAAAACCGCGGTACCATTAACCTCAACGGCGTCAACGCCACCGGGCTGAAGGTGCTGGCCACCAACGGCAATACGGCGGCAGCGCAGTCCAGCGGCACTATCAACGTTGCGGGCGGCGCGGATCCCGACAGCGGCACGCGCAACTTCGGCGTCTGGGCGGAAGGCCAGGGCAGCGGTACGGCCACGGCCAATGTCGATGGCCCGATCAACCTGACCGGTAACGGGGCCATTGGTGTCCATGCGCGCGGCAATGCGACGGTGCTGGTCAACAGCGACGCCGTACCGCGCTTCAGCCAGGGCAGCAATCAGATCGCCTTCTTCGCTTACGGCCCGAATGCCAGGATCGACGTGACCAATAATAACGCCTTTGACGTAACCACCAGCGGCTCGACCCTGTTCCGTCTGGAGCAGGGCGCGGACTTTGCCGGTAACAACCTGTCGCTAACCGCTTCCGGCGCTAACTCCGTCGGGGTGATGGGGACCGGAACGGGGGGCACCGAGATCAACACGCAGAACGCCAGCTTTGAGGTTTCCGGCAGTGGTGCCACCGCGGTCATTATTGAAGGGGGAGCGGTGGGAAATATTGATGCCGGAACCACCATCAACCTCAGCGGCGTTAATGCTGTCGGGGCGATTGCCGACGGGCAGAAACACACCCTGGCCGGGCGCACCAGCGGCAGCCCGGTGGCCAGCACCACGCTGACCTCGCAGGCTGCCCTCAGCTCCGGCCAGACCGGGCTAACCGGACTGATTGCCCGCAACCGGGCGCAGCTCACCAACGCCGGGAATATCACTTTCACCGGCGCCGGCTCCACCGGCATCCTGGTGGAGAGCGGGGCAACGGGTGCCAACAGCGGCGATATCTCGGTGACCGATGGCGGCTTCGGCATGCGCGTCAACGGCAGCGGTAGCCAGGCGACCACGGCGAACAATAGCGGCACGATTAATGTGGAAGGCGGCTCGACCAGCCAGCGTACGCGCGGCGTCAGCGCGGCCGGCAGCCGGGCGGTGGCAAACCTGACGGGAGCCATCAACATGAACGGACGCGGAGCGATAGGCGCCGAGGCGCTGAACGGCGCAACGGTTAACGTGGGTAGCGCTGCAACGCCCGCGTTTAACAATAGCGATCAGATTGCCTGGCACGCAGCGGGCGTCGGCTCAACCATCAACAGCAGCAGCAGCGCCACCAGCAACGTGACGACCGACCGCTCGGCGCTATACCGCATTGATGATGCCGCCGCGTTGAACTTCAGCACGCCGGCAAATATTACCCTCAGTGGGGCAGGCAGCAGTGGCGTGATCGCCTCCGGCCCCGACAGCCTGTTTAACAGCGGCAGCAGCCAGTTCAACGTTAACGGCAACGGGGCGAATGCGCTACGCGTCGAAGGCGGTGCCAGCGCCACGCTCGGCAGCGGCACCCGCGTGGCGCTTAACGGCGCCAGCAGCATTGGCGTATTGGTGAATAATCTGCGTACCGACCTCAGCAATGCGCTGGATGGCAGTGCAGCGCCCACCCTGGTCACCAGCAGCGCCAGCGTGAGCGCAACAGGTGCCAACAGCATCGGCTATGACGTGGCCAACGGCGCCACGCTGGTTAACGACGGTGCGGTGAATATGAACGGCGCCAACAATATCGGTATCCGCACGCGCAGCGGCAGCAACATTACCAATAACGGCGTGGTGAATGTTGCCAACGGCACCGGGCTGGATATCAGCGGCAGCGGCACCACGCTGGCGAAAGGCGGTGCGATTAACGTGGCGGACGGCGTGGCCGGGGTGCGTATCGGCTCCGGCTCCAGCCTTGCGCTAAGCGGCAGCGACACGGTGATCGCCACCAACGGCAGCGCGCACGGCATTCTGCTCGACAGCGGGGCGGCGGCGCTGAGTGCCAGCGATGCCACCATCAACGTTAACGGCAGCGGCAACGGCATTGAAAACCGCGTCGAGACGCGCAGCGTGACGTTGAATAACCTGACGGTCAACGTCGCCGACGGCAGCGGCCTGCGTACCGCCGTACCGTTCGATCCCGCCTCGACGGTGACCACTAACGTCAGCGGCAGCGGCAGCGGGCTGAATTTCACCCAGGCCAACGGCAGCGCAACCACCAACGATTTGATCCTCGGCAGCGGCTATCAGTTTAACGTCAGCGGCGCGGGCGGCACCGGGATCCGCGCCAATACCACCGGAGCGGTGCAGTCGGCGGCCAACGTCAATATCACCAGCGCCAGCGGCGGTTCGGCCCTGGTAGCGGGCACCGCCAGCTCGGTGCTGAACACCGGGACGCTGGTCTCCGCCAGCACCCGAGCGCCGGTAGTGGATTTACGCGGCGGCACTGCGGTGTTTGAAAACCGTGGCACCATCACGCCAGGCTCGCCTGAGGGCGTGGCGGTGGCGGGCAGCAACGCCAACGATGTGGTGCTGCTGACTAACGGTGACGTGCTGGGGGATATCAATACCGGCGGCGGCACCGATGCACTCGAGTGGACCGGCGGTACGCTGAACGGCAGCCTGACGCTGGGCAATGGTGTGAATAACCGCGCCCTGATCCAGGGCGTTGACCTGGCGCAAACGCGTCACATCACTAACGGCGGAGCAACGGGCAGTGCGTTGACCTTTGACAATATCAGCGCGCGCGGTGGCTCGTTTAGCGCGGATGATATCAGTAAAGGCACCAACCTCGGCTCGGGCTGGAGCACCATTAACTTCAGTAACAGCCAGTGGACGCTGACCGATAATCTGCAGCTGGCGCACAGCACCGTCAATATCGACAGCGGCTCCACGCTGTATGCCGGGAACGGCGTTAATCCGGTGCTGACAGGCGGCAGCAGCAACTCGCTGACGGTGAATAACGGCGGGCTGATTGACCTGACCAACGGCAGCGGATCGCCGGGCAACTCGCTGACGATTAACGGCAATCTCGCCTCTGCAGGTGGTTCGGTGAAAATAAATACCGAGCTGAACGCGGGCGGCGCGCTGAGCAATCAGTTCAGCGATAACCTGCGGGTGACCGGCAATGCCAGCGGCACCACGCTGCTGGATGTCACCCCCACCGCGCTCAGCACGGGGGCGCTGACCGACCTCGACTTCAGCAGCTCAATTGAGAGTAATGAAGGGATTTCACTGGCGCAGGTGGCGGGTAATGCCAGCAGAGATAGCTTTGCGCTGAAGGATGGCTACCTGGCCGCCGGCCCCTGGAGCTACGGGCTGTACAGCTTCGCACCGGGCACCAGTGATGCCAGCCAGCGGCGCGTTGCCGGGGGCAGCGATAATCAGTTCTGGGACTATCGCCTGGCAAATAACTACGTCTGCGCAGGCGGTGCTGCCTGTCTGACCACCTTTAACAACTACCTCGCGCCGAATCAGGAGAGCCGCCCGGCGGTGGTGCCGCAGGTGCCTTCCTATATCTCTGCACCGGTCGGCCTGGCCTACTACACCGCGGCGATTATCGATGACCTGCATAAACGCCTTGGCGAGCTGCGCCACCAGCAGAGCCAGCAGGCGGGCGACAGCGGCGAGATGTTCGTGCGCTATATTGGCTCCAACCTGACCTGGAGCAGTAATAAGAGCTTTAAAGACTTCGGCTATGACTTCGACCTCGACTATAGCGCGCTGCAAATCGGCGGTAACCTGCTGCGGCTCGACGGCGAGAAAGACAGCCTGCGCGGGGGCCTGGCCTATACCCGCGGCAACACCCGCCTGCGCCCGGATGCGGCGGACGGTTACAGCTCCACCACCTTTGACAGCGACAGCCTGGCGCTCTATATGACCTGGCAGCGTGAAAGCGGCTTCTACCTGGATGGCGCACTGTCGTATGACTGGCACCGTGGCGAAACCGATATCCCGCGCCAGAAGGATGTGGCGAAGCTGAGAGGCAAAGGCTGGACGGCATCACTGGAGAGCGGCTACCCGTTTGAGTTTGATAACGGCGTGCGGCTGGAACCGCAGGCGCAGCTAATGTACATGCACCTGGGGATGGATGACTTCACCGATAAAGACCAGCTGACCGTGAAGTACGACAGCTACAACCAGACCATTGGCCGCCTCGGTGCGCGACTCGATCGCACCTGGACCGATGAGAGCAACCGTCAGTACACGCCTTACGTGCGCGCTAACTACTATCGCGGCTGGGGCGGTGAGTCAAAAACCCGCATTGGTGCGGAAAACCTCGACGTCAGTAACACCTTCAGCGGCGGCAACTTTGGCCAGATGTGGGAACTGGGCGTCGGTGGCACCATCACCTTTAAAAACGACGTCTCGCTGTATGCGGAAACCGACTACCGCAAGCAGATCGACGACAACGGGGCTAAGGGCTGGCGCTATAACGTCGGCGTGCGCTGGAACTTCTGATCGTCAGGCGGGCTGTATCACGCAGCCCGCCGTACTAAACATGCATCAGCAGTATTATAAACGTTGCCTTTAGAGTCATCGCTGACTCTGAAGGTGTCTTAGCTGGCTCTTTTCCGCCTCTCCCCGCCAAAATGTCGTTATGCCGCAATATTGCGCGCTTTGCTGGCGCGATCGCAAAATCAGGCGAACGCCGGCTAAAGATCCACGAACTCACGCCGAAAATATAAAAAAACGTAATTAATATTCTCCTCGCCAACCTTTGTTGATCCCTTTAAGGATTTAACCCATGCGTAATAATTTGCCCGTTACACAGCAAGAGTACCTGTTTGACGATCGCGCCACCCTGATGTCAACCACCGACACCCACAGCCATATCACCTATGCCAATGATGCGTTTATTGAGGCCAGCGGTTTCTCGCCGGAGGAGATTAACGGTCAGCCGCACAATATGGTGCGCCACCCGGATATGCCGCCGGAAGCGTTCGCCGATATGTGGGCGACCCTGAAGCAGGGCGAACCCTGGACCGCGCTGGTAAAAAACCGCCGCAAAAACGGCGATCACTACTGGGTGCGCGCCAACGCCATTCCGGTGGTGCGCGACGGCGTGGTACAGGGCTATATGTCGGTGCGCACCAGGCCAACCCCGCAGGAGGTGCGCGACACCGAACGCCTGTATCAGAACTTCCGCGAGGGCAAAGCCAAAGGGCTGCGTTTTCATAAAGGGCTGATTGTCCGCACCGGCATGATGCGCTGGCGCTCGATTTTCAAAACCCTGTCGCTGCGCTGGCGTATTCGCTCGGCGCTGCTGGCCCTGCTGCCGCTGTCAACGCTTGGCGTTTGGGGGCTGGGGCTGAGCCCGGCCGCGCTGGCGATGTTTGCTGGCGGCATGGCGCTGCTGCTGCTGCTGGCTTCGGCCTGGCTGGAGATGCAGGTCTCCCGGCCGATTGAGCGCGTCTGCCGCCAGGCGCTGCGCGTGGCGACCGGGGCCGATCATAAAGTGGAGCAGATGGACCGCGTGGATGAAGTTGGCACGACGCTACGCGCCATTGGTCAGCTGGGGCTGATGTTCCGCTGGCTGGTGGATGACGTCAGCGGCCAGGCGATCAACGTGCTGAGCGCCAGCGATTCTATTGCCCAGAGCAACAGCGAGCTGAGCCGCCGCACGGAACAGGCTGCGGCCAACGTGCAGCAGACGGCAGCGACCATGAACGAGATGACTGCGACGGTGAAGAGCAACACCGAAACTGCCGCCGAAGTGAAAACCCTGTCAGCCAGCACCAGCAGTGCGGCGGTGCAGGGTGGAGAAGCGATGGCGGATATGGTGACGATGATGGCGGAAATTACCGACAGCTCGAAGAAAATCGCCAATATTACCAGCGTGATCGACGGCATCGCCTTCCAGACCAATATCCTGGCGCTGAATGCGGCGGTGGAAGCGGCGCGCGCCGGTGAGCAGGGTAAAGGTTTTGCCGTGGTCGCCGGGGAAGTGCGCAGTCTCGCCCAGCGCAGCGCCAAGGCCGCCAGCGAGATAAAACAGCTGGTGGAAACCAGCGCCGAGAAGGTGAAGTCCGGCACGCTGCACGTTAACGAGGCCGGTAAAACCATCGAAAGTATTGTCTCGCAGGTGCAAAACGTCACCGCGCTGATTGCCCAGATCAGCTCCGCCACCGCCGAGCAGGCCACGGCCATCGGTGAGATTAGCCTGGCAGTGGAAGATCTCGATAACATTACCCACCAGAACGCCGCGAAGGTGGAGGAGGGCGCGCAGGCCTCCGGCCGCATGACCCGCCAGGCCACTCGTCTGGTCGAAGCGATCAGCGTGTTCCGTTAAACCCACCGGGCGCCTTTTCGCGTTGGGGGCGACCCTTTTTTCCGGTCGCCCCGTGCCAAGGACTGGCACCGTCTTGATGAAGATGATCTTTTCCGATCGACCCGTGATTTTGTTAATCTGGTCCTCCATCCCTGCGTGAGGATCCTATGTCAGCCACCGTCGACTTTTCCTTTGCTCACCGCCCGCTGATCCCCTATGCGCACGACTATCGCCACGGCGACTGCCAGCCGCTGCATCATCATAATTGTGCGCAGCTGGTGCATACGCTGAGCGGCGTGGTGAAGGTGGAGACGCCGCAGGGGCACTGGATTGTGCCGCCGGGGCGTGGCGTCTGGCTGCCTGCTGGCGTGCCTCATGCGTTGCAAATCACCGGAGAGGTAGCGGCGCGTACGCTGTTTGTCGACCCGCTGGCGCGCGCCGATCTGCCCGCCACCTGCCAGGTGGTGCAGGTTTCACCGCTGCTGCGTGAGCTGATAGTTAGCGCGCTGGAGCTGCCGGAGGCCTATGCGCCTGCCAGCCGCGCCGAACGGATTTATGAACTGATCCTTGATGAGATCCGCGTGATGGCCGAGCTGCCGTTTACCCTACCGGAACCGAGCAGTGACGCGCTGATTGCGCTGTGCCAGGCATTACGTGCGGCGCCGGGGGAGAGCTGGACGCTGGAGAGCAGCGCCCGGCGGATGAACGTCAGCAGCCGCACTCTGGCGCGGCGCTTTTATCAGGAAACCGGACTGCAGTTCAGTGACTGGGTGCGGCGCGCCAGAGTAATGGAGGCCCTGACGCGGCTGGCGCTCGGTGAGTCGGTGCTGGCGGTCTCACTCGAGCTGGGTTATGAGAGCCAGAGCGCTTTCAGCGCCATGTTCCGCCGCATTCTCGGCGTGGCGCCCAGCGACTACTTCCCGTCCGCCCGCTGACCCTGTGCCAGCGCATTCAGCAGCGCCTGCAGCGAGGCCCGCGACACGTCGCTGTCGATGCCCACGCCCCACGCGCTGCGGTTATCGGGAAAAGTGCAGAGCAGATAGGTGGCGGAGCGGCTGTCGCTACGCTGGCCGAGGGTGTGCTCGTGGTAATCCTGGATTGAGAGCGGCACGTCAAACGCCTGGCGCAGCGCGTCAACCGCCGCGGACAACAGGCCGTTGCCACGCCCGCTAATCTGCTGCATTTTTTCCCCCTGGCGTACGCTGGCGCTGAACAGCAGTTGGCCCTGGCTATCGCTTTCGCTGCGATACTCCGCCAGCTGGAGCGGCGGCGTATCAATGCCGTACTCCTGGCGGAAAAGCTGCCAGAGCGCCGCCTGGGTCATCTCTTTACTCTCGCGGTCTGCTTCCTGCTGCACCCGCTGGCTGAAGTCCTGCTGTAGCGCACGCGGCAGGCTCAGACCGTGATTCTGCTCGATCATCCACGCGGCCCCGCTCTTGCCGGACTGGCTGTTGACGCGGATCACGGCCTCATAGCTACAGCCGATGTCTGCCGGATCGAGCGGCAAATAAGGGACTTCCCAGCGATTATCCTGCTGCTGTTTGCGTTCGGCGAAACCTTTCTTAATCGCATCCTGGTGCGATCCGGAGAAGGCGGTAAATACCAGCTCCCCGGCATAAGGATGGCGCGGATGCACCGGCAGCTGATTGCACAGCTCGACGACGTCCACCACCTGCTTAATCTGACTGAAATCGAGCTGCGGATGGATGCCCTGGCTATAGAAGTTGAGCGCCATCGTGACCAGGTCGACATTGCCAGTGCGCTCGCCGTTGCCGAACAGGCAGCCTTCGACGCGATCCGCACCGGCCAGCAGCGCCAGCTCGGCAGCGGCAATGCCGGTGCCGCGATCGTTATGCGGATGCACGCTGATGCATACCTGCTCACGCTGCGAGAAGTGGCGGCAGAAGTATTCAATCTGGTCGGCGTAAACATTCGGCGTGCTGACCTCCACGGTGGCGGGCAGGTTGATAATCATTGGCCGCGCGGCACACGGCTGCCACACGGCGGCGACCGCCTCGCAGATCTCCAGCGCAAACTCCGCTTCGGTAAAGCAGAAGGTTTCCGGTGAGTATTCATAGGTCCAGCGCGTCTCTGGCTGCGCTTCGCAGCGTTGGCGGATCAGGCGGGTGGCATTCACTGCCAGTTCAATAATCTGCGCTTTGCTCTGGCGGAACACCAGGCGGCGAAACACCGGCGCGGTAGCGTTGTACAGATGAACGCAGGCACTGTGCGCACCCTTCAGCGCGACGAAGGTGCGGTCGATCAGGTCGTCCCTCGCCTGAGTCAGCACCTGGAGGGTGACATCGTCGGGGATCATGCGCTCCTCGATCAGCTCGCGCACAAAGTTAAAATCGGTCTGCGACGCCGAAGGAAACGCCACCTCAATCTCTTTAAAGCCACACTGCAGCAGCAGCTGCCAGAACTGCTTTTTCCGCACGGCATCCATCGGTTCCGCCAGCGACTGATTGCCATCACGCAGGTCGGTGGAGAGCCAGCGCGGTGCCTGGCTGAGCGTGCGTCCGGGCCACTGGCGATCGGTTAACTGTAACGGAGGAAAGGGATGATACTTGTCAGCGGGGTGTTGCAGCATGGTCTGGCTCCTTGTGTTGTGAGCCGTTAGTCTGACGCGCAGCGCGGCGGCTGGCTGGCGCATAACTGACAACCTGTGGTGCAAAACTGACAGGCGAAAAACATAAAAAAAAGAGCAAACGATGAAGTTTGCCCCTTGTAACGCCCTGGTGGTGGCGTGATAGGTCTGTTATCTGCGGATAAATGATCACTGCCAGCAAGGCTGATAGAAATATCTCATTATATCCTTGCTGCTTTAATGGAGATATAGGCGTGCTTTATTATGTCAGTGGATCTGACACTGAAGGTTATAAGCGTCTTTTCTCATCAGTGCAGGAAGATTAATAGCAAAATGTGATTGATACTGCAATTTCATTTAGTACGCCATGCAGCCACTAATATGTGTTTAAATATTACCACAAAGAAAAAATTCATAACATTCAATTGGTTGGTGTTATTTAGTGTGGGGTTTTTCTGAGTTTAGTATCGCGAAGGTTATTTTTCGCTTTCATCACGCGTGCAAACGACGAATAAAAGGCTATAACTGGACGTTAGCAGACTATTAATTATTAGATGTACAGGTAACAGATATTACTCATGCACAAGAGGGAGAGACAATGAGTCAGTTCTTTATGAATCAGAAGCAGGATCTGGTCAATGAGGCGATTGAAGGAGTGCTGCAAAGCGCGGCCAGCCACAATCTGGCGCGGCTGGCGCTGGGGCCGCAGATGCGGGTGGTGGTACGCAGCGACTGGGATAAGTCGCGGGTTGCCCTGATCTCCGGCGGTGGCTCTGGCCATGAACCGGCCCATATCGGTTTTGTTGGCAAAGGCATGCTAACCGCGGCGGTCTGCGGCGATGTATTTGCTTCACCCAGCGTGGATGCGGTGCTGCACGCCATTATTAACGTCACGGGCGAAGCGGGCTGCCTGCTGATCGTCAAAAACTACACCGGCGACCGTCTCAACTTCGGCCTTGCGGCGGAAAAAGCCAAACAGCTGGGCTATCGCGTTGAGATGGTGATGGTGCGTGATGATATCGCCCTGCCGGATAATCCGCAGCCGCGCGGAATTGCCGGAACGGCGCTGGTGCATAAGGTCGCTGGCTTTGCCGCTGAGCAGGGGCAGGGGTTGGAGGCCGTCAGCGCGCTGGCGCAGCGAGCAATTGATGCGACTGCCTCTATCGGGCTGGCCTTTACCACCTGCCACGTGCCGGGGGAGGATCGTGACGATCATCGCGTCGAGCCGGGGTGCAGCGAGCTGGGCATGGGGATCCACGGCGAGCCGGGCGCCTCGACGCTGAAAACGCAAAACAGCGCGGAGATCGTGGCGGAGCTGACGCAGCGTTTAGCCAGCAAAAGTGGCAGCGGTAAGCTGGCGCTGCTGGTGAATAATCTGGGCGGTTTCTCCGCGCTGGAGATGGCTATCCTGACGCGCGAAACGCTGAAATCTGCTCTCGGTAAACAGGTGAAGCTGCTGATTGGCCCGGCAACGCTGGTCAGCGCGCTGGATATGAAAGGCTTCTCACTCTCCACCCTGCAGCTTGATGATGAGCTGGAAGCCGCGCTGTTAGCCCCGGTAGAAACCAGCGGCTGGGTGCGTGCGTTTGAACCCCAGCCGGCAAAAGAGCAGGAAGCGCAACGCGTCGCGCAGCAGCAGAGCTTTACGCCTTCAAATAATGCGGCCGTGGCCGCCACGCTTCACACGCTGTGCCAGACGCTGATTGAACTGGAGAGCGAACTAAACCAGCTGGATGCCAAAGTAGGTGATGGCGATACCGGATCCACCTTCTCTGCCGGAGCGCGCAGCGTGCTGGAAGCCAGCCAGAACGGGGAGCTGCCGCTCGACCAGATGGATGCGCTGCTTACGGTGGTGGGCGAAAAGCTGGCGAACGTGATGGGGGGCTCCAGCGGCGTGCTGATGTCGATTATGTTTACCGCTGCCGGGCAGCAGTTGAAGCAGGGTAAATCGCTGGCCGCGGCGCTGACCTTTGGCCTTGAACGCATGCAGCATTACGGTGGAGCGGGCGTGGGCGACCGCACGATGATCGACGCACTCGACCCGGCGTTTGCCGCGTTAGCGGCAGGCAAAAATCTGGCCGCTGTTGCTGCCGCAGCAAAGCAGGGCGCGGACAGTACCCGCCAGATGCTCAGCGCCGCCGCCGGGCGCTCCTCCTACCTCAATCAGGAGAGCCTGAAGGACGTTAAAGATCCGGGGGCTTACGCGGTGGAGAGCGTCTTCGCTGCGCTGGCCGCTCAAAGATAATGCTGCGGCAAGGGCCGATCGAAACAGAAGATCGGCCCCTACAGTAGGGGCTGACCCTCTTTTTCGGTCAGCCCGAAGGGATCATCCAGCGTGCGCTCAAAGCCACGCAGACGTTTGTAGATCGACATCAGCTCCACCAGCGTGGTCCATGAGTTAATCAGGTACTGGAATGATCCACGTACCTGATCGAATACGTTAGTGATCTGTCTCATCAGCCCAAGCGTGATCGCACCGGTAACAATCGACGGGAACAGCATCAGCATGCCAAATACCGCGTCCACCTGCAGATAGAAAATACGCACGATATTGAAGTAGAGATAGTGGAAGTAGAGGCGGAAATAGTTCCTGCGCACGCCAAGGAACAGTTCACGCACCGTCGGCGGCTGCGCCCGCGATGCATCATCCTCGCCGTAGACCAGCTCTTTACGATAGGCCGCCTCAACCCGCTGATTGCGGAACGACAGCCCCGGCAGTTTGATGCCGACGATGGCCAGTAGCCCGGTGCCGAACAGCGACCACAACACGGCGGCAATCACCAATGCATAAGGGATGCTGCCCAGAACTGGCACGGTTTTCACATGCACCGACAGCGTTACCAGCACCGGCAGGAAGGCAATCAGCGTCATAATGGCGTTAATAAAGCTGACGCCCATATCCTCCAGCGTGGAGGCAAAACGCATCGTGTCCTCCTGCACACGCTGCGCGGCACCCTCAATGTGGCGCAGGCGCGGCCAGTACTGCATGTAGTAATTGTTCATCGCCGTGCGCCAGCGGAACACGTAATGGCTGATAAAGAACAGATTTATCGTGTTAATCGTTACGTAAATCAGGGCGATGTAGAGAAACGTTCTGGTTAACGCGTAGAGGGTGGTCACCTTAACGGTATTGGGATGCGCCATCGCCTGCTGAATGAGATCGAAAAAAGGCTCATACCAGCTGTTGATTGCCACGCCCAGTTCTACCGAAAACCAGGTAATGAAGATAATCAGCGCGCTGCCGAGTATTGACCAGTATTGCCACGGGTGCGGGCTGGCAATAAACCAGAAACCGGCAAACAGCAGCGTGACCAGCAGGTAGTAGCTGTAGATTGCGAGCATCGATGGGGCAATAAAGCGTGAAACGTTATTCGGTAAAGGCCCGTCGGCAACCGGGGAGAAATGCATCAGGTGAGCGAACAGGCTGTCGGCATAGCCGAACCACAGCAGTATCGCCAGCAGGCTCCAGATTGCCGCACTGCTGAAGAACAGCGCTGGCCTGGGGAAAAAGGATTTAAACATAGGCACTCCGCTGTCAATGTTGGATGGTTATACCCTGATTGACTGTGAGTAATCTCACTGTGGTTGTATCTATTAATTTCAGTGGTGAAGCCTGAACGTTTGAATAAGTTATTTATACCTTTTTTAACTCAATTTCATTTATTTTATAAAAGCCAACAGACAAATTTCCCACATAAATATAAGCGCAGCGGCAAGTTTATTTTTTTTTAGCGCTGAATGTTTTTTAAACAAAGCCGATAACGATCAATGAACCGCAGTGCTGAAGCGGAAATTGCTTGAATTGGCTGATGTTTTCGGTTTATACCCGTGTGGTTTTAACACACACAAAACAGGGTACCTGCGGCGAAAGAGCGCGTGGGACGGTAATTTTTACGTCAGTTAATGGCGTATTGCAGCGTTGCGCATATTTTCTACTGTGGGGAAAATGACGGCCAGCGCCCAGGCGAAAATAATAATGAATGAAGACTCTGATGTCATGTACCGTCTACTGGTACAGAGCGTGGTTGACTACGCCATATATATGCTGACGCCAGAAGGTAACGTCGCTAACTGGAATCCGGGCGCGCAGCGCGCCAAAGGATACCGCCCTGATGAGATCGTCGGGAAAAACTTTCGCTGTTTCTACAGCACTCAGGATCGGCTGGACAAAGTACCGGAGAAGAATCTGGCCACCGCTTACCGAACCGGGCGCTTTGAAGAGCAGGGCTGGCGCTACCGTAAAGACGGCAGCGCGTTTTGGGCCAACGTCGTCATTGATGCGGTTCGCGATGATGACGGCAGGCTGATTGGTTACGCCAAGATCACCCGCGACTGTACCGAGGTGCGCGAGTACGAACAGCAGATCCTGCGTGGGAAAGATCTGGCCGAGCAGAACAGTAAAAAAATGGCCTCGCTGTCAAAATTCCTCGACATTATCGTCGCCAATATTCCGTCCAGCGTGATTGTTGAGGATGTGGTCTCGCGCGAGATCCTGCTGATCAACAGCAAGGCGCAGCAGCTGCTTGGCGGCACGCAGCGCCACTTTATCGGCAAGCGCGCGCCCGACTGCATGACGGCGGAAATGGGCGAATATTTTATGCAGCTCTCCGATGCGGCGCAGCGCAAGGAGGGGATGCAGCGCAACGAACGTCTGCTGAACACGCCGGGCGGCGAGCGTATTCTGAATACCACCGCCACCATTATTCGCGGCAACGACGAACGCCATAACTACGTGCTGCTGATCGCCGACGACGTCACCGATCAGCGTGCGGCGGATGCGCGCATCCACCATATGGCGCACCACGATAACCTCACCAGCCTGCCGAACCGCGTGCTGTTTAGCCAGCGCCTGACCGCCGCGCTGCGCGAGGATCGCGATGCCCGCCGGCTGACCGCCACGCTGGGGCTGGATCTCGATAACTTCAAAAACGTTAACGACGCGCTCGGCCATCAGGTCGGCGACGAGCTGCTGCGTTCGGTGGCGGTGCGTCTGCACTCGGTGCTGCGCGACCAGGATACGCTGGCGCGCAGCGGCGGCGATGAGTTCTCTGTCGTGCTGCCGGGGCTGTCGCATCAGCAGGAGGCGGAAGTGGTCGCCAGCCGCCTGATCGAAACCCTTCGTCCGCCGTTTAACGTGGACGGGCACAACCTCTCCATCGGGCTGAGCATCGGTATTGCCATCGCCGACAGCGGCATGACCACCCCGGACCAGCTGCTGCGCTGCGCGGATATGGCGCTGTATGAAGCCAAGCGCAACGGGCGCAACCGCTTTGAACACTTCACCGCTGCCATGGGCGATATGGCGCAGAAGCGTCGGGTCATCGAGAGCGACCTGCGCGAGGCGCTCACCCGCCGCCAGCTCAAGCTTTACTATCAGCCGATCACCAACAACCTGCATCAGGAGATCATCGGCTATGAAGCGCTGATGCGCTGGCATCACCCGGAAAAGGGCACCATCATGCCGATGGACTTTATTCCGATAGCCGAAGAGACCGGCCTGATCCACAGCCTGGGGGCTTACGCGCTGTATGAAGCCTGCCGCGAGGCCGCTACCTGGCCCGGCGATCAGAGCGTGGCGGTCAATCTGTCGCCGCTGCAGTTTAAAAACAGCGCCCTGGTGTCGGTGGTGGAAGCGGCGCTGAAAGATTCCGGGCTGGCCCCGCATCGTCTGGAGGTGGAGATCACCGAATCGGTGCTGCTGGATAACACGCTGGTCAATATCCATATTCTGCAAAAGCTTAAGGCGTTGGGCGTGCATATTGCGCTGGATGATTTCGGCACCGGCTATTCATCGCTCAGCTACCTGCGCTCATTCCCGTTCGATAAGATCAAGATAGACAAGTCGTTTATCAATGATATGCATGACAGTCGGGAAGCGCTGGCGATTATCAGGGCGATTACCGGCATGAGCCGCAGCCTGGATATTCAAATCACCGCCGAAGGAGTGGAGAGCAACGAGCAGTTCGAACGGCTGAAAGCGGAAGGGTGCACCCTGTTCCAGGGCTACTACTTTGGCCGCCCGCAGCCGTCGGAGAGCCGTTTGCAAGAGTTTTAATATCCGTAGGGGGCGACCGCTGTTCTGGTCGCCCCGCCAGCCTCCACCGGTTTAAATATTCTCTAAATTTATCCCGCGCGTTTTCGGCCCGAAAATGCCGATGGTTAGCATCACGATCAACATGCTGACCACGATAAATGCGATCACCCCCTGGGTGCCCGCCGCCTGCAAAATCATGCCGATAATCAGACTGCTAAACACCGTCGACAGGCGGCTGAACGAGTAGCAGAAGCCGACCGCACGGGCGCGAATATAGGTCGGGAACACCTCGGTCTGATAAGCGTGATAGCTGTAGGTCAGCCAGGCATTTGAATAAGTAATGCAGAAGCCGCAGAGGATCAGCATCAGCGGATTATTCTGCAGCGCAAACAGCGTGCCGAACACCACCGTCATCAGCGACGACAGAACGATCTGCCACTTGTTCTCAATCTTATCGGCGTAGCGGCTGCAAATCAGCGAGCCGAGCGGGTAGGCAAGGGTAATAAAGAATGCGTACAGCAGGCTGTGGGTGATGGTCGCGCCTTTGCCGGACAGTAGCGCGGGCAGCCAGTTGCCGAAGCCGAAGAAACCAATCGCCTGGAAGATATTCATCACCACCAGCATCAGCGTGCGCCGGCGGTATTGCGGCGCCCAGATATCGCGAAAACGGCCTTTACGCTGGCTGATTTCTGCCGTTTCAATCTCTTGTGGATGTGGGGCGCTGTCCGCCGCGCCGCAGCGAATTTCCACCGCGCTGACCACCTGATGCGCTTCCTGATGGCGCCCCTGCTGCGCCAGCCAGCGCGGAGACTCCGGCAGGTTCTTGCGTACCAGCCAGATAACCATTGAGCAGACCGCACCGGCTATCACCACCCAGCGCCAGCCTGTCAGGCCAAGAATGGTCTGCGGCACCAGCCACCAGGACATCAGCGCCACCGCCGGTACCGATAAAAACTGTACAAAGAAGGCGAAGGCAAAGGCTTTGCTGCGCAGGCGCGTCGGGACACATTCTGTAAGATAAGTATCGATGGTCACCAGCTCAATGCCCAGCCCGACGCCGACCAGAAAGCGGCAGAAGATGATCCACTCCGCCTGATTCTGAAACGCCATCAGCAGTGAAAAACAGCCGTACCACGCCAGGGCAAACATAAACGTCAGGCGGCGGCCAAAGCGATCGGCGTAAGGGGCCAGCAGACTGGCCCCGAAAAACAGCCCGAGGAAGGTCACGGAAGCAAATGCGGCCTGGTCAGATATGCCAAATACGCCGAGATCGCCAACATGAAATATGCCTCCGGCGATTAAACCTGAACTGATATAGCCCGTCTGGAACAGATCGTAGAGTTCGAAAAAACCGCCAAGCGAGAGTAAGGCAATAAAGCGCCACAGCCCGGCAGAAGCGGGAAGGGCATCGATGCGTTCAGATAATTTATTGTTATTAAAGGGTTTGTGTTGCGGTTCGGGCATCCCTGGGGCGCAGGCTTCACTCATGTTACGTTCCTGATAATCATTGCACGGTAAAATAATTTTCCATGCTAATAGTTAGCAGTAAAATTTAAATTTTGAATTACGCCCTGTAAGCAGAAAAATAAGCATAAAAAATGGCAATGGCCGTTTTGCTGCTATTTCTTCCTGTTTCATCCGCCAGGCGTTCAGACTGAAGCTTGCGCAGTTGTTAATGATTTTGTGCCATTTTGTTTCCATACCCTCACGCTTTTCCCCGGTTACTGTTACAATCTGCATTATTGTTACCGGTAACAATCTGCCGGTAGATACCGACCTGGTAAAAAAGCAGGCGGCGACTCACTATTGTCCCTACACTTTGTGTCATTAAAATTGTGTCACTAAACTTTTTGTCATTAAAAAAGCGACCCCCCATTTTAATCAGCACCCTGTGCTGGTTCGAGAAGGCAATGTCATGTCAGAGCAAAAAAACGGAAGCACGCGCAGAGACTTTCTGCTGAAAACTATCACCCTCGCCCCGGCGATGGCGATTGGCTCCGCAGGGCTGGGTTCACTGGCCGCCGCTGCGCCCGCCGTGGCGAAAGAGGCCGCTAAAACCGGGCCACAGCAGGCGCGCGAGTACCAGCCAACGTGGTTTACCCCCGAAGAGTATGCCTTTCTGCAGGCCGCCGTTGCGCGCCTGATCCCGGCCGATGAACGCGGCCCTGGCGCGCTGGAAGCGGGCGTGCCCGAGTATATCGACCGCCAGATGAACACCCCGTATGCCACCGGCGCCAACTGGTACATGCAGGGGCCGTTCCACCCGGATGCCGATAAAGCGCTGGGCTACCAGCTGCCATTGACCCCGCGTGATATCTATCGCCTTGGCCTGGCCGATGCCGATGCGCTGGCAAAACAGCAGCATGGCAAGGTGTTTGCTGCGCTAAGCGGCGAGCAGCAGGATGCGCTGTTACAGGCGCTGGAAGCGGGCAGCGTGGAGCTGAAACAGCTCCCTGCCAAAACCTTTTTCTCCTTCCTGCTGCAGAACACCCGCGAAGGGTTCTTCAGCGACCCGATCCACGGCGGCAACCAGGGGCTGGTCGGCTGGCAGCTGATTAACTTCCCCGGCGCGCGCGCTGATTTTATGGACTGGGTGGAGCGCGGCGAGCAGTACCCGCTGCCGCCGGTGTCAATTCGTGGGGAAAGAGCATAACCATGGCAAACGTACAGAAGAAAGTCGATGCGGTAATCGTCGGTTTCGGCTGGGCCGGGGCGATTATGGCCAAAGAGCTGACCGAAGCCGGTCTTAACGTGGTGGCGCTGGAGCGCGGCCCGCATCGCGATACCTATCCTGACGGTGCGTATCCGCAGGTGATTGACGAACTGACCTATAACATTCGTAAAAAGCTGTTCCAGGATCTGTCAAAAAGCACCGTGACCATCCGTCATAACTCCGCGCAGACCGCGCAGCCGTATCGTCAGCTGGCGGCATTCCTGCCCGGTACCGGCACCGGCGGCGCGGGCCTGCACTGGTCCGGCGTGCATTTCCGCGTCGACCCGATGGAACTGCGCATGCGCAGCCATTATGAAGAGCGCTACGGCAAAAACTTTATCCCGGAAGGGATGACCATCCAGGACTTCGGCGTCACTTACGACGAGCTGGAACCCTATTTCGACCAGGCCGAGAAGGTGTTCGGCACTTCCGGTTCAGCCTGGAGCGTAAAGGGTAAAGTGGTCGGTCAGGGCGGCAAAGGCAACCCGTTTGCCCCGGACCGCTCCAGCCCGTTCCCGCTGCCCGCGCAGAAGCGCACTTACTCGGCGCAGCTGTTTGCCCAGGCGGCGGAAAGCATTGGCTACCATCCGTACGACCTGCCTTCTGCCAATACCTCCGGCCCGTATACCAACACCTACGGTGCGCAGATGGGGCCGTGCAACTTCTGCGGCTACTGCAGCGGCTATGCCTGCTATATGTATTCCAAAGCCTCGCCGAACGTCAACATCCTGCCTGCACTGCGCCAGGAGTCGAAGTTCGAGCTGCGCAATAACGCTTACGTCCTGCGCGTTAACCTGACGGACGACAAGAAGCACGCGACTGGCGTCACCTATGTTGATGCACTGGGGCGTGAAAACGAACAGCCTGCTGACCTGGTGATCCTCTCCGCGTTCCAGTTCCACAACGTGCATCTGATGCTGCTGTCCGGCATCGGCAAGCCGTACGATCCGGTGACCAACGAAGGCACCGTCGGGCGCAACTTCGCCTATCAGAACATCTCCACCATCAAAGCGTTCTTCGATAAAGACGTGTTCACCAATAACTTTATCGGTGCAGGCGGCGCGGGCGTTGGGGTGGATGACTTCAACGGCGACAACTTCGACCACGCGCAGTATGGCTTCGTTGGCGGTTCGCCGATGTGGGTGAACCAGGCGGGGGTCAAGCCGATCTCCGGCCTGCCTACCCCTCCGGGCACGCCGAACTGGGGCAGCAAGTGGAAAGCGGCGGTGGCCGATCACTACACCCACCACGTGTCGATGGATGCCCACGGCGCGCATCAGTCGTACCGCAATAACTACCTCGACCTCGATCCCAACTACAAGGATATCCACGGCCAGCCGCTGCTGCGTATGACCTTCGACTGGCAGGAAAACGACATCAAAATGTCGCAGTTTATGCACGGTCGCATGCACAAGATTGCCGAGGCGATGAACCCGAAATTGATCAGCGGTGCGCCAAAAATGCCGGGCGCGCACTTCGACACCACCGTCTATCAGACCACGCATATGAACGGCGGCGCGATCATGGGTGAAGATCCAAAAACCAGCGCGATTAACCGTTATCTGCAGAGCTGGGACGTGCCGAACGTCTTTGTGCCGGGCGCCTCCGCTTTCCCGCAGGGGCTGGGCTACAACCCGACCGGTATGGTGGCGGCGCTGACCTACTGGTCGGCGAAGGCGATTCGTGAACAGTACCTGAAAAACCCGGGCCCACTGGTGCAGGCATAAGGATAAGCAGATGAAAAAGTTACTTCTTATTGCCCTGCTGCCGGGCATGCTGGCGTTTAACGCGCTGGCAGAGGATAGCGCGGCGGCTGAAATTCAGCGCGGTGAGTATCTGGCGCGCGCCGGGGACTGCGTGGCCTGCCACACCAAAGCGGGCGGCGAAGCATTTGCCGGTGGCCTGCCGATGGCAACGCCTATCGGCACCATTTACTCCACCAATATTACCCCGGACAAGCAGAGCGGGATTGGCGGCTACAGCTATGACGACTTCCAGAAAGCGGTGCGTCACGGCGTGGCGAAAAACGGCGACACGCTCTACCCGGCGATGCCTTACCCGTCCTACGCGGTGGTCAGCGACGAGGATATGCAGGCGCTTTACGCCTACTTTATGCACGGCGTTAAGCCGGTGAACCAGGCGAACAAAGAGAGCGACATTCCGTGGCCGCTGTCGATGCGCTGGCCGCTGGCGATCTGGCGCGGCGTATTTGCGCCGGACGTCAAGGCCTTCCAGCCGATCAAAGGGCAGGATCCGGTGCTGGCGCGCGGCCAGTATCTGGTTGAGGGCCTTGGCCACTGCGGCGCCTGCCATACGCCGCGCAGCATCACCATGCAGGAAAAAGCGCTGAACAACGAGGAAGGCAGTGATTACCTCTCCGGCAGCAGCGCGCCCATCGACGGCTGGACCGCGAGCAATCTGCGCGGTGATGGCCGCGACGGGCTGGGCCGCTGGAGTGAAGATGACCTGGTGCAGTTCCTGCGCATGGGCCGTAACGATCGCACCGCGGTATTTGGCGGTATGACCGATGTGGTACAGCACAGCCTGCAGCACCTGACGCCGGAAGATGCGACCGCGATTGCACGCTACCTGAAATCGCTGGGGGCTAAAGATCCCAACCAGGTGGGCTTCACGCCGGATGATGCAGTGGCGAAAGCGCTGTGGAAGGGCGACGACAGCAAAACTGGCGCATCAGTCTACGTTGACAGCTGCGCGGCCTGCCATAAAACCGACGGCAGCGGCTACCAGCGCTTCTTCCCGGAGCTGCGCGGTAATCCGGTGGTGCTGGCGGAAGATCCGACTTCGCTGATTCATATTGTGCTGAGCGGCGCACAGCTGCCGGGCGTCAAGGATGCACCAACCACCATCACCATGCCGGCCTTCGGCTGGCGCCTGAACGACCAGCAGGTCGCAGACGTGGTGAACTTTATCCGCACCAGCTGGGGCAATACCGCGAAGTCTGCGGTATCAGCCAGCGACGTGGCGAAAGTGCGCAAGGATGAAACGGTGGTCAATCAGCAGGGCAATGTTGATGTGGAGAAGTTGACGCCATAACGTTGAGCTGGCCTTGCGGGTCGATCGGAAAAGATGATCGACCCCTACGGTTCGTGGGCATTTCCGGTTCGGAAAACCCGGCCGTTGTAGGGGCGGACCTTCTGTTTCGGTCCGCCCGCCAATGGGCACTCTATTGCCCGTAATACGCCCCCGCCCCATGTTTACGCAGATAATGCTTATCCAGCAGCACCTGCTGCATATCGCGCATCCCCGGCGTCAGCTGGCGCGAGAAAATCCCCATATAGGCAATCTCCTCCAGTACCACCGCGTTATGCACCGCATTCTCCGCGCTGCTGCCCCAGGCAAACGGGCCGTGGGCGTTGACCAGCACCGCCGGGATCGCCGTCGGGCTGATGCCGCGTGACTGGAAGGTATCAATAATCACCTCGCCGGTGTTGTGTTCGTAATTCTCCGCGATCTCCTGCGCTGTCATCAGACGGGTGCAGGGAATGGTGCCGTAGAAATAGTCGGCGTGGGTGGTGCCCCAGGCGGGGAGATCCAGCCCGGCCTGCGCCCAGATGGTGGCGTGGCGCGAATGGGTATGAACAATGCCGCCGATATCGTTAAACGCACGATACAGCGCCAGATGGGTCGCGGTATCAGAAGAGGGCTTTTTGCTGCCCTCCACGGTGCGGCCGCTCTCCAGCTCCACCACCACGATATCGTCAACGGTCATAACGTCATACTCCACGCCGGAGGGTTTGATCGCCACCAGCCCGCTGTTGCGGTCAATGGCGCTGACGTTGCCCCAGGTGAAGGTCACCAGACGGTGGCGCGGCAGGGCCAGATTGGCCGCGAAAACCTGCTGTTTCAGCGTTGATAAACTCATTGTAAGCCTCCTTCCTGCATTTTCTGTTCAATCCAGCGCCGCGCCTGCACAATCTCGGCCACCGGCTCCTCGGCTTTTTCTGTCCACATCTCAATCAGAAACGCGCCACGATAGTTCAGCTGTTTCAGCGTGCGGAACACGCCAACAAAATCGACGCAGCCTGCGCCAAACGGCACGTCACGAAACTGCCCCGGCGAGCTGGCGGTGACGGGCTGCGTATCTTTGAGGTGGATAGCGGCGATGCGATCAATGCCCAGCGCCAGCTCGGCGGCGACGTCATTGCCCCAGGCGGTCAGATTGCCGACGTCGGGATAGACGGTGAACCACGGCGAGGCCTGCTGCTTATCCCAGTGTTTCCACTTGCTGATGGCGTTGATAAATTCGGTATCCATAATCTCGACGGCCAGCATCACCTGCGCGGCTGCGGCGCGATCCACCGCCCACGCCAGCCCTTCAGCGAAGCGCGCCACCGTCCCCTCGTCATGCGCTTCGTAGTAAACGTCGTAGCCCGCCAGCTGGATGGTGCGGATGCCAACGTCCTTTGCCAGCTGGATCGCCTGCTCCATCAGGCTATAGGCCTGCTGGCGTATCTCCGGGTCGTGACTGCCAAACGGGAAGCGGCGGTGGCCCGAGAGGCACATCGACGGGATGGTCACGCCGGTTTCCATCATTGCGTTCACCAGCGACAGGCGCTGCTCTTTGCTCCACTGCAGGCGCGACAGCCGCAGATCGGTTTCGTCCACCGACATCTCGACAAAGTCGAAACCGCAGGCTTTTGCCAGCGCCAGACGTTCCGGCCAGCTCAGGTGAGGCGGCAGGGCTTTTTCATAAATTCCCAGCGGATGTTGGCGCATGATTATTGTCCCCAGATGCTGGCAATGGCCTGATGGAAGTCGGCGGCGGTCGCCCGCCCGTCGGCGCTTTCGCTCAGCGCCCGCCCGACGATAAACGCCTTCACGTCGATGTTTTTAAACTGCGGCAGTTCGTCCGGGGTAATGCCGCCGGTGACCGACAGGGCAAAGCCCAGATCGGACAGGGCTTTCATCGCGTCCAGATCCTGCTGGCTCCACTGCTGGCCGCTGGCCTGGGCATCGCGTCCACGATGGTAAATGGCCTGCGTCAGCCCCAGCTCGCGCCAGCGCTTAGCATCAGCCAGCGTCCAGTGGCCGAACAGCTCAATCTGAATGTCGCCCTGATGCTGGTGGGCCACCTCCAGCGCGCTGGCAAAGGTCGCCAGCGGGGCTGCGCAGATCACCGTCATCCAGTTGGCGCCGGCTTCAAACGCCAGCGTCGCCAGCGTCGCCCCGGCATCCGCCACTTTAAAATCGGCCACCAGGGTTTTCGCGGGCAGCTGCTGACGCAGCTGGCGCACCGCGTCTATCCCGGCGCTGAAGCACAGAATGGTGCCGGCTTCGACAATATCGACCTGCTGATGCAGGCGCTGTGCCGTCTCCAGCGCGGCATCCAGCCGGGTGTGGTCGAGGGCCAGCTGAAGCTGGGGAACCCGGGAACGGCTCATGATGTGACTCCTTGTGTGGCGATCAGCGCCGCCAGTAGTTGCTGATAACGTTGATATTTTTTCTGATACAGGGCATGACGCTCGCTATCGGGCTGGTAGCTGACCATTTCGGGTACCAGCGCCTGCTGTGCCTGTTGCAGCGAGACATACGCCCCGGTTCCGGTCATTGCCGCCAGCGCTGCGCCCAGGCAGCCGCTCTCTTCGATCTGCGGGATCTCCACCGGCAGGCCGCTGGCGTCGGCAAACATTTGCATCCATACCGCTGAACGCGTCGATCCCCCGCTCAGGCGCAAGGCCTTGACCTGCGGGAAGCGTGTCAGAATGCGATTGAGGTGGGTGAGGTGGGAGAACACCACGCCTTCGTAGATCGCCTGCACCAGATGGCCGCGCTGGTGGCCCGCCTGCATACCGAAGAAGCTGGCGTGCAGGTCAGCCCCGGCGTTGCAGCCGTAGAGGAACGGCAGGAACAGCAGGGAACTCGCGGCTGGCGGTAGTTCCGCCACCCACTGATTAAGCAGGTCGTAGTCATCGATGCCCCACTGCTGGCAAAACCACTCCAGATTGGCGGCCGAGGTCGGGCTGGCTTCGTGAATAATGTACTGGCCGTCAATGGCATAGCGGCCGTAAACAAACGGATAGTCGGCTTCGTCGCTGATGCGATCGGTAATCCCGCTGGTCACCGACCAGGTGCCCATGACGGCGTTCAGTCGGGTATCGTCATGCAGCCCGGCGCACAGCGCGGTAGAGACCACGTCGAACAGCCCACCGACCACCGGCGTGCCCGCGCGCAGTCCGCACAGGGCGGCCGCTTCAGCGCTGACATAGCCCGCCATGTCCGTTGGCCCGACAATCGGCGGCAGGGCAGGCAGAATATCGCCGATGCCGAGAGTTTCTGCCAGCGCGGCGGACCAGCCGCCCTGCTGCATGTCGTACAGGTTGGATTCGGAGATATTGGTCTCTTCGCAGGCCAGCTCTCCGGTCAGGCAGTAGCGCAGATAGTCATGGGCCATCAGCACGCTGCCGATCGCCGCGTAGCGCTGCGGTTGATGCTCCTTCAGCCAGCGCAGCAGTGACACCGGATGTCCGGTCCATAACGTCTGTCGGGTGAGCGGATATAGCGTCTGCGGCATGCCGTCACGCTGCCACTGCTGCACCAGCGCCAGCGCCCGGCGGTCGGAGGAGAGAATGCCGTTACCCAGCGGCTGCTGCTGTTTATCCAGCAGAAACAGCCCTTTGCCCTGCGCCGAAATGCCGACGCCGGCAATCTGTGCGGCATCCAGCCCGCTGCGTTTCAGCACCTCTGCGATGACCCGTGCGGCCTGCTGCCACAGCAGCGGCATATCGCGCTCGGCCCAGCCCGGCTGCGGCACCTGCACCGGCAGCGTCTGGCGTGACACTGCCTGTTCGCGGCCCTGTGCGTCATACAGCCCGGCCTTAATAAAGGTGCCGCCGCAGTCCAGCCCTAACCAGTAATTCATGCGGCCTCCCGGTGCTGCGCATCGCAGCGGGCTGGCAGCGTTAACGCCAGCAGTGAGGCAATCGCCAGCGCGATCGCCAGGCTGTAGACCCCGGCATCTTTGCTGTACGCCACGATTAACACCCCGACCATATAGGGGCCGCAGAAGCCACCGAGGTTGCCCAGGGCGTTAATCACCCCGCGCGCACCGCCGGCCACTTCGGCATTAAACAGGCGTGGAGGAATGCTCCAGAACACCCCAGCCGCTGACTGGATAAAGAAACCGCAGCCAACCAGCGCTGCGTAAGACCACCAGATATGCGCTTTCAGCACTACCGACAGCGCCATACACAGGGCAAAACCGGCCAGCGGCAGGGCGACGAACAGCTTGCGGCGTCCGGTGGCATCCGACAGCGCGGAGAACAGGAACATGCCGAAAATCGCGCAGACATAGGGCAGGATCGCCAACATGCCGACCTGCTCCAGATTGCCGTGGGTCAGCCCTTTGAGAATGGTGGGTAGCCACAGGGTGTAGCCGTAGATCCCGGTCTGATAGAAGAAGTTCACCAGGATCAGCCGCCACATCACCGGCTCACGCATCACCTGACGCAGTGAGGCTTTACGGCTGTTTTTGCCTTTGATCAGCAGCTGCTCGTCGTGCAGGGTTTTGATCAGATACTGTTTTTCCGCCGCGGAGATCCACTTCGCCTCCTGCGGGCGGTTGCTGATGGTGAAATGCCACAGCGCCATGACAAACAGCGACAGCACACCCTCAACGAAGAACAGCATGCGCCAGTCCCAGGCGGTAATGATCCAGCCGGAGAGCGGGGCGGTGAGGATCCCGGCGATCGGCACAAACATGATCACAATGGCGTTGGCGCGGCCGCGCTCGGCATCGGGGAACCAGTTACCGATCATCGTCAGCACCACCGGTAACATCCCGCCTTCGGAAACCCCCAGCGCAAAACGCAGCGCCAGCAGCTGATACTGATTGCTGGCGAGGCCGGTCAGCAGGGAGATTACCGCCCAGGCCAGCAGTGACCAGCCGATAAAGCGTTTACCGTTGCCGTAGACCGCCAGCTTGCCCCCCGGCACCTGTAAGAACAGATAACCGATAAAGAAGATGCCCCCGGCCAGTCCGGCCATTGAGGCGCTGATGCCGAGATCGGCATCCATCCCGCCCGGCATGGCAAAGGCGATATTGACCCGATCCATATAGGAAATAATGCAGGTGATCAGGATCGGCGGAATGATCCGCAGCCAGCGCAGAGACGGGATCCCTTCGCGGGCGAGGGTGGTAGACGTCAGGCTCATAGCGATCCTCTTTTAGTCAGCGAGATCGGCCACAGGGATCTTTACCACCACCTTGCGGATCGCCTCAGGGGCATGCAGCGCGCAGTTTGGGCGGTGAATATCCTGCGGGAAGAACACCGCGAAGTTTCCCGGCCGCATCCGCAGCAGGGTTTCATTGGCGGCATCCTGGTAAAAGATGATGTCGCGTACGTCATCATACGGCTGGTGGATCGCCGGTTCCGCTCCCCCGGTGGAGACGCCCATCAGCTCATTGCCGCAGACCAGGTACTGCACATCGATAAAGTGCCGGTGCGCCTCCGGGTAGTTGTCGCCGTGCGGGGCGGTTTGCAGGTCAAGCACCTGCACCTGCCAGCCGGTTTGGCTGTCCTGGTAACGCCCGGCGGCCATCGTGGCCAGATCGTGGCGGGCTAAATAGTCGATGGCGCGCGCAATCGCAGGCGGATAGTGACGGGCATCGGTGTGGTTGATATGGCCAAAAATCATGCGGTGTACTCCCGTTACAGTGCCTGGATGCGTGCCCAGACGCGTTCATCCACCGGAATGCCGAGGCGCTGGTTTTCAGCGCGAATACCGGGGAACTTGTGGCCCGGCAGGCGGATCGCCTGCTGGTCGGCGCGCTCGGCACCGGTAATCGATTCGCGGATGCGCGCCAGCTTGCTGTCGCGGGTGGCGCCGTCGATCAGGCGATCGACATCGATGGCGATAAAGACCTGGGAGATGCCAAATTCGTCGCCGTTATCCTCGGTCACTTCGGTAACGGAGGCCCCGTCAGAGAGCAGGGTGGCGACCATATCCAGCACGATTGAGAGCGCGGAACCTTTCCAGTAGCCCATGGGCAAAATGCGGCGATTTTCTTCTATCGTGGCGGGATCGCGAGTGTATTGGCCGTCATTGTCAAAACCGCCGTCGACCGGCAGGGTTTTGCCCGCCAGGCGGTTCACTTCCAGCATGCCGTAGGAGAACATCGACATCGACATATCGACCATGGTGATCGGTTCGCCCGGCACGGCAACGATTAGCGGGTTGGTGCCGATGGCGCAGCTTTTGGCCCCCCACGGCGGCATAACCGCAATGGAGTTGGTCCAGCAGACGCCGATATAGCCTTTTTCTGCTGCCTGCCAGCCGTAGCTGCCGCCGCGCATCCAGTGGTTGGCATTACGCAGCGCCACCAGACCGATCCCGTGGCCGTCGGCCAGTTCAATGGCGCGATCCATCATGCTGCGGGCGGTAAGATTGCCTATCGCACGGTGCGCATCCCACTGTTCGATCGCCCCCAGCGAGAGGATCTTTTCGGCTTCTGCCTGCGGCACGATATGCCCGGCGTCCAGCTGCTGGATAAAGCGGGGAAAACGATTCACCCCGTGGGAGTAAACGCCGCTCTCGCTGGTGTCAGCGAACAGGGTGGCACAGCTTTCGGCTTTCTCTGCTGGCACACCGCGCGCCAGTAACACCCGCAGAAACTCCTGTTTCAACTGCTGATAGCTGATTCTCATACTGCTGTTTCTCCCCGGAGATGGCTTTATTTCAATATATGGAATGTCGTTCCAAATAAATCCTATGCGCCTGACGAGGACAAGTCAAAGAAATGAGCTGTGATTTTGTCTTTATAAAACAGTGAGATAAAAATAGTATTGGGTTCTGTGATCGGTAACACATCGGGTGAAGTCGTGGCGTGGGGAAGCCGGGTCAGGCATGCCTGACCCCGACAAAAAAACGCATCGCGGCCATCCCTTACCGTCAGGGCGTGGCACGCCTTGCCCGGCCGTTAACCGACGATCGCCCGGTACAGCGAGGTGGTGGCGGTAATATACAGCTCATTACCCTGCGGGCCGCCGAGGGTGCAGTTTGACACCCGTTCCGGCACCGCGATCTTGCCGCGCGTCACGCCTTTGCTGTCGAAAATAATCACCCCGTCGGCGCAGCTACAGTAAAGATTGCCGCGCGGATCCACGCAGAAGCCATCCGGAAAACCGGGGGCCACCTCGGCAAACAGCCGCCCGCTGCCCAGCTCCCGGCCATCTACCGGATAGACCCTGAGCTGGCGGCGACCCAGCGTCGGGAAGTCAACCACCGACATATCCGCGACATACAGCAGGCTTTCATCGGGCGAAAAGGCCAGCCCGTTGGGGCGTTGCAGATCGCTGGCGGCGATGGTCAGCCGCTGTTCGATCGGATCGAAGCAGTAGAGATAACAGCCGATCACCTGGCTGTGCGCGTGATAGCCCTCCTCGTCGCTGACGATGCCGTAAGGCGGATCGGTGAACCAGATCGTGCCATCGGATCGCACCACGACGTCGTTCGGCGAGTTGAAACGCTTGCCGTCCACCTTCTCCACCAGCAGCCTGACGCTGCCGTCATGCTCGGTGCGGCTGATGGCGCGGCGGCCATGCTCGCAGCTCACCACCCGGCCCTCATTATCCAGGGCATTGCCGTTGGCGTAGTGCGACGATGCCCGCCACAGGCTGACTTCGCCATTGCGCTGCCAGCAGAACATGCGGTTACCCTTCACGTCGCTGAACACCACTGCATCCTGGCCGGGCAGCCATACCGGCCCCTCAGCCCAGATGGCCGGGGAGCAGAGTTTTTCCAGCGTCAGATTATCGGTCTGCATAGCGCCTCCGTTACTTCACGCCCCAGATAGTTTTGTAATGCCCCTGATAATCATTCTGCGGGTCGTAATGGTTCTGCGGCCCGCCGTCGCTGCCGATATTATCGCGGGTGATCAGATGCGCGGGGGTGACGTAACCTGATGGCGGCTGCCCGGCAAAGGCGCGGTTAAACTCATCCAGCAGCTGCCAGCCGTGCAGTTTCAGCGGCTCGGCCACCGTGCCGATCTGGCTGTCGCCGCTGCGAATACGCTGGAAGGCAGAGATTGACCCATCCCCGGCGGAGATATTAAACGGCGCGTTTTTGCCGCCTTTGCCGGCGGTCTTCAGCGCCGGGGCCATAAAGTCAAAGTAGAGGTCGTTGATCGCCAGCGCGTACTGGAAGCTGTCGCCGTATTTTTGCAGCAGGCTGAAGGTCATCGACGGCATACGGTTGGCGGTATCGGCCAGCGGGGTATCGATAAACTCCACCACTTTACAGCCGCTGCATTTCTCAATTTCCTGCTTCATCGCGTTGGCCTTATCCAGGGCAATTTGATACAGCGAATCGGTGAAAATCAGCACCTGCGCCTTGCCACCGGACTGCACCACCGCATACTGCGCGGCAAGGCGGGCGACCTCGTTAGAGTCTGAGGTGATGTTGGCGACCACGTTATATTTGGCAATCGGTCCCGGCTGCGGTTCGGCGTGCCAGGCCATCAGCACGATTTTTTGCTGAACCGCTTTTTTCAGCGGAATTTTCGCCACGTTCGGATTCCAGCCGCCAATAACAATGCCGTCAGGGCGCTGGGCGATCGCCTGATTGAGCGCCGCCAGCTGATCTTTCACCGAGCCGCCACCGTCGAGGGTTTCCAGCTTCCAGCCCGCCGCCGCCGCGGCTTCACTCAGCCCCTGCTGCACGCCCTGCACGCCGCCGTTTTTCATATCAGAGGCGATAAAAATCACCTTCTTATTCTTTTGCAGGGTCGGGCCGGTCGTCGGGCCGTCCCACTCTGTGACGCTGGCAGTGGCTTTGGTGACCGCCGCCGTGGCCCGATCGAGATAGCTGTCGGCCCAGGCGGGCAGCGAACCTGCCAGCAGGGCGCCAAGGGTCAGAGCAAGAAGATGACGTTTCATAAGGTACTCCCTGGAGTGAGGGTTTTCTGGTTATTGTCAGGAGTGGTAGCCGGAGCGGTTTGACTGCGCACCACGGCCTTTTGATTCAACATCCGGCGACGCTGGGCGTAACCGGCGAGGGTGATGGAGAGCAGCAGGGTGGCGCCGTTAAACAACGGTTCAACCCAGAAGTCGCCGCCGAACTGCTGGATGCCGGCAATGCCGATGGCCAGGATGGCGATGCCGACCACGGTGCCCCAGACATTCACGCGTCCGGGGCGAATGGTGGTACTGCCGAGGAATGCACCCACCAGCGCAGGCAGCAGGTAATCCATGCCGACGCTGGCCTGACCAACGCCCTGTTCGGCGGCGATTAGCACCCCGCTGAAGCCGGTCAGCACGCTGGAGGCGATAAAGGCACCGATGGTAAATTTATTCACCGCAATACCGTTCAGCCGCGCCGCCGCAGGGTTACCGCCTACGGCATACATGCAGCGGCCAAGCGGGGTGTGTTCGGTGATCAGCCACAGGATAATGGCCACGGCCAGTACGTAGAACGCGCCGATTGGGATACCGAAGATTTCGGTATGATGCAGGGCGGTAAAAGCATCAGGCAGATCGCCGACGATCTGGCGGCCGCCGGAGTGCCACAGCGCCACGGCGTACAGCACGGTGCCGGAGCCCAGGGTAGCCACGAAGCTATCGATATCGGCCAGCGCCACCAGAATGCCGTTCAGCAAGCCGTAAACGGCGGAGATGGCCAGTACGGTCAGCACCGCCATCTGCCAGGAGAAGCCATATTCCACCTGTAAGGTGATGGCGAGGATATGCCAAAGCACAATACCAAAGCCGACGTTCAGGTCGATTTTGCCAACAATCATCGGAATGGTGGCGGCCAGCGCCAGCAGGGCAATTTTGGCCTTACTGGCGAGGATCGCCTGTAAGGTCAGCATGCTGGCAAATGAGGGCGACAGTAAGGAAAACAGCAGGGTGAGCAAAATACACAGCAGCAGCAGGCCGTAGCGGGTGACGATCTGCATCAGCCACGCGGCGGGGCCGTGCTCGCTGAGGCTGACCCGCTGTTCCAGCGCGGTAGACTTCACGGATGTTTTGGACATAGCAGCTTCTCCTGCCACCGTTGGGAGGTGGCGTTAATCATTCAGGCGGTGGCGACAGGGGTTTCGTGGCTGGCAGAGGCCAGTTCGAGTAAGTTGGCAAAGGTGACGCGTTCATTTTTCAGTTCACCCACCACCTGACCACGGTTAAACACCAGCGCGCGGTTGCAGATATGGGCGATCTCTTCGAAGTCGTTGGAGATCACCAGCACCGCCACGCCGTCGGCCAGCGCTTTATTCAGCAGGTGATAGATCTCTTCCCGTGCGCCGACATCGACGCCAGCGGTGGGATCTTCGAGGATCAGCAGCGGGGCATTGAGGTGCATCCAGCGCGCCATCACCACTTTTTGCTGATTGCCGCCGGAGAGGGCGCTGATGTCGAGGTTGACGTCTTTCGGACGGACATCGAACAGCTGCACTTTCCACCAGCTGGCCCCGATTTCGGCGCGGCGGCCGTAGCGTGACAGCAGGGCATGGCCGCTGGCGCAGGGATTAATAAACAGGTTTTCGCGCACGCTCATCGACATCACCAGGCTTTCGCCAGTACGGTCGCCTGCCACCAGAGAGATACCTGCGGCCATCGCCTGCTGCGGCGACTGCGCGTCATACCGTTTGTCCCGGAACTGAATGTTGCCGCCGCTGCGCTGGCGCAGGCCAAACAGCAGGCGACCAATCTCCTCCTGCCCGGCACCGCGCAGACCGGCCAGCGCCAGCATCTCGCCGGGTTGCAGGCTGAAGGAGACCGGGCCGACCTCATCAATACACACCTGGTCGAGAGCCAGTACCGGATCTTTGCCTGCCGGCAGGGCTTCACGCCGGTCGCCGTCGATCGCTTCTCCGACGATCATTTCCACCAGATTGCGCAGGGTGTATTGCGCCGTCATCCCGCCCGCCACCCGTTTGCCGTCGCGCATTACGCAGACGCGATCGGCAATCTCTATCACCTCATCCAGACGATGAGTGACGTAAATCATCCCGACCTTCTTACTTTTCAGATGGTTGATCACGCTGAACAGGTGGCGCACGTCGTTGGCGGGTAGCGAGGCGGTGGGCTCATCCAGCACCAGTACTTCGGCGTTGACCGCCACGGCACGGGCAATCGCCAGCAGGGATTTTTCGGTACGCGACAGCTCAAATACGCGGGCGTCCGGATCGAGTGCGATGCCGACCTCCTCCAGCGCCGCACGCGAACGTTCACGCACCGCACGCCAGTCAATCAGCCCCAGACGGCGGGTAAATCCCATCACCAGCGCCATATTCTCCGCCACGGTCATCCACTCAATCAGCCCGAGATCCTGATGGATAAAGGCGATCGGTTGCTGACGGGCGGTTTTTAAACTGGCGGCAGAAGCGATGCTGGTATGTTGAAAACGGATATCCCCGCTGTCGCGGCCATAGACTCCGGCCAGCACTTTGATCAGCGTGGACTTTCCGGCACCGTTTTCCCCCAACAGGGCGACCACTTCGCCAGGGAAAACCTCCAGACTGACATCGTTAACAGCGATATTGCCGCCAAAGCGTTTGGTGATATGGCTCAGAGTAAGAACCGGCGTACCGGGTGTATGCTGCATGACAGCCTCCTGCAACTCCTGGTGGGCATTCAACGCGGCGTGGTTAGGAAAAAAGCACCGCAATATTCCAATATGCGAAATCAAGTTTCAAAAATACTATTCTCAGTTGCAGCGGAAAGCAAAGGCACGGGTGTTTTATTTGTTTAGATAAAACAATGATTTATTTTTGATGTTGTGGAATTGTGATGGACAGCGCACTTCTGCAGCGGGCGCCTGCGGGTGAAATTCTGCCTAAAACGGCGCTGAAACAGGGTTCCATGTTCACAGTGCAGGGTGCATGGGGTAACATCGGGCCACTCCCCGTTGCGGGGCAGGAACTTAAGGGGAAGTGTGGATGAGCGTGAAGGACGATAAGAAAGACAAGCCGCTGGGCACCCAGAGCCTGTTTCGTGGCCTTCAGTTGATTGAACTGTTAAGCAACTATCCGAACGGCTGCCCGCTGGCCACTCTGTCTGAGCTGTCCGGAATGAATAAAAGTACGGTACACCGCCTGTTGCAGGGGCTGCACAGCAGCGGCTATGTGACTCAGGCACCGTCGCCGGGCAGTTATCGTCTGACCACTAAATTTATCTCCGTCGGGCAGAAGGCGCTCTCGTCGCTGAACGTGATCCACGTTGCGGCGCCGCATCTGGAAAAACTCAATCTTGAGGTCGGTGAAACCGTCAACTTCTCCAGCCGCGAAGATGACCATGTGATCCTGATTTACAAGCTGGAACCGACCACCGGCATGATGCGGACCCGCGCCTATATTGGCCAGCATATGCCGCTTTACTGCTCGGCAATGGGCAAGATTTTTATGGCCTGGGGCAGCGAAGATTATCCCGCGCAGTACTGGCAGAGCCATCAGGACACTATCCAGCCGCTAACGAAAAATACCATCACCACGCTACCGGAGATGCTGGACGAGCTGAAAAATATTCGTCAGCAGCAGACGGCGATGGACCGCGAAGAGAACGAGTTGGGCGTTTCCTGTATTGCCGCGCCGGTGTTTGATATTCAGCAGCGGGTGCCGTTCGCGGTATCGGTATCGTTACCGACGGCGAAACTGCAGCAGATTGGGGTGAAAAAACTGATGGCGCCGGTGGTGGCGACCGCCAAAGCCATCTCCGCCGAATTGGGCTTTCACGGTTAATGCATCATCCCGGGGCGGCCCGTGTTGCGGTCGCCTCGCTTTATTCAATTGTTAATTTCTCCAGCGTGTTCAGCAGGGCATCCACCTTCGGCGTCAGCTGCTTTTTACGTGGCCACACCACGTACAGCGGTAAACCCGGCACGCTCAGCTCCGGCAGGAATGGCACCAGCTCGCCATTGGCTAACTGCTCTTCCATCAGCCACGTTGCCATCTGCGCCACCCCCAAACCCGCCATTACCGCTGCGCGCTGCGCTTCGCCATCCCCTAAAGCCATGCGGTGCGCCACGGTGCGCGTGGTGACCCGACCGTCCGGCGAGGTGACGTGCCACGGGCTGGTACTGCCGTCGCCGCGGTAATAGACAATCGCCCGGTGCTGCTCCAGCTCGGCCAGCGACTGCGGCGTGCCGTGCTGAGCCAGGTAAGCGGGCGAAGCGCAGAAGATCAGCCGCTCGCAGCCCTGGTAACGCACGCTGAGGGAGGGGGGATAGTTGCCCGGCCCGCCGATGCGGATCGCCACATCCACCCCTTCCTCAAACAGATCGACAAAGCGGTCGGAGAACGACAGGCTGAGCTGCATCTCAGGGTATTGCAGGCAGAACTGGTTGAGCAGCGGCAGCACGTGCAGGCGGCCGTAAGTGTGCGGCACCGTCAGCATCAGGCGCCCGACCGGGATGGTGCGCTGGGCGGCCAGCACCGCTTCGGCTTCCGCCAGTTCGTTCAGCACGCGGGTACAGGTATCATAAAATGCCTGTCCGGCGTCGGTCAGCGCCAGGCTGCGGGTGGTGCGCTCGAACAGCCGCGAGCCGAGCCGCTCCTCCAGCCGCGCGACACTCTTACTCACCGCCGAACTGGTCAGATGCAGGCTCTCCGCCGCCGCGGTAAAGCTGCCGTGTTCCACGGTGGCAACAAACGGGGTTATCCCGCGCAGACGATCGTCAGATAGCGCCATTCATTCCTCCAGTTCATTAATCCTGTGAATTTATACCTGAGATGAGAATTATATTCTCTATTAAGCTTAACCCATCAACCGAACAGGAGAGAACCTATGCAACAACGAGCTTTGATTGTCGGCGTCAGTGGCGTCACCGGAAGTGCGCTGGCGGAACGTCTGCTGGCTGAGGGCTGGGCGGTTTACGGGCTGTCGCGCGGGCGGACTCCGGTCGCTGCAGGCGTGCAATCGCTGACTGCTGACCTGACCGATGCCGCTTCCGTACAGTCCGCATTACAGGGCGTGGTAGTGGATAAGGTGTTCTTCAGCGCCTGGGCGCGCCAGGAAACTGAAAAAGAGAATATCCGCGTCAACGGCGGCATGGTGCGTAACGTGCTGAGCGCGCTGGGTGACTCGCTGAAGGGCGGCCATGTGGCGCTGATCACCGGTCTGAAACACTACCTTGGCCCGTTTGACGCCTACGGTAAAGGGGCAGTGCCGCAGACGCCGTTCCGTGAGGAGCAGGGCCGCCAGCCGGTCGAAAACTTCTACTACGCGCAGGAAGATGAGGTGTTTGCCGCCGCAGAGAAATACGGTTTCAGCTGGAGCGTACATCGCCCGCATACGGTGATTGGTTTCGCCGTCGGCAACGCGATGAACATGGGCCAGACGCTGGCGGTGTATGCCAGCCTGTGTAAACAGAGCGGGCAGCCGTTTATCTTCCCTGGCTCGAAAGCGCAGTGGGAAGGGGTCAGCGACATGACCGACGCACGGCTGCTGGCCGACCAGCTGCTGTGGGCCGCGACCACGCCGTCGGCGCAGAATCAGGACTACAATGTGGTCAACGGCGACGTGTTCCGCTGGCAGTGGATGTGGGGCGAAATTGCCGACTACTTCGGTATCGAAGCCGCGCCGTTCAGTGGCGAAATGCAGCCGCTGGAAGGCCGGATGAACGACGCCCCCGCCCAGTGGCAGGCGCTGGCGCAGCAGCACGGGCTCAAGCAGGACGATGTGACTAAGCTGGCCTCCTGGTGGCACACCGATGCCGATCTCGGTCGCCCGATGGAAGTGTTCACCGACGTCAGCAAAAGCCGTCAGGCCGGGTTCACTGGCTATCAGCCAACGCGTGAGGCGTTCTTCGAACTGTTCGATCGCCTGAAAGCCGAGCAGCTGATCCCGCGCTGAGAGGCAACGGTTGTTTCCTGATGGAAACAATCGTGCGCTTTGATAGTTTATTGTTGCGCTGAAAACTGGCTGTGGCAGGATGGTTTCAACGGGTGATTACCCACTTAAATTGAAACGAATCTGAATTAAGGGTCTGCTATGAACGATAAAGTTGTTAACTGGAATGGTGGCTTACAGCCGGAAGCCGTGAAGATCCTGTCTGCTGAAGGCGGCATGATCGTCTGCCCAACCAAAGTGGGCTACATCATCATGACTTCCGATGCCAAAGGTCTGGAGCGCAAATTTGACGCCAAGCAGCGTAACCGTAACAAGCCGGGCGTCGTGCTGTGTGGTTCTCTGGCGCAGCTGAAAGAGCTGGCGCAGCTGAACCCGGAAATCGAAGCGCTGTATCAGCAGCACTGGGACAAAGACGTGCTGCTGGGCTGCATCCTGCCGTGGAAAGAAGAAGCGGTAGCGCGTATCCCGGATGACGGTTCTAAAGATCTGATGATGGACCGCCGCCAGACCAGCTGCTTCGTGATTAAGTTCGGTACCCCGGGCGAAAATCTGGCGAAAGAGCTGTGGGAAAACCACGGTAAATTCTCCTTCGCCAGCTCGGCCAACCCGTCAGGCAAAGGCAACCGTGGCCTGGTAGAGGGCATCGGTGAGCGCATTGAGCAGCACGCTGACCTGATTATCGCGGCCAACGACTATGTGAAATCTATCCAGCCAAACGAGTCTGAAAAGACCCGCTATGAGCAGGGTGTGATGGTGGCGATGGTTGATGATAATGGCAAACTGGTGCCAGAGCAGAAGGGCGAGCGCAATATTACCCCTTGCCCGGTACTGATCCGTAAAGGTCTGGACGTGGATAAGATTATGTCGATGATGTCGGATATCTTTACCACCTGGGATTACCGTCACGGCAACTATTATTAATCTTCTGTCGAAGATGAATAAAGGGCTGACCGAAACAGAAGGTCAGCCCCTACTGTAGGGGGCGATCTTCTTTTCGATCGCCCCTTTTATTCCTGCAACGCCTTCTGCAAATCTTCAATAAATAATCTCACCCGTGGCGAAATGAAATTATCGCTCTTCACCAGAATATACGATTTATAAATATCCATTTCCCAGTCGGGTAATATCTGCACCAGCCTGCCGCTTTCCACCGCTTCCTGCGCAATATAATTCGGTAAATAAGCAATGCCGGTCTGCGCGACCGCGGAATTTAACAGGGCGATACTGTTGTTGGCGCGAAAACGGCTGCGCACCTCAATATCTTTCTTCTGCTTTTCCTTACGAAACGGCAATGAAATGGTGTGGGCGGGGCCGCGGAACAGAATAAAATCCTGGCGCGGCAGGTCGTCCGGGCTGGCGATGGCATTCAGCTTACTGAGATAGCCCGGCGCGGCATAAAGTCCCCAGGCAATATCAATGAGCGGTCGGTAGTGGCGGTGATCCGGCAGGTCGCGGGTGATGGCAATGGCGATATCAAAATGGTCATCTTCCAGATTCACCGGGCGGTCGGTGAGATCGAGGTCAATGCTGACGTGGATATTGCCCGCCACAAAGCTATTAAGCACCGGTACAATGCACTGGCAGCCAAAGGTGACCGGGGCCACCACGCGCAGGCTGCCGGTTGGCTCCTCATGGAACTGGCGGATAAACAGGTCTGCGCTTTTCACCTCGTGCAGAATGCGGTAGCAGTAGTGGTAATAGGTCATACCGACTTCCGTCACCTGAATGCGCCGCGTGGTGCGCTGCAGCAGCTTCGCCCCGAGACGCACTTCCAGCGCCGAGATCTCTTTACTCACCGAGGATTTTGCCAGCCCGAGCGTCTTTGCCGCTTCGGTATAGCTCAGCGTTTCCACCACCCTGGCAAAAATAATCATCCCGTGCAGGTTTTCAAAATCGCTCATTATTATCCCGGATTGTTTTCAGGCGGAAACAGTGCGCGATATTAGCATATTCCGCGTTTGCTGCGCAGGGAAAAGCGCTATGGTGATTAAAATTCATTTACTCCCCGGTAATCTCACAACGCAGAGAGTTAATTTAATGGGTCAGACAATTAGCCAGAAAATACTCGCCCGAGCCAGCGGGCGCGAAAGCGTCACGCCTGGAGAAATAGTTTGGGCAAAGGTCGATATATTAATGTCGCACGATCCCTGCACGCCCGGTGTCGCCAGCGTATTTAAAAAAGAGTTTGGCGCCCAGGCTAAAGTCTGGGATGCGCAACGTTTTATTATGATCCCGGACCACTTTGTCTATTCTGCTGATGCGCAGGCGAATCAAAATATTCGCGTGATGCGCGAATTCGCCGCGGAGCAGGGAATTAAATACTTCTACGATGTGGGTACGCCACAGTATAAAGGCGTCTGCCACATCGGGCTGGCGGAAGGGGGGCATACTCGTCCTGGTGAAGTGCTGCTCGGCACCGATTCGCACACCGTAACCGCCGGGGCGTTTGGCTGTTTTGCTATTGGTTTGGGGATCACCGATGCTGCCTACGCGCTGGGCACAGGCGAGATCCCGCTGAAAGTGCCCTCCACTATTCGCGTTAACTACCACGGCGAACAGCCCGCCCACGTGCAGGCGAAAGATCTGATCCTCGCGCTGATGGCGGAGCTCACGGTAGACGGTGCAACCTATGAAGCGATTGAGTTCGGCGGCAGCGCGGTGGAGGCGATGTCGGTCGATGAGCGTATGACGATGTGCAATATGGTGGTGGAGTGCGGCGCGAAAAACGGCATTATGGTGCCGAACCAGGCGACGCTGGATTATCTGGCCGGGCGCACTGATATCCCTTATCACGTGGTCGAGGCCGATGCCGATGCCTGCTACAGCCGGGTGGTGGAGTTTGATGTCTCGACCATGCAGCCGCTGGTGGCAAAACCGCACTCGCCGGATAACGTCGTTACGGCTGACAGCCTGAAGAATGTTGCTGTCTCACAGGCTTATATTGGCTCCTGCACCGGCGGCAAGCTGGCGGATTTCCGCGCGGCTGCGCAGGTACTGAAAGGGCACCGGGTGTGCATTCCCACATTTGCCGTTCCGGCGACCAAAGAGGTATTCCATCAGCTGATCGCGACTCAGATCGACGGCCAGTCGCTGTATCAGATCCTCTGCGATGCGGGGGTGCAGCTCTCTGCTGAAGCCGGGTGCGCCGCCTGCTGCGGCGGCCCTGCCGATACCTTTGGCCGGGTGAATGACCCGATATCGGTGATCTCCACCACCAACCGCAATTTTGTCGGACGCATGGGCCACAAGCGGGCCTGCATTTATCTTGCCTCACCTTATTCCGTCGCGGCGGCGGCAGTGACGGGCACCATTACCAACCCGCTGGGCATGACAGGAGCAGCACAATGAACGCCATTATTCAGGGTGCGGTGTACGTACTGGGTGACAATATTGATACCGATCAGATTCTGAGTGCCGAATTTCTTAAGGTCAATCCCTCCACGCCGGAAGGCTACGCGCAGCTGGGAGCACTGGCGATGTGCGGCCTGCCGGAAGGTGCCCAGCCGTTTATTGATGCCGTCAGCGGGCGCAGCGCCTATCCGATCATCGTGGCGGGAAAAAATTTTGGCTGTGGGTCGTCGCGGGAACATGCGGTGGTGGCGCTGGGTGCGGCGGGGGTAAAGGCGGTGCTGGCACAATCCTATGCGCGTATCTTCTTCCGTAACTGTGTGGCCACCGGGGAGCTACTGCCGGTGGCCTGTGGCCAGGCGTTATACCGGCAGTTATGCACCGGCGACCGGATAACCCTTGATACCGTCACGCAGAGCGTGACGCTGGAGGCAACGGGGGAGCAACTGGCGATCGACCCGGTAGGGGAGCTGGCGAGTATCGTTGATGCGGGCGGGCTGTTTGCCTTTGCCCGCGCCAGCGGACGCATCAAAACCGCCGGATAAATTACTTCGCCGAGATGGCCAGTGCGCCACCGGCAAAGACGAACAGGCTGCCCGTTGAGCGGTTGAGAATGCGCAGGCGGCGGCGGCTGGCGAAGACGCCCGACAGGCGGCGACCGGCGCAGGCATAGCTGAACATAATGCTGCAATCCAGCACCGCCCAGGTGATGGCCAGCGTGGCGAACTGCAGGGCGTGCGGCTGGCTGGCATCGATGAAGTTCGGGAACAGCGCGGCGAAGAACAGCAGATCCTTCGGGTTGCTGATGCCGACGGTGAAGCCTTTGCGGAACAGACGAAATGCCCCTGGCGCCTCTTCCATTTCGCTGGTGCTGACCGCCGTCGGCTCGCTGTTATCGCGCCAGGCAGCAATGCCCAGCCAGATCAGATAGGCAGCGCCCACCACTTTCAGCACGGTAAAGGCGGTGGTTGAGGCGGCGAGGATCGCGCCCAGACCCAGCGCGGAGGCCGTCATCAGCATCATTGCGGCCAGTACGCCACCGCTGACGGTCGCCAGCGCCTGCCTGCGGCCATAGCGCAGGCCGTGGGTCATGCTGATCAGCGCCGAAGGGCCGGGAATGGCAATCAGTGCGGCAATCACACCGGTGTACGCCAGCCAGAGTTGAAGCGTCATGAAAAAAATCCTTTAATTTACAACCCTCTGCCTGAGAGTCTCAGCGTTAGGGGAATGGGGTTCAGAGTAAAGCCTTTCGAAGGCGCAATAGTTTATTTTCCCGGCGATAAGAAGTAAATCTCCGCCGTAAGAAATATCCCGATTCAGATGTAGGATTGTGCTGAGTATTGTCTGAAACCTCAGTTCGGCGCCCGATTTGCAACTTTTACACCGGTGTAACACCCGGGCGGGTAACGGCTCGGCAAGGGTAATCTCGACCTGTTCAGCGCAATGTGAACTAATTGTCTGTTCATACTGAAGATTATGGCGCGCTGCGCGAATTTACGCTGTTTTATCAGTTTGGCTTCTCAGCGGGATAACTCGCTGTAATAAATCAATTAATTCATTGAAATTAACACTACGATTAACATTGTCAGTTTATGTTTATTTTCGCGTAATACTTCCCCATGCTGTCAATAAATTAAGGGAAATTCGCCATCTGTTTATTTTTTGAAATATCTCTTCATTAAGAGTAATAGAAACATCGGGTTGCGTCGCGAGACTGCGGTACTATAATAGGTTGCTTATTCACCAAGCGACTTTGTCGGACTTTTTCGGCATCAGGAGGTTCTTATCACTTTCAACCAAAACGAAACGCTGATTGACAATAACCATACTGAATATGAAGCCTGGTATGATGATTATGAGTCGGGTCCAGAGGCGGGGGTTGAACCGCAGCCGGAGCCGATTCGTGGGCTGCCAGCCCCGGACATCCTCACGCCGTCAGACCGTTATCAGGATCTGTTCGAGGCGGTGCAGATGTCGCGTATTTTCCCCGACAGCAAAACCTTTGCCGACTGTGCGCCGAAGATTGAACCGGAGCGCATCCTGTATCGCTATTATCTGGAACGCGAGCAGCAGCAGTTCGACCTGCTGAAGTTTGTGCTGGAGAATTTCGATCTGCCGGGGACTTATGACAGCCGCTATGTGTCTGACCCCACCAACACCATGGCGCAGCACATTGATGCGCTGTGGCCGGTACTCACCCGTCAGCCGCAGAAGCACAGTGAGTTCTCCTCCCTGCTGCCGCTGCCAAAACCCTATGTGGTGCCGGGTGGTCGCTTTAGTGAGACCTATTACTGGGACTCATACTTCAGCATGCTGGGCTTTGCGGCGGCAGGGCGCTGCGATCTGATGCGCAATATGGCTGATAACTTTGCGTGGATGATCGACAAGTACGGCCATATTCCTAACGGCAACCGGACCTATTATCTCAGCCGCTCGCAGCCGCCGGTGTTCGCCATGATGGTCGAGCTGTTTGAGAAGAACGACGTGCATGAAGCGGCGCACTATCTGCCGCAGCTGAAAAGCGAATATGCGTTCTGGATGGACGGGCAGGAAAACCTGCAGCCGAATCAGGCCTATCGCCACGTGGTGATGCTGCCGGACGGCTCGGTGCTGAACCGCTACTGGGACGACCGCGACACGCCGCGCGACGAATCCTGGTATGAGGATGTAGAGACGGCCCGCCAGTCGTCACGCCCGGCGAGCGAAGTCTACCGCGACCTGCGTGCCGGGGCGGCTTCCGGCTGGGACTATACCTCGCGCTGGCTGAGCGAGCCTGGCCGTCTGGAGAGTATCCAGACCACCAGCATTGTGCCGATCGATCTCAATGCGTTCCTCTACAAGTTGGAAACCACCATTGCGCGCCTGTCGGCCAGCAAAGGCGACCAGGCGACTGCGGATCGCTATCAGCAGCTGGCGCTGACGCGCCGTGAAATCGTTGATAAGTATCTGTGGGAAGAGGATACCGGCCTGTATCGCGACTATAACTGGCGCGATGGCGAAAAGGCGTCGTTCTCTGCCGCTGCGGTCACCCCGGTGTATGTCGGCATGTCGAGCCTGGATCAGGCGACGCGCACCTCGAAAGCGGTGCGGGATTATCTGCTGGCGCCGGGCGGCATGCTGTGCAGCATGGAAGTGACCGGCGAGCAGTGGGACAGCCCGAACGGCTGGGCGCCGCTGCAGTGGCTGGCGGTGAAAGGCTTCAACAGCTACGGCGAAGAGCTGCTGGCGCAGGAGATTGCCAGCCGCTGGCTGAAAACCGTCGGTGCGACCTATGACCAGCACCATAAGATGGTGGAGAAGTACAACATCAGCGGTGATGCCGCGCTGCTGGGCGGCGGCGGTGAGTATCCGCTGCAGGATGGCTTCGGCTGGACCAATGGCGTGACGCGCCGCCTGCTTGAGATGTATCCACAGCTGTAATGACCCCGGGGCGGCACGCTGTCGCCCCGTTTAATTTCCCCGCGCATTATAAAAGTGGCTTATAAACGGCCGCGCTTTCATAAGACAAATGCTTTATTTCTTGATGTGAAATCATGCTATTACTGGTGCTTAACCCTAGAAAGCTCCCGGAGATCGTGGCATGAAAAAACTGACTTTAACCGCGCTGGCACTGTTGGTGGGGTTTAGCGCTTCGGCATTTGCCGCTGAAGAGCTGCGCTTCGGCGTCGACCCGACTTTCCCACCGTTTGAATCGAAAGCGCCTGATGGCTCGCTGCAGGGTTTTGATATCGATATGGGTAACGCTATCTGCCAGCAGATGCAGGTGAAATGCGTCTGGGTGCAGACCGGCTATGACGGCATCATCCCGGCGCTGCAGGCGCGTAAATTTGACGCAATTCTCTCGGCCATGGCGATGACCGAAAAGCGCCGCCAGCAGGTGGCCTTCACCGATATGCTCTACAACACGCCGAGCGCACTGCTGACGCGTAAAGAGAGTAAGCTGCTGCCGGAGCTGGCATCGCTGAAGGGCAAAACCGTCGGCGTGGCGCAGGGCACTACCCAGGAGGGCTACGCGAAAGCGATGTGGGGCAGCCAGGGCGTGGAAGTGATTAGCTACCCTAACCAGTCCGAGATTTATCCGGATCTCGCTTCGGGGCGTCTCGACTCCACCTTTACCAGCGCGGCATCCGCCGAATCGGGCTTTCTGAAAACCCCTCAGGGTGCCGATTATCACATTGCCGGTAAACCGCTGTATGACCCGAAATACTTTGGTGAAGGCGTGGGGATTGGGCTGCGTAAAGATGACACTGCGCGCATTGCCAAAATTAACGCGGCGATGGCCGAGCTGCATAAAAACGGCACCTACGACCAGCTGTCGAAAAAGTACTTCAGCTTTGATGTTTACCACCGCCCGGAGTAGACCATGACGCAGATAACACTGCCCGATTATCGCCAGCAGCGGGCGCGCTTCCTGGCGGCCGCTAGGCGGCTGGGCGGGGCAATCACTGGCTATCCGCACCCGCTGGCAGGACCGCAGGGCGAGGCACTCTCAACCGAGGTGGCGGTGATTGGCCGGGCCGATGCGCCGCAGGTGATGCTGGTGGTTTCCGGCACGCACGGCGTTGAAGGGTATTATGGTTCTGACAGCCAGATCGCCTGGCTCGATGCGCTCGACGGCAGTTCGCTGCCGCCGCACGTGGCGCTGGTGATGGTGCATCTGATCAATCCCTGGGGCACCGCGCACCTGCGCCGCGTCAATGAAGATAATGCTGACCTGAACCGCAACTTTATCGATTTCAGCGCGGCTATTCCGCAAAACCTGGCGTACCCGCCGCTGCACAGCATTTATCGCTGTCAGGATATTGATGGCCCCGAGCGCGCTGCCGCCGATATGCAGATGGCGCAGAAGTGTGCCGAGATGGGCTGGAGCGGCGTAAAGCGTATTGTGGAAGCCGGCCAGTATCAGTTTGCCGACGGCATCTTCTACGGTGGCTGCGAGCCCAGCTGGTCGCAGCGCACGCTGCGTCAGATTATTGCGAATCATCTGCAAATGGCGCGGCGGATTATCAGCTTCGATCTGCACACCGGCGCGGGGGCTTACGGCCATCCGATGCTGTTAGCCATTGCCGAGCGCCCTTATGCGGCGCTGGAGCAGGCTAAGCAGCTGTTCGGCGAGTGGCTGACGGCGATCGTGACCGGTGACAACCGCGACAGCGAAACCGGGGTCACCGCGACGGCAACCGGCTATCTGTCACAGTTTATGCTCGACCAGTTACCGGACACCGAACTGCTGCAGCTGGTAGTAGAGTGCGGCACCTACGAAGGGCGGGAGATGCATCGCCGGGTGCGCGACGACCACTGGCTGCATCTTTACGGCGAGCCGCTTAGCGAGCAGGGCATCGCGCTGAAAAAGCAGCTGTTTGAGGGGTTCTATCCGGCGGATGAAGACTGGCGAGCGCTAACGGCACTGCGCACCCGCCAGATCTTCCAGCGCGGTTGGGATGCCCTGATCGGCTAAGGTTACAGGCGCCCGTAGAAGGTCATGCGGGCGCTTTCCGACAGCGCAATATCCGGCTGGGCATTGTAAGCCAGCACCACCAGCATGCGCGTGGTATCGCCTTCCGTTGGTGAGACGCGATGCAGCGCATTACGCCCGCGGAACAGCACTAAATCCCCCGGTTCAATCGCCAGCTGCTGTACCGCACGTTCCCCGTCCAGCACTTCGGCTACCCCGGCAAAATTCATTTCACCCGCCTCCGCATCACGCAAATGGTTGACGTACTCAAACACGCCGCCCGCCTCGGGTTTCTGGATCAGCAAAGTAATGGCAAACGAGGAGTTATCAAAGTGCCAGCCCAGCTCCTGCCCGGTATGCGCGTAGTGCAGGTTGATAGAGGAGAGCGTGTCGGCATAAGGATAGAGCTGCTCCTCCTGCAATACCCCGCAGAGAAAGGCCTTAAACACCGGCGAGTCGTACAGGGTACGCAGCGGGGAATCAGCCGGGATCTCTTCATCGGTGATGCAGCCTTTCGACGAGACCACCTGACGGTTGCGCGGGTGGTTGTCAGCATAGTGCGCATCGGGCTTTTGCAGATAGACGTTGTGCTGGCTGGCAGCGTAGAACGCCAGCTGCTGATTTTCATCGCCTTCCTGCTTAATCGCGGCCAGCGCATCCGCAGTCAGAAAGCCGCGCAGCACCAGCGCGCCGTCGCTGGCCAATTGCTGCTGGCAGCGGGCGATATAGTCAGCATCGTCAATCGGGTGGGTAGTGAGGTTAAGCAGCGGGGCAAGAGGATTCATCGCGTTCTCATCGGCAGAATGGGGATAAACCAATGTAAAGCTTTGCCCGACGCGTTGCTACGGGTTGTGGCTGATTTCTCATCAGATTATGGACAAAAAAAAGAACCCGATCTTTCAACCGGGCTCTCTTTCTCTGCGCTCGCCGCTGCGGGTAACAGCGACGAGGGCGGTGCGACAAGTACTCCCCAACAGGCGATATATTAGTACGCTTTGTGAGCAGGGTCAATGTGCGGTTATTGTGAAATTATCACTCAGGGTATTATAATTTCAGCGCTGTTGAAGAGTCGTCGTCACTTTTAAGGTGGGCAAGAAAAAGTTTTCGCTCCCGACCGGTAACAGGTGGTGCTGCCCGGTTTGCCTCCACCTGAGAGGGCGACAAGTGCTCCCCAACAGCGAGTACACGCCGTCAGGGGAAATGGAAAGGCACTGATGGTGCGGTGCGCACTCTCCCACAAGGAGCGTGCCGAGTGATAATTGCAGAAGCAATTCTGCTGGCGTTGAACATTGTTCTCGCCAGCCTGCAAATTGTCGTTGCGATAAAGCAACTGACCAGTAGCCGGTAAGGACACTGGAACTCTGAGCAAAGGCGAAGCTAACCCCTTCGCCTTTTTTCGTCTCTATCTAGAATAAAAGCAAAAAAAGAACCCGATCTTTCGACCGGGCTCTCTTTCTCAGCGCTCGCCGCTGCGGGTAACAGCGGTAAGGGCGGTGCGACAAGTACTCTCCTCAACGGGTGAGATTTTAGTACGCTTTGTGAGCAGGGGCAATATGCACTTATTGTGAGATTATCACTGACGGGATTATCATTTCGCCGCTTTCCCAGGGCCACCATTGCTCAGCGCTTTGAGATCGGTTTCTGCCAGCAGCGATCGCAGCGGGGCGAACAGCGGCTGCGGCAGAGCGCCTACGTCAAACCACTGCCAGCCCTCACATTTTTCCGGTTCCAGGCGCTGCGGCGTGCCTTCGGCGTCGTAATTAAGCATAAAAATCGTGACGTAATGTTTCTGCTCACGGCTGAAAAAGTCATTTGTAAAGGGACCATTAATGCATTTCCCTAAGGTTAATCCGGTTTCTTCGGCTACCTCGCGCGCGGCGCACTGCTGCGGCGTCTCGCCATACTCCAGATGCCCGCCGGGGGCTGACCAGTCGCCGGCACCGTGGCTGCCGCTGCGTTTCCCCAGTAACAGCAGGCCATTGCGGAATATCAGGACGCCAACGCCCACTCGTGGATAGGTCATATTTACTCCTCACCATGATGTTTTAAGCTGCCTCAGCCTGCAATCAGCCGCGGGCTGAAAGTAGACTGGGGTATCAGCCACGCTTAACTATTCCCCTGATTTACAATCCATTTACAAATCCGCCTGCGTAGTGTGAAACTGGTCACAATTTTTTAAACCAGGCATCCATTTATGTTAACACGCAGGACACTCATCACTTCCGGTGCGGCGCTGCTGGGCATGGCGGTACTCAACCCGTCCCTCTCCTGGGGCGCCGCGCCTGCCGCTTCGAGCGACAGCCATATTTTTTACCGGATCTCGCTGTTATTAACCGGGCGCACGCAGCTTAGCCCGCTGGTTTCAGAGCGCGCACTGCACTGCCTGGCGGCGGAAGATGCGCAGTTTCCAGCCCATCTTCAGCAGCTGAGCAGCGCGTTGCAGAGCGCGGGCATCACTCAAGCGGACCAGCTTAACGGTCATGCGCTGATGCAGGGTGGCAGCGGTGACACGATCAAAACCATTATCTCAGCGTGGTATCTCGGCTACACCGGTACGCCGGTTGCGCTGCGTGCCGTTGATAATACCCGTTTTGTCACCTACACCGATGCGCTGATGTATGCCCCGACGCTGGATGCCACCGTCATCCCAACGTATTCCCGTGGTCATACCAATTACTGGACCCAGCCGCCAGCAACACTAAAAAACGATTAACTCTTTCTCTTTTAATGTGAGCACCACGATGAGCCAACAATACGATGCCGACGTGATTGTCGTCGGTTCCGGCGCGCTGGGCAGTAATGCCGCCACTACGCTGGCCCGCATGGGCAAATCGGTGATTATTCTGGAAGCTGGAGAGAAGATCCCGCGCTGGAAAATCGTCGAAAACTTCCGTAATTCGCCGAAAAAAGGCAACTATAACTCGCCGTATCCGAACGAGCCCTGGGCGCACCACTCCTACGACGAACAGTATATTGAAAACACTGGCTCGTTCGACTTTCGCCCCGGCATGCTGAAGCTGGTGGGCGGCACGACCTGGCACTGGGCCGCAGCCTGCTGGCGCTATCTGCCGAATGATATGAAGCTGAAAACTTTGTACGGCGTCGGTCGCGACTGGCCGATGGAGTACAGCGAACTGGAGCCGTATTACCAGAAGGCGGAAGAGGCGCTCGGCGTGTGCGGCAGCGATACGGACGACCAGAGCGGCCAGGGCGGCAGCGCCTTTCCGCCGCGCTCAAAACCGTACCCGATGGAGCCGGAAGGCGAAACCTATATTTTCCAGCGCCTGAAAAGCCGCCTCAGCCCGGCCGGGTACCACTTTATCCATGAGCCTAATGGCCGCGCCACCCGTCCTTATGACGGTCGCCCGGCGTGCAGCGGCAACAACAACTGCATGCCGGTGTGCCCGATTGGCTCGATGTACAGCGGCGACAAGCACGCGCAGCACGCGGAAGATGCCGGGGCGCGTCTGCTGACCGACTCCACCGCGTGGAAGCTGGAAAAAGGCGCCGACGGTAAGATTGTGGCGGTACACGTACGCAGTTCAAAAGGCGTCGATACGCGCCTGACGGCGAAATATTTTATCGTTGCCGCACACGGGCTGGAAACGCCCAAGCTGCTGCTGATCTCGGATGTCGCCAACAGTTCCGATCAGGTTGGGCGTAACCTGATGGACCACACCGGCATGGGGCTGCAGTTCCTTGCCGATGAGCCGCTGTGGCCCGGCCGGGGAGCGGTGCAGCAGGGCGGCATCTTCAACTATCGCGACGGCGACTTCCGCAAAAAACACGCCGCCATCAAACACGCCATGTCGAACAACGTGCCGAATATGGCGGTGGCGCAGCGGCTGATCGCCAAAGGGGTCATCGGTAATGCGCTCGACGAGCAGATCCGTCACCAGGCCGCGCGCTGGGTGGATATCTCCACGGTATTTGAGATCCTGCCGCACGCCACCAACACCGTGCGCCCGAGCAGCACGCGCAAAGATGCCCTCGGCATCCCGATGCTGACGGTGCATTACGAGGTGGATGATTACGTCAAGGCGGCGAAAAACGTGGTAGATGCCGACTATCGCCGCTTCGTCAGCCTGATGGGCGGAGAAGTGGTGGAGGACAACACCGGCTGGCAGAACCGCGACCACCTGATGGGCACGGTGATCATGGGCGCTGACCCGCAAGATTCGGTGGTCAATCACGAATGCCGCAGCTGGGATCACAGCAATCTGTTCCTTGCGACGACGGGCGTTATTCCGGCTTCCGGAGTCATCAACCCCACGCTGACCGGCGTGGCGCTGAGTATCCGCATGGCGGAAATCATTGAGAGGGAGATCTGATGATGAAAACGCTTCTGACTACTCTGCTGCTGACCTGCGCTTTCAGCGCGGCGGCGGATGATGCACAGCCTGACCCGGCGCTGATTGCCCGCGGTAAGTACGTGGCCGTCGCCGCCGACTGCGGCGCCTGCCACCGTCAGACCGCTGAGAACGGCGCGCCGTTTGCCGGGGGCTACGCCATCGACTCGCCGATGGGGCGCATTATTGCCAGCAATATCACCCCGTCGAAGCAGTTCGGCATCGGCAACTACACGGAACAGCAGTTCGCCGACGCGCTGCGCAAAGGGGTGGCCGCCGACGGCAGTAACCTCTACCCGGCGATGCCGTACACCGCCTATCAGGGGATGACCGATGAGGATATCCGCGCGCTATACGCCTACCTGATGCACGACGTGAAGCCGGTCGAGCAGGCTCCGGCGGAGAAAACTCAACTGGCGTTCCCGTTCAATATTCGCCAGATCATGTGGGGCTGGAACCTGCTCTACCGCGACGATAAGCCTTTTAAACCGCAGGCCGATCTCAGCGCGCAGCTCAATCGCGGTAAATATCTGGTCGACGTGCTGGCCCACTGCAGCACCTGCCATACCCCGCGCAACATAATGATGGCGGAAGAGAGCAGCCGCTATCTGGCGGGCAGCCCGCTGGGTGGCTGGTACGCCCCCAATATTACGCCGGATAAATCAGGGATTGGCGACTGGAGCCAGCAGGATATTGTCACCTATCTGAAAACCGGCCACCTTGAGGGCAAAGCGCAGGCGGCGGGTGCGATGGGCGAAGCGGTGGAGCACAGCTTCCAGTACCTGCCGGATAACGATTTGCAGGCAATTGCCGCGTGGATCAAACAGGTCCCCGCGCAGCAAAGCCCGCTGGCGGTCACCGCTGATAAACCGGCTGCAACCGATATCAACGCGGTGATTAGCGGGCAGGGCGACCAGGCTTCGCTGGCGGACAGCGCCACCACCGACGGTGCGGTGCTATACAGCGGCGCCTGTTCCAGCTGCCATGGCCGGACGGGCGAGGGCACGAAGGATAACTTCTACCCGTCGCTGACCCACAACAGCGCGGTCTCCGCCGCCACGCCGAACAACCTGGTGATGACCATCGTTGACGGCATTCATCGTAAAAGCCGCGATGCGGACGTGGGCATGCCAGCGTTTGCTACCGAGCTGAACAACGCGCAGATTGCCTCGGTCACCCGCTATGTGCGCAGCCACTTTGCCGGAATTAATGATGAGTTAACGGCCGATGAGGTCGCCCAGCTGCGTCAGGGCGGGCAAGCGCCGCTGATTGTGCGTTACATGAACTGGCTGATTGCCGGAGGCGTGGTGCTGGTGCTGCTGCTCCTCTTCGCGCTGCTGCGCCTGCGCAGGCGCTAACCTCGCCAACCCATGAGCGGACCGTTCTGGTCCGCTTCTCTCTCTAGCGCAGACGTTCCTGCACAAAATCACGGATGCTGCTCTCCTGACAGTGTTCAAAGAAGCAGTGCTGGAAGCGTTCCCCGGAAATCGCCGTTTTCACCAGCTCCGGGTCAATGGCGCGCAGCGTATCGAGATAGTTATCTTTGATCACCGCGGCCTTCACCTGGTTGAGGATCCCGGCGTTGCGCACCTGTGGCTCTTTGCGCTCCGGTGGGTAACCCTGACCTTTGGCACCGGCGAAGGCCTTCTCAAAGATAAAGCGCAGGTTCAGCTCCGCGCCCCAGCCAAAACCTTTAGCGAACGGCAGCGACAGCGCATTGCCATTGTTGATCTGGGCAAATAAATAGGCATCTGCCGGGTCGATGCAGTAGCCGCACACCACGCCGGGGTGAATATTGAGAGAGACGAGCGCGCCCTGACCGGTGCCGCACCCGGCGATGACAAAATCCACGGCTTTCGAATTCAGTAGCAGGCTGGCCATAATCCCCAGGTGGATGTAGGTCAGGTGGTGATCCTGCTCATCGCTCATGCCGACGTTATACACCGGAAAGTCCTGCTGGGCGGCAACCTGCTGCAGTTCATTCAGCACGATGGCGTTCTTCGCGGCCTGGCTGTTTTCCATCATCAATGCAATTTTCATCCGGTCTCTCCTGATTAAGCGGGTCGTGATGTCAGGTGAGTGTAGTGCGACCCGCCGAAGAGCTCAAGTAAAAGTAAAACAGTGTTTCATTTTTGTGATTTGGCTATCTCATCCCGCGACGAGATCAAATTCTGTGATGAAACTATCACTTAGCTCGCAGCGGCATGACTATCCTGCGGGTGGGACTTTTCAGGAGAACAGTAATGAGCGACCGGTTTATCAGCGCGGACCATATTCGTGACCGCTTTTCCAAAGCGATGTCGGCGATGTACCAGACGGAAGTTCCTCAATATGGCACGCTGTTGCAGCTGGTGCGTGAGGTGAATCAACAGGTTTTACAGCAGCACCCTGAGCAGCTGGCAGCGGCGCAGTGGCAGCAGGAAGTGGAGCGGCTAAGCGTGGAGCGTCACGGCGCTATCCGCGTCGGCAGCGCGCAGGAGTTAGCGACGCTGCGCCAGGTGTTTGCGGTGATGGGCATGTCGGCGGTCGGCTATTACGACCTGTCGGCGGCGGGCGTGCCGGTGCACTCCACCGCGTTCCGCCCGGTGGAAGAGCGCGCGCTGCAGATCAATCCATTTCGCGTGTTTACCTCGCTGCTGCGCCTGGAGCTGATTAGCGATGACGCGCTGCGCCAGCGGGTCAGTGAGATCCTGCAACAGCGCGATATCTTTACGCCGCGCCTGCGCGAGCTGCTGGCGCAGTGGCAGCAGGAGGGCGGGCTGAGGGATGATGATGCCGATGAGTTTGTGCGCCAGGCGCTGGAAACGTTCCGCTGGCACCAGCAGGCCTCGGTCGATCTCAGCACCTATAACACCCTGCTGGCGCAGCACCGGCTGATCGCCGACGTGGTCTGCTTCCGCGGGCCGCATATCAACCATCTGACGCCGCGCACGCTGGATATTGACCGCGTGCAGCAGCTGATGCCGGAGTATGGCATCACGCCGAAGGAGACCATAGAAGGACCGCCAGCGCGCAGCTGCCCGATCCTGCTGCGTCAGACCAGTTTTAAAGCCCTGAACGAGGCGATTGATTTCAGCGACCGCACGGCCGGCACGCATACGGCGCGCTTTGGCGAGATTGAGCAGCGCGGCGTGGCGTTAACCCGTAAAGGACGCGCGCTGTATGACCGCCTGCTGCGCGAGGCCGCAGCGGAAAAACACAGCGATAACGCCAGCCATCAGCAGCATCTCAGCGCGGTGTTCGCTGCCTTCCCGGATGATGCCGCAACCTTACGGCGCGAGCAGCTGGCGTGGTATCGCTACCGGCGTAATCAGCAGGTCAGCGCGCAGCCGGGCGAAGATCTGGAGAGCCTGATTGCCCGTGGCGCGGTGACGGCCGAGCCGATTATCTACGAGGATTTTTTGCCGGTGAGTGCGGCAGGGATTTTCCAGTCGAATCTGGGCAGCGATGCCAGTTCAGTGGGCAGCGGCAACCCCAGCCAGGCGGAATTTGAACGGGCGCTGGGCGTGGCCGTGATTGATGAGTTCAGCCTGTACCAGCAGCTGCAGCAGGACTCAATCGATAATTTGTTCCGTTAAGGGGCACGCCCACCACGGGGCGAGCGGAAAAATGGTCGGCCCCTACAACAAACTGCCTTCGTAGGGGCGGACCTTCTTTTTCGGTCCGCCCGTTTTTAGGGGTTAAACGGATGGCTTCCGGCCAGCACGCGCTCAATCACATTGAGCGCGCCTTGCTGATTGTTACTCTCGGTGTGATACCCCGCGACCTTTTTCACGCCGGGCTGGGCATTATCCATGGCAAAGCCAAAGCCGGCGTGGGCCACCATTTCGATATCATTGCCGCTGTCGCCGACCGCCACCACTTCCTCATCGGCAATCTGCCACTGACGCTGCAGCAGCTTCAGCCCGTGGGCTTTATGTACGCCGGGTATGATCAGGTCGACAAAGCCAAAGCCGCTGGAAACCGGGGTGACGATACCCTCCAGCGCATCCCCGATATGCGCCATCAGCTCGGGGATCTTCTCGTCATTCAGATTCAGGGAGAACTTAAAGATGGTGTCATCCAGCGCGGCAAAATTCTCGCGCAGTTCAAGGCGATGATAATGCTTAGCCATCAGCGCCAGCAGCGGTTGCGGGGTGGTATCAAGCATGTACGCGCTGCGCGGTCCGCACACCACGGCATGAATATAGGGAATGCCCGCCAGCACTTCCAGCACGCGCCGCAGATGCGCATCGCTGAGCGCACCACAAAACAGCGTTTTACCCTTATCCACGATATTCGCCCCATTTTCGGCGATAAAAGCGATCTCATCGCGGATTTCTGGGAAGAAGCTAATCAGCTGGTAATACTGGTTGCCGCTGGCCACCACAAACTTGATTCCCCGCTGCTTTAGCTGCTGATACTGCTGTAAAAATCGCGCTTTGTTATAGCGCTTATTATCGTCGAGAAAGGTGCCGTCCATATCCACAGCAATCATTTTAATCATCACGCCAGCCCCAGGTTGAAATAAACAGAAGATAAACCCTGCCTATCATCGGGGAAAAACATACCGTGAAAAAGAGGTCGTTTTTGCCGATGGCTTCCCCTTTTCAACCGCAACACAGGCTGTTATCCGACGCCGGTAGCGATTTTATTCCCCCTGACAGGGCATCAGCAGCAAAAGAGGATAGGTTAGAAATATCTGAGTAAAAAAAGAGGCATCGAACAGCGCCGTGGAAAGAGATTGTGAATCCGCAACGGCTTTCATAATATGAAAATCACGCTTTATTTTGAAACATCCTGTCACGTCATGGAGCAGAAATGAAAGAGAGACAGCGGCGCATTCTCGACCGGGTAGAAGAGAAAGGTAAAGTCAGCATCAGCGAGCTGGCGCGTCTGTCCGGGGTTTCCGGGGTGACGATCCGTAAAGATCTCGCGGAGCTGGAGAGTCTGCACTATCTGAGCCGCGCCCACGGTTATGCGGTGTCGCTGAACGACCTCAGCGAACGCGTCAGCAGCAACTTCACCACCAAAGAGGCGATGGCAAAACGGGCGCTGACGCTGCTGGAGGAGGGCGATACGCTGTTTATTGAAGCGGGCAGCAGCAATGCGCATTTCGCCCGTGAGATTGGCCGCTCCGGGCTGGATGTCACGGTGGTCACGCCCTGCGTTTATGTGGCTAATGAACTGAAAAACTGCCATCAGGATGTGGTGCTGATCGGTGGCGTGCTGCAAAAACGCAGCGAGTGCCTCGTCGGGCCGCTGACGCATCTGTGCATCAATAACATCAATTTTAACAAGGTATTCATCGGCATTGATGGCTACCACCCGAACTATGGCTTCACCGGCCGCGATATTATGCGCGCAGAGAATATCCGCCTGGCAATTGAGAAAGGCGTGCAGAACTTTGTCATCGCCGAGTCGGCGAAATTCGGCAAGCTGTTCCCCTATAACGTGGCGAAGCACAGCGATATCGACACGGTGATTACCGATGCGGGCCTGCTGCTGAACGTCGAAACGGCGCTGACGCAGCAGGGCGTGACGGTGATGAAAGCCTGACGCTTTCATAAAACGTAGCCTGAGTGACTCAATCCTGCCGCAGATGAAAGCGCGCTTTCACTTATTGCAGGCGGCAGTGGATGTAACACCATTAATCAGTTAATTTCCATAGAGATACATCGCCATTCGCGCATTTAACTTGTGCATGTGGAAGCGTGATGGCGATCAAATTTAGCCACCAGGATTTCATTTATCTTGCTGTGAAACAAAATAGCTTTCATTTGAAAGGTAAACTGGCTTCCCGGAGGGTGTGATGGAATTTTATTTAGATACCGCTGACGTCGGCGTGGTGAAACGCCTGGCGGCGATCCTGCCGATCAAAGGGGTCACCACCAATCCCAGCATTGTGGCACGCAGCAGGCGTCCGCTCAGCAGCGTGCTGCAGGAGCTGGTCTCAATCCTGCCTGCTGACAGTACGCTGTTTGCTCAGGTGATCGCCCACGATGCCGCGGCGATGGTGGATGAGGCGCTGCAGCTGCGCGAAGCGGTGCCGGGACTGGTGGTGAAAGTGCCGGTGACGCATCAGGGGCTGACGGCGATTAAAGCGCTGACGCAGCAGAATATCCCGACCCTGGGCACGGCTGTATACGGTGCCGGACAGGGGTTTTACGCGGCGCTGGCCGGGGCGAGCTATATCGCGCCCTATGTGAACCGCATCGATGCGCAGGGCGGAGACGGTATTGCGCTGGTGAAGGAGCTGCAAACCCTGCTCGGGCTGCACTGCCCGCACAGTAAAGTGCTGGCGGCCAGCTTCCGCACGCCGCGCCAGGTGCTCGACTGTATGCTGGCGGGCTGCCAGGCGATCACCGTCGATCCCGACGTGGCCGAGCTGTTCCTGCTCGATCCGGCGGTCGACAGCGCGCTGCAGCGCTTCGATCAGGACTGGTCTGCGGCCTACGGTAGCCTGCAGCTGTCGTAGATCTCTTACTCGCTGGCGAGGTGCTGTTCCAGCTTCGCCAGCAGCGCCACCAGCTGCTGCTGCTCATCATCACTCAGGGCGGTCAGCATCGCTCTCTCATTTGCCACATGCTTGCCCACCAGCTCATCAATCAGCTGAAAACCGCTGTCGGTCAACTGCACGTGCACCGAACGGCGGTCGCCAACAATCGGCACGCGGATAAGGTGGCCGTGCTTCTCCAGGCGATCGAGGCGGCTGGTTAGCGTGCTGTTGTTGATCATCAGGGCGCTGACAATCTGCGACGGGTTCAGTGCGTAGGGCGCGCCGCTGCGGCGCAGGGTAGCGAGAATATCGAATTCGCTGCTGGAGAGCCCGTACTGGCTGAACAGCTGCTGAATTTTCAGCCCGGCGAAATAGCGGGTGCGGCCGAGCTGACCAATCACCCGCATGGGCGCGACATCAAGGTCCGGACGCTCCTGCTGCCATTGCGCAATGATCTTCTCGATAGGCATCTGTGAACTCATCTTTCTGATATTCCTTCTTATTTTTTTACTGTCACTCGCATGCTTGCGCCAAAGTAGCATAATTTGGGCAAAAATATCATCCGCGGATATTTCACTTTCGAAATACTTTGACTGATTTATAACGCTGTCGTACTTTACGATCTCGTAATAAATTCGGCCTGTCGCCGGATAATGCGCGGAGTGCAAAATGATAGCGTTACGACACCTGGCGTTTCTCGCCCCCTGCGTGTGGGGCTCCACCTACTATGTCACTACCCAGTTTTTACCGGATGATAAGCCGCTGCTGGCGGCGCTGATCCGCGCGCTGCCCGCCGGGCTGATCCTGATTTGGGGGGCACGCCTGCCGGAGTGGCGCTGGCTGCTGCGGCTGCTGGTGCTGGGTGCGCTGAATATCGGCCTGTTCTTTATCCTGCTGTTTTCTGCAGCCTATCGCGTACCGGGTGGGGTGGTGGCGCTGATTGGGGCGCTGCAACCGCTGGCGGTGATCGCGCTCTCCAGCCTGCTGCTTGCGCAGCGCGCCAGCAGAAGCCAGCTGCTGGCGGCCGGGCTGGGGGCTGTGGGCGTTTTTCTGCTGATTGCGCTGCCTTCAGGACGGCTCGATCCCGTCGGGCTGCTGGCGGCGTTTCTCGCCACCCTGAGCATGGGCAGCGGGCTGGTCTTAACGAAAAAGTGGGGCAGGCCCCCACGGATGAGCATGATGACGTTTACCGGCTGGCAGCTGCTGGCCGGTGGCCTGGTGGTGCTGCCCGCCCAGCTGCTGACGGAGTCCTTGCCGGCAGCGCTGACCCTGACCAATCTGCTTGGCTATGCCTGGGTGGCGATCCCCGGTTCGCTGTGCGCCTACTGGCTGTGGTTTGCCGGCGCCGAGGCAAACCCCCCGGTGGTGATGTCGCTGCTGGGGTTGCTCAGCCCGCTGGTAGCGCTGATCATCGGCTATGCGCTGCTCGACCAGACGCTGAACGCCAGCCAGCGGGTGGGTGCGCTGCTGATTTTCAGCGTGGTGCTGATGGTGCAGTGGAGCAACGCGCGGCGCGTCCCTGCATCCTGACAATAAAGCTGCCCGCGCTTGCCAGCGTCAGCAGCGCCACCACGCCAGGCCAGCCCGCTTTTTCCAGCATCAGGCTGCCGAGCGCTGAGCCTATTGCCATGCCGATAAACACCCCGGTGAACATCAGCGCATTGAGACGGCTGCGGGCGGCCGGTTCCAGGCCGAAAATCAGCGTCTGGTGCGATACCAGCGTAGCCTGCACGCCGAAATCAAAGCCGATGGCGGAGATGACAATCAGCGCCAGCTGCGCAGGTACCGGCAGCAGCGGCAGTAAGAACAGCGCCGCGAAGGAGACGGTCGCCAGCGCGGTGCTGAACTGCGTCACCAGCGCCGGGCCGCGGCGGTCGGCCATGGCGCCGGCCAGCGGAGCCGCCAGCGCACCGGCAGCGCCGGCGAGGCCAAATGCTCCCGCCGTGGCGCTGCCAAGCCCGTAGTGGTTATGCAGCATAACCGCCAGCGTCGACCAGAAAGCGCTGAATCCAACCGACAGCAGCCCCTGCGCCAGCGCGGCGCGGCGCAGTTCGCCATGCTGGCGCCAGAGATGGCGCATTGAGGCCAGCAGCGCCGGGTAGCTCAGACTGGTGCTCGGGGCGATATGCGGCAGGCGGCGCCATAAAATCAGCGTCATCATCAGCACCAGCGCCGCCGCGAGGATAAACATCACGCGCCAGCCAAAAACCTGCGCGACCAGCCCGCTCACCACGCGCGACAGCAGAATGCCAAGCAGCAGCCCGGTCATCACCGTGCCGACGGTTTTACCGCGCTGCGCTTCCGGTGACAGGCTGGCCGAGGCCGGAACAATATCCTGCGCCATGGTCGCGGTAATACCAATGGCCAGGCTGGCAGCCAGCAGCACCATGATGTTGCCCGCGGCGGCGCTCAGCAGCAGCGCCAGCGTCAGCAGCACGCCCTTGATGGTGATGATGGTGCGGCGATCGTGACGGTCGCCCAGCGGAGCCAGCAGTAAGATACCCAGCGCGTAGCCCATCTGCGTCAGCGTCGGCACCAGGCCGCTGGCGGTGACGCTGGCGTGCAGATCGCCGGATAAAATCGCCAGCATCGGCTGGCTGTAATAGATGGATGCCACGCTAAAGCCCGCGCCGCTGGCTAACATCAGCACGGTGCGGCCGCTGAGCGGTGGAGGAGTGAGTGATGCGCCGGAGAGGGTCGACATGTTGTGTAGCCTGTTAGTCAGTAGTGGATGCCGCTATTGTCCGCTGCGCAGGTGACGCTGGGTAGTCGCCTGGCGAGTAAAACTGTTATACGATGAGCGTATGAACAAATCTTCTCTTGCTGGCACGGACCGTATAGAACTGATGCAGACCTTCGTGCGCATCGTTGAAGCAGGCAGCCTGTCTGCGGCGGCCGCGCGTCTGGAAACCAGCCAGCCGACCATCAGCCGCCGCCTGCAGGCGCTGGAAAAGCTGCTCGGCCTGAAGCTGGTGCAGCGCACCACGCACGTCATGAAGCTGACCGAGGACGGCGAACGCTGCTATGCGCATGCCAAAACGCTGCTGGAGAGCTGGCAGGGGATCGAGGACGATCTGCGCGGCGTCACCGAGGAGCCGCAGGGCGTGCTGCGCGTGCTGGCTCCGCACGCCTTTGGTCAGGACCAGATGATCGCTCCGCTGCAATCCTATCTGCAGCGTTACCCCAAAATGACCGTCGACTGGATGCTGAGCGACCGCCGCCCGGACTTTATTGCCGAGGGTATCGACTGCGCGGTGCACGTCGGCCCGGTAACCGATCCGTCGGTGGTGGCCCTGCTGGTGGCGGAAGTGCCGCGTATTGTGATCGGCACCCCGGCGCTGCTGGCACAGCGGCCGCTGCCGCGCCATCCCCAGCAGCTGCAGGACCTGCCGTGGCTGTCGCTGAGTATTTTCTATCGCCACAGCGTGACGCTCAGCCATGAGCAGAGCGGGGAGATGCAACGTTTTGATATTCAGCCACGCCTGATGACCGACAGCCTGTACGCGCTGCGCAATGCGGCGCTGGCTGGGATGGGGGTGGGCATTGCCTCGTCCTGGGTGGTGGCAGAGGATATTGCGCGCGGTGAGCTGCTGCATCTGGCCCCCGAGTGGCAGGCTTCCGCGCTGCCGGTTTATCTGGTTTATCCGCATGCGCGCTACTACCCGGCGCGTTTACGCATGTTTCTGGCGCTGATGAAAGAGGTCATGCCGGCACTGAGCGGGACTCAGCACCCGGGAAGATAGAAGGGCGCCCGTCAGAAGCGCCCGTTAAGCGGTGATTAGAAGCTGTAGCTGACGCCCGCCTGCCAGGTACGGTCGCGGCCGATCCAGCAGTTATTGGTGTCGTAGCAGGTGAAGGTCTCTTTGTTGGTCAGGTTCTGCGCGCTGACTTTCAGCGTGACGCCCGACAGCGTTGCGTCCACTGCCGCCATATTGTAGGACAGCGCCATATCAAACAGCGTGGTGCCGCCCAGTTTGCCCTGATCGTTGGCCAGCGAAATCTCCATCGGACCGGTATAACGCGCACCGCCACCGACGGTCAGACCGCGCAGCACGCTGCTGTCGAAGGTATAATCCCCCCAAACGTTAAATGCATTCTCGGCCACCTGGGTAGGGCGCTTGCCCTGGTATTTATCATCTTTGGTATTCAGCGCGTGGGTATAGGCGTAGTTGGCGATGATAGTGATATTGTCGGTTGGGCGGGCGTTCAGCGACACTTCGGCCCCCTTCGACTCCACTTCCCCGGTTTGACGATAGTTCAGATAGCTGAGATCGGAAGTCAGCACGTTTTTCTGGCGGATAGTAAACACCGAGGCTGTCAGGGTGGTGGCATAGTCAGCCAGCAGGTATTTCACACCGCCTTCCAGCTGGCGGCTGGTAGTGGGTTTGGCGCTGGTCAGATTGCCGGTTGGCGACACGGGCAGGAAACCTTCGGAGTAGCTGATAAACGGCGCGATACCGTTATCGAAGGTGTAAAGCGCGCCGAGGCGTTTGGTCAGACGATGCTGTTCAACCCAGCTCTTATCGTTGTTGCTCAGAGAGTTGGTATTGGTTGAACGGTAGTCGTCATAGCGCAGTCCGGCGATCAGGCTTAGCTGGTCAAACTCGATTTGGTCCTGGAAGTAGTAGCCGGTCTGATTGTAGCTCAGGCGATTTTTCTGCGCGGTATACAACCCCAGAGCGGACTCTGACACCAGGTTGTAATCCGGGTGCAGCATATCGATATCCGGTGATTTCTGCGAGGCGTACTGATAGTTAAAGTGCGAGTCCAGGCGCTGGTGATCGATACCGACCATCAGATGGTTTTTAACGTCGCCGATATCTACCTGTTTGGTGAGCTGATTATCGATATTAAAGCTGCGCAGGTCTTCGTCGGTGGTGTAGGCAAAGCGCGGCAGGATAATGCTGTCCGCCGTCTGCGTCATGCTACCGGTGGCGTAGATGCTGCGCTGATGGGTATCGACATCGAAGTAGCGTGCTTTCTGCGCGAAGCCCCAGCCGCTGTCAAACTCATGTTCAAAACTGTAGCCAACGGACCACTGGCGCTGCTTAAAGCCGCTCCAGTTATCACCGGAGTAATCACGGCGGGAAGCGTGCCCCGAACGCAGATAAGCCATCGGCAGCGGATTAGACGGCGTCAGGCTTGGGATATCCTGGTACTGGGCATCAAGGGTCAGACGCGTTTTATCCGATGGCTGCCAGGTCACGGAAGGGGCCAGCAGGTAATTTTCTGATTGAGTGGAATGTGGCTGATCGTCGCCCGCGCTGGCCTTGCCGATAAAGCGGTAACTCCAGTCGCTGTCGGCAATCGCACCGGTACTGTCGATATAGCCTTCACGCAGGTTGCGGCTACCCGAATTAAAGCCCACTTCGGTTTGCTGCTCGCGCTGCGGTTTTTTACTCTGAATGTTGACCAGGCCGCCCGGCGATCCGTTGCCGTACAGCACAGAGGCCGGGCCTTTCAGGATATCCACGTGATCGATCAGGATCGGGTCAATATTGGCTTTAGTATTACCGGTGACGTTATACGGCAGCTGCAAGCCGTCGTAGAAGGTGTTATCGACGGTGAAACCGCGAATTTTGTACTCGCTCATATAGCTGGTCGAGCCGCGGGTTTCTGTCGACACGCCAGGCGCATAGCGCAGGATCTCATTCAGCGAGTTGGCATGGCGCTGGCTAATTTCCCTGCTGCTGACGCTGTTAATCACCTGCGGTGTTTTACTCTCCGGCACTGCCGACTTAGTGGCGCTGTTGGTGTAAGCCGGCAGGGTGGCTGCGGAGCCGTCACCGGAGGCACTGACCACGAGGGTGTCATCGGCGCTGGCGGCAAAAGCGGAAGAACTGAAGATGCTGGTGATAAGCACGGCAAGAAGGCACGGCTTAAAAGTAAACGTTTTCATGGTTGCCATTATGATAATGTGAAAGATAACGACAATTATTATCATTAGCGATTCAAAAACAATAAGGCGGTGAAAATAAAAACGGCAGGGAGGTTGATTGCGGGTGGCAGTTGGCGACTCAGTGAAAGCCGCATCTCACCCTCAGGCGGTTAAGCTCCTTCTCCTTGTCGAAGATGGGGAAGCGCGTCTGGCTGGCGCGCGCCACGTCCGATACCGGCACATCCTTAGTATGAAAGTGGTGGTTTTTTCAAAAAATTAATCACGCGAAAAAATAGTAAACTTTCATCAAAATATGGAAGACGCGCCGCAGTTAATTTCAGCGTTTTCAGCGATTTTGCAGAGATGCAGGCGTATATTTGTACAGTAGTTAACAGCGAAAGATGGGTATAGAGATAGAACAATAAAGAGTTATTAAGCGCGGACTGAAGGTGCGCCAACACCAGCAGCCCGCTGACCACAGCAACTATACGAGGTAGTTATCATGGCTAAGCGAGATTGTAAGTCAGAACCACGCACAACTGAAGTTCCGCAACCGACCCACCGCTGTGAGTTTCACAGCAGCGCTATGCATCATGGGCTGTTTTTACGCGGCGAGTGGCTGGAGCAGGCGGGATTTTTACAGGGGATGCCAATTAAGATCCGGGTGATGCCGGACTGCATAGTGATCACCACTCAGGACACCCGCGAGCTGTGGGGCTGCATCGAGGGCCTGAGCGTGGTGCCGATTAACCGCAGGAAGGTGGCGCAGTGGCTGAAGGAATTCCCGGGGGCGATACACAACACCTGTGACGTGCCGAAGTTTAAACGCAACAGCGGGTATCATGCACGGGAACTGAAATAGTGAAAATCCCGCCTGGTGAGGGCGGGATTACTGTTATTTTATTGGTGATTTTTATAATAAATAAACCAACATCCTATAGCTGCAACCATTCCTCCACCAATGCTGGCTTTTAATATTTTAAAAAAATCATATGACAAGAAATCAAAATGAGTTCCATATATTAAGGATGTCACATAACCAATTAAAAATAATGAGGCGAGTGATGTTATAAACAACCCGAAGGGGATACTTACCGCCAAGTAAATAAATATATAAAACCATTTTTTATTAGAAGGACTCATTTCCCGCCTCCAATTTTTTTACCTGCTTGATCATTGATCATCTCCGAAGTCAATGAACCAGAGGCAGTACCAGCAACTCCCGGCAATGGATTTAATGGCAATGGCTTACTGATCCCCATCCCCACATCAACCCACTCCCAGTTTTTCCAGTTTGGATTGATAACCTTGTTCAACGGCCCCTGAATAAGTTTTCCTGCACCGTAGCCTAATCCTGACGCTGTGCCACTGGAGATGGCTCCTGTAAGTGGGTCGTCACCTTTAATATAGTTGGAAGTTGCACCTCCTGCTGCATTCCAGCCAACGGTTCCCAGCAGCCCTGTGTTTGATGTTGCCGCGCCCACCCAGCTGGCTATCAGCGCATCGGTATAATTAATTTGACCGTTGACCGCATACTGGATTAGCGCATTTGCACCCCCACCGATCGCTGCGGTTACCTGTGCTGCTGCCGGCAAAACGCCCAGCCCCACCGTTCCGGCTATTCCTGCCGATACGACGGAGTTGCCTTTCGCCACATCGCCAGCGAGGTTTGCTTTGCAGGCCGTATCAAAGTCAGGCGTGTTACCCAGCCAGAACCCCAGCCCGGAACCCGCTGCCATGCCGCCCATATCGTTGTTCTCGGACGTATTCTTACCCGCCTGAGCGCCCGCTACTGCACCTGACGCATCGCCCCCGGCAACCCCACCCGCCAGGCCGCTTGCCAGCGTGGCTAACGCGGAGATGGTCTGCTTCTGCGTTTCATCCAGCTTGCTGAAGTCGTCCGTACCGAACATCGCTTTGGCAATCACGGCGGTGCTCACGGCGGCCGAGGCTGCACCAACAGCGCCCGCCGCGGCTGAGTTCCCCTGCAGCTGTGCGATAACGCCAGCCACCACCGCATGAGCCATTACGCGGCTGGCCTCGTCCGGCGCGGTCTGCTTGATAACTTCGGCGATGTAAGGCGCAGACCCGCCCGCTATCGCTTTCCCCAAATCACCGCCCGCCAGGCCCTGCACCGCAGCAGTCGCGGCCTGAATGCCCTGCTGCAGGGCGCTGCCCGTACCGTATTTCTGCATCTCCGCTTTATACGTATCGGCCTTTCGCAGCTCTTCCGCGCTCAGCCCCGGATGCTGTTCTTTGGCCGCTTTGGTGGCAGCTATCTGCCCCTGCGTCCTCGCGATATCCGCCGCCTGGCTGCCAATCTCGCCAATCAGCTGCGCCTCCTTCAGGCGGTTCTGCTCCTTCTCCTTGTTAAATATCGGATTTAATGGTAATGGCTTACTGATCCCCATACCCACATGGCCTAGCTGGAGACGCGACAGCTAAGGGGTAACTGACTGATTAAAAATAAAACCCCAGCTAAGAGGCTGGGGTTTATGAGCGGGATTTAGAAGCCTTTTACTTTGAAAAAACGTAACAACGTAATTCCGCAGCCGAAAAAGCCTCCCCCTACTACACTCATATATATGATTTTTTTGAACTGATAAAATTCAAGAGATATTGGAATTTCACCATAAAAATAGAAAAAAACCTCAATGCTCACATAAAAAATAATGCCAACAATGAACAAGCCTATTATTGAATTAGTCATAATAACCATTAAAACAATCAGCAGTTTCATTTCTTACCTGCCATTTTATCCATTTTATCTTGAACGAGGCCACTTCCAATTTCTGACGTAAAGCTACCCCCGACATTACCCATGCCTCCTAGTATTTTACTCGGCAACATCTCCTTAGAGATCCCCAGTTGGCCCTTGATTTCTGTGTATTTAAGCAAGTTGGGATCAAATTTTGGATCCCACCCACCAGTTACCCACCGCATTTGCAGCAGGTTTCACAATATAGTTACCGACTCCTAAGCCTAACCATGCAGAGCCGCAGAAACGGACAGCTAAAGTGTAACTAACTGGTTATACAGCATAAACCCCAGCCGATGGGCTGGGGTTTATTTTAAATTAATGCTTAATTAGTTTGTTACTTATCCAGATTCCAACGCTGAGTAATAATCCTAACCCTGCTCCAGTGGTTGCTCCTTTCTTAATATCTTTTAGTGAAAAAAGCAAATCACCACCAATAAATAAGTAAGCACTTAGGCGAAGAATAAACGTCATCAAGATACAAAATAAAATCATGACTACAATACTAATTAAGGAACTTATCAGTAGTTTCACTTATTATAATCTCCGCTAGATTTTATCTGCTCTTGAATTGCATTCCCCGCTTTTTCAGACACATATGAAGCCCCGATGTTACCAGCTCCGCTTGGGTATTTACTTGGTAACATCTCCTTAGAGATCCCCAGCTGTCCTTTGATCTCCGTGTATTTTAGCAGATCCGGATTGAACTTAGGGTCCCAGCCGCCAGTTATCCATTTACCAGTTGCATTTGCTCCTGAAGAGATAAATTTACCGGCACCAAAACCAGCAGCAGATCCTAAACCACCAGTCATTGCGCCCGTTAAAGGATCGTCGCCATTAACCTGATTGGTTAACGCACCTCCTGCTGCATTCCAGCCTACCGTTCCCTTCCAGCCCTGGCCCATCGTAATCACGTTCACCCAGCCCGCTATAACGGAGTTAACCGGGTTAATTTCACCGTTTTCTGCGTACTGAACACCTGCATTAACGCCCGCCCCCAGGCCCCACATCGCCAAAGCTTCACCCGTCAGAGACGCAGCGCCGCCGCCTGCCAGCGCACCGGCAATCGCTTTATTGACGGCCTGACCGCGACCGCAGGACTCCGATGAAGGCGCATCGGCACAAGACATCACATCCTTAGCATGCTCCTGGGCAAACTTCGTCTGGCTCTCTTCGTTACCGCCAAATAAGTTGTTATTGACCGTCGTCTGTCCGGCCTGTGCGCCTGACAGGGCATCTGCCGTGCTGTTGCCCGCCAGTCCGCCCGCCAGGCCCGCCGCCAGCGTGCCCAGCGCGCTGACCGTCTGCTTCTGTTCCTCGTTCAGCTCCCCGGCATGCTTGCCGTAAACCTCAAGGGCTATCATGCCGCTTATTTCTGCGGTCGCTGCGCCTGCCGCGCCGACCAGGGCGTTATTCCCCTGCGCCGCTGCAAGAGCCGCGTTGACCGCCGCGTGCGCCAGCACTTTGCCCGCGTCATCCATTCCGCTGCTGCCGATGATGTTAGCGATATACGGCGCGGAGCCGCCCGCAATGGCCTTCGTCAGGTCGCCGCCCGCCAGGCCCTGCACCGCCGCCGTGGCGGCCTGGATAGCCTGCTGGACCTTGCCGCCCGTCCCAAATCCGCTGTCCGTAAAGGCCTGGTTATAGAGGGTGGTGTACGCCTGGGCGCTGATATCGTCAGCCGATGGCGTTTTGCCCGGGTTGGCCGCCATCCACGCTTTTTTCGCCGCCTCCAGCTGCTGCGGGGTGACGTTTTTCATCTTTTCGTTAGCCGCTTTGGTGGCAACTATCTGCCCCTGCGTCCTCGCGATGTCCGCCGCCTGGCTGCCAATCTCGCCAATCAGCTGCGCCTCCTTCAGGCGGTTCTGCTCCTTCTCCTTGTCAAAGATGGGGGAGAGCGTCTGGTTGGCGTGCTCCACGTCGCGGCTCAGGTCGCCCACGTCCTGCTTCTGGGCAGCCTGGTCACGCACGATAATCGTGCCGTCGCTGACCGCCGACTTCGTGGTTGAGCTGTCGCTGCCTTTACCGTTAACGCCGGTCAGCAGGCCGTTGGCCATATTGCCGGCGAACTGGCCGCCGATGCTGCCGCCGCTGCTGACGCCGACGCTCTGGTGCTCCACCTGGTAGTCGGCCTGGTTGCGGATGTCGCTGAAGCCGAGGGTGCCGGTATCCAGTTTGTTTTGCGAAGCGTCCGCCGTGGAGCCCATCACCGCGCCGTTCAGCTGGGTGTGCCCGCCGACCGTGACGTCAAAGCCGCCCTTGCCGGCAAAGATGCCGGTCTGCTCCTCCACCGACCGCCAGCTGCTGTGCATTTTATCCCGGCTCAGGTTGACCGAGCCGCTGCCGCCGCTGAAGCTGACGCTGCCGCCCGCGCTGGCGTTCTGCTGCTTCGAGTCGTAATCGTCCGCGTCCTGCTGGCTGGTCAGGGTCAGGTCGCGGCCGACGTTTATCTTCACCGCCTCGCCGCTGGCCTGCGCCCCGGTCAGGGTGGCGTCGCGCCCGCTGGTGATGCTGAGGTTGCTGCCCGCGTTGACGGTGGTCTCGCTGTGGGTGGTGCCGTTGCCGGTCTCGCTGCCGCGCCCCTTATTGACGCTGGCGTTGAGCGACGGGCCGTTCGACCCCTGGCCGACGTTAATGCCGACGCCGACCGAGCCGCCGTGGCTCTCGTTCTTGCCGTCCAGGCGCTGGGTGTTCTGCGCCGAGGTCAGGTTAACGTCGCGCGCCGCGCCGAGGCTGATATCCTTTCCGGCCTGCAGCCGGCTGCCCTGCACGTTGAGGTCGGTGCCAGTGGCGTTCACCGTCAGGTTGTTACCCGCGGTCAGGCTGCTGCCCTGGCTCTGCGTCTGCGTCGAGGTCTGTTCGGAGCGCGAGGACTGGCTGCCGTAAGAGAGGTTAACGCCCGCCATGCTGCCCGGCGCGCCGCCCGCTTCGGCGAGGCTGGCGGCCTGTGCCGCCTGCACCCCGGTCAGCGCGGCCTTCATGCCCTGCAGGGCGGCGAGGCGGCCGCTGCTCTCTTTACTGGCGTCGTTCGCCGTGGCCACGGCGCTGTTAAGCGCGCTGCCGACGGTGCCGGAGAGCGCCAGGGTCAGGCCGCTCTGCTTCTGCTCGACCACGTGCTGCTGGCTGCTCTGGTTCTGCGCGGCGAGGATGTTCACCTCCTTACCGCTCAGGGCGATGTCCTTCGCCGCCAGCACGTCGGAGCCCTTCACCGTCAGGGCGTTGCCCGCGCTCAGGGTCACGCTGCCGCCGGTGCTGCCCACGGTGCTGCCGACGCTGCTCAGGCTGCGCGCCACGTCGGTGGTTCTGGTGCTGGAGGAGCCGACCGTCACGCCGACGCCGCCGGTGCCGGACAGGCCGCTCTTCTTCTCCTGCAGCATATGCGACTCGTCGCGCTGCTCCGTGGCGGCGTTCAGGGTCAGGCTGTTGCCCGCGCTCAGCGCCACGTCGTGGCTGCCCGCCACGCTGCTGCCGGTGACGGTCAGGTCGCGCCCGGCCCGCATCAGCACGCTGTCGCCGCCGAGCTGGCTGCCGTTCACGCTCTGCTGGCTGACGGTGTCGCGCGACTCGGTGCGGGTTTTTGCCAGCATGCCGCTGCTGCCGGTGGCCTTGTAGTGCTGGTCGAGCGTGGTGCTGTCGGTGCCGTGCTGTACGCGGATGTCATTGCCCGCCGTCACGCCGAGCTGCTGCCCGGCGTTGATGGTGCCGGCGGTGACGTTCACGTCATGCCCGGCGGCGAGGGTGACGCGCCCTGCGCCGGTGACGCTGCTGCCGACCTGCTGGCTGCTGCTGTGGTGCTGCCAGTTGTCGCCCCAGTTGAGGTTATCGGTGCTGCCGGTGTCGACGGTGCCGAGGTTCAGGTCGCGCCCGGCGCTGATAGCGGTGCTGCCGCCTGCGCCGCTGTTGACCACCTGCGCCGCCGTCAGGTTGACGTCGCGCCCGGCCTGCAGCGCCAGCTTGCCGTCGGGCTGCTGCACGTAGAGGCCCGCCACGCGGTCGACGGTGGTGCGGGCAAACTCACCCCCGGCGCTCTGCGCGCTGCGGGTGGTGGTGGTGGCGTTGATGTCGCGTCCGGCGAGGGCCAGCAGGCTGTGGTCGCCTGCAATCGTGCCGCCGCTGTTGTTGATGTCGGTGCGCGCCTGCAGCGTCACGTCGCCGCCCTGGATAAAGCCGCCGCTGTTGTTGATGTTCTGCGCCAGCAGCTGGGTGCGCTGCTGTCCGCTGATGCGCCCGCTGTTGTTGAGGTCGCCGCTCAGGTTCAGGCCGACGCTGTTCCCGGCCAGCAGCGCGCCGCTGCCGTCGAGGTCGCCCGGTTTGACCGTGGCGTAAACCTGCGGCACCAGCACGCGCTGGCTGCTGCCGTCGGGCAGGGTGACCGTCTGCGCCACCATCCAGACGATATCGCCGGTCAGCAGCGCCATCTGCTGCGCCGTCAGCGCCACGCCCGGGGTGAGCTGGTACTGTTTGCCGAAGGCTACCCCGGCGTCCATCAGCCCCTTGTACTGCTCCTCGTCGCTCTGCCAGTTGCCGAGGTAGCGGCTGCCGGCGAGGGCGATGACCTGCTCGCGGATCAGGCGCTGCTCGTAGTAGCCGTCGCCCAGGCGCTTCAGCACGTTGTTCGGGGCGGTGGTGAAGGCGTTCATCATGTAGTCGGAGCTGAGCCACTGCTTTTTGTTGGTGAAGCGCGGGTCGGTCTCGATCAGGTACGGGCTGGTGCTGGCCGGCTGCACCCGGTACAGGCTGTTGTCGGGCACGCGGATGTCCGGGCCGACCAGGCGCACTACGTCGCCGGAGCCGATAGTTACCTCGAAGGTTTTGCCCGCCGGGACGGTGGCCGGGGTGATGGCGGCGGCGTCGCGCCCGCCAATTGTCAGGCCGCTGCCTTCGCCCCGGGCGTGGTCCTGCAGGGTGCTGGCGTTGAGGGCGATGCCCTGGATCACGGTCGGCGGGGTGTAGCCGGTGACGTCAACGTTGGAGGAGTCGCCGTGCTTCTGCTGATGGCGCGAGTAGAAGGTGGCGGTGCCCGCGTCGCTGATCTGGCGGTTGGCCGCCACCTCAACGTTATCCAGCGTGCTGCCCTGCAGGTTGAGGTCGCCGCCCGCCACAATCTGGCTCTTGTCGTTGAGCACGCGGTCGGCGCTGACGCTGAGGCTTCCCCCGGCGATAATCTTGCCGGGGTCGCTCTCTTTAACCCGGTCCTCGGTGATGGTGCGCACGTAGTCGTAGTGGGTAAAGCGGTCGCCGTCGGTGGTGTGGCAGATCACCCCCTCGATGCACAGGATGTTCACCTCATCCTGATAGATGTAGATGGTGTAATCCTTGTCGTTGTAGCGTACGCCGTTGTTCAGGTGCGCCACCTCGTACTCGGAAATGTGCTCCTGCGACACCAGCACGTTCTCCAGCGCAAAGTGGTCGTTGACGTTGTTGAGCTGCGCCACGTTGAGCGCCATATTGCCGCCGGACTCAATGGTGGCGCTGTGGTTGTTCAGCACGCTGGCCTGGCCGCTGGCGCGCCAGTCGGCGTCGAGCGTGCGGCCAAGCGCCATATCGCCATCGCTGTAGATCAGCGCGTGGTCGCGGTTGTTCAGCGTCTCCACGGCGAGATCCAGCCGCTGGCGGGCGGCAAGGGTTGCCGCCTTGCCGTTCTGCGCCAGGTTGTTCAGCGTGGTGGCGGCTATCGCCAGCGCATCACCGTAGATGCGGCCGCTGCCGAGATTGTTGAGCACCGCGGCCAGAATGCGGGTGTTGAAGCCGTCGATCAGACCGCTGTTATTCAACGTCTGCGTGGCCGTCAGCTGGGTTGTGTTGGCGCTAAGCTCCGCATCCGCGCCGTTCTGCATATTGCTGGCGGTCACCGCCAGCAGATTGCCCGCCTGCATCAGCGCCTGGTTGTTCAGGTCACCCTGGGTGGTCAGGTTCAGGTCGCGGCTGGCCTGCACCCTGCCGCTATTGTTGAAATCCTGCGTCAGGTCGAGGGTCATATCCCCCAGCGACAGCAGGGTGCCGTCCCCGCTCAGGCCGTCGGCGCGCAGGCTGAGGGTGTTACCCGCTTCGAGATTGCCGCTGCGGTTGGCGATCTGCTGCGCCTGCGCCTGCAGGTTGCCCTGCGCGCTGACCAGACCGCTACCGTTGTCCAGCGTGCCGCTCAGGAACAGCGACAGGTCGTTATCGGCCAGCAGGGCGCCGTCGCGGTTATCGAGATTCTGCGCGCGCAGGGACAGGCTGCTCCCCTGGATGCCCGCGCCGTCGCGCCGGGTCTGGCTGTTTACGATGTCCGCCGCGCTCAGCGTCACCGCCTGCGCACCCTGGATCAGCCCGCCAGTGTTGTCGATGCTGGCGCTGGCCGCCGTCAGGGTGATATCGCCCTGACGGCGGCCAGCGCGGTTATTGAGGTCGGCGGAGGTGACGGCGAGCGCGCCCTTGCTGCTGATATTCCCGGCGTTGCTGTTGTCCAGCCCGGCGCTGAATACCGACAGTGACTCCCCGGCGGCCAGCAGCCCCTGCTGGTTGTTGATATCGCCTGCGTTCAGCGTCAGTGAACCGAGCGCGCTGAAGGTGCCGCGCTGGTTATCAAAGGCGTTGCCCTGCGTGTTCCACAGCAGGCTCTGGCCGGACTGGACGGTGCCGCCAGCGTTGTTCAGCGCGCTGCTGGTAGCGGTGAGTTTGCCGCGCGCCAGCAGCTGGCCCTGCTGGTTATCGAAGGTGGCGGTATTCAGCGTCAGCGTGTTGCTGTTGCTGCCGAGTATGCCGCCGCGGTTGTCGATGCCGCCCGCAAGCGACAGCGTCAGATCCTGCAGCCCCCGCTGTTGCAGGTTGCCCTTCTGATTCGACAGGCGGTTGGCGGTCAGGTCGAGCTTATCCGCGCTGATTTTGCCGCCGTCGTTGTTCAGGCGGCCTGCGGTGCGGGCGCTGAGCTGATGGCTGGCGGAAACATTGGCCCCGGCGCTGCTGATATCGCCCTTGCCGGCATTCAGAGTGATGCCGTCGGCGGAGGTCTGGCTGCCGCTGAGATCGATAGCGCTGCCCGATGCCGTGAGCTGGCCTGCTGCCGCATTCTGACCGTTGGCGCTCAATATCCCCTGGCTGTTGAGCGTCAGGTTGCCGCCCTGCGTGCCGAGGGAACCGTCGCGGCGCATCCCCGCCGCCAGGGTGCCTTTGGCGCTGCTGTGGATGCTGGCCGCGCTAATTGTGGTGTGCTGCTGCGCCGCGATAATGCCGCTGTTGCTGACGGCGGCAGCGGCGCTCAGCGTGGTGTCGCGCCCGGCATAGACCGTGCCGCTGTTGTTCAGGCCGGCTTGGGTCGTCAGCTGCACCGCCTGGGTGGCGCTGATGGCACCGCTGTTGCTTATTGTGCCGTCGGCATTGACCACCACATCCCCGGCGCTGGCACCGATAGCCCCGGCGTTATGCACGCCGACCCCGGCCTCGGTGCCCAGCAGGCGGATCTTATTGGCATACATGCCGCCCAGCGCTGCCACGTCGATCGCCACCTGCGGGTGCGCGCTGCCGTCGTCCGCTTTGCGCGTCGCATTCTGATTGGCGGCATCGACGCTGTTGCGCCCGGTGGTGACGGCGAGGTCTTTGGCCCACAGCCCGGCGTTGATTTTTACCGAGCGGGCGATGAGATCGGTATGGTCCTGCAGGCTGCTGTCCATGCCGTTGCCCTGAATGATGATTTCGCCGCGATCGACGTCATAACCGCTCAGCTGGCCGTTATTCATTTTCACCTGGCCGGTGGTCAGGATAGCGCGGTTGGCATTGATAAAGCCGCAGCCGCTGCAGGTAATGCCCGCCGGGTTAGCGATCACCACCTGGGCTTTCTGCCCGGCGACTTCGATAAAGCCGTTAAGCTGGCTGGGGTTGCGTGAGTTCACTTCGTTGAGGATGACTTTGGCTTCACCCTTTGCCAGCCACGGGTTGCCGCTGACCATCCCGGCCAGCTGCGTCTGGCTGCTGGCACGGCTGTTGTTCAGCACCACGCCTTTGTTGTTGACGTCGAACTGGCTGTAAACGTTGCGCGACACGCCGCCCGCGCTCGGGGTCTGAATATTGACCTGCGGCGTACCGTTAGCGCTGCCGATAATGGTCGGCTGCTGGTTACCGGGCGCGCGGCCGTCGGCGACGATCGCCGCCTGCACCGGCTGCACCGCCCCAAGGGCCAGCAGCAGGGCGAAAGAGAGACCATTGATTTTGCCGATCAGCTGGCTGAGGGTGTGGCCGGTGCCGGAAGAGGGCGACGAGCCTGCACGGCCTGAACGGGCGATCTCCGGGACGACCATCAGCATGCCGCGCGCTTTGTTAAAAATCAGTCGGTATAAATTCTTGTTCATAGCTGCATCCCTGCGTAATTTTCGGGTAGGGGATGACCTTGTTTTCGGTCAGCCCGCAATCACGGCACGGGTCGACCGGACACAAGGTCGACCCCTACGGCAGCCGCTTAGAAACGGTAGCCGACACCGATGCTGAAGCCGTTGATGGCGTGGTCTTTCTCGCCGTCATTCAGGCTTGAACCTTCGTAGCCAATATCCACGGCAATATTCTCAATCGGGTTGATCTGCACACCTGCGCCATACATAAATGCGGTTTTGCTGATGCTGCCGTCGCTCGTGCCCATATCGCGGTAAGAGCCTGCTTCATAGTTAAGCCAGCGGGTGCTGTAATCGGCTTTATTGTAATTAACGCCGATCAGGCCATAGACGCTGACGTAAGCGTTAATGCGGTAAGCCGGGCCCGCGGACAGGGAGTAGTATTTAAGGTCGACTTTGTTGTCGATAATATCTTTCGTCGCCAGATAAGAGTAATCAGACTTCCCGCCCATATAGGTGAATGAACCGATAACGCTGAAAGGCGAATTCCACTCATAGCGATACTTAACGTTCACGCCATTGATGTTCTTCAGGTCCTGCACTTTGCTGTGCGCATACCCCAGAGTAATAGTTTGCCGATCGGCCTGGGCCTGCGTGCTTAAACCCAGTATCGCGACCAGTGCAGAGCGGATAAATAATGTTTTCATGTTTAATCCTTTAAGGTTGTTATATCTGCTTGCGCAGTTTTAGGGTGCTCATCCCGCCGTAAACTTTTCGCTGGCGGAAATTCCGGAATATCAACGGATAATGGTGAACCCGCGCGCCAGGCGCGCGCCTGCTGCGGGCTGATTTGCCTGCCCTTAAAATTCATCACCCGCTTGCCGCGCCGTTTTCCCTGGTGATACAGGGAGCGGAAGCAGCGGTCGGGAAACAGCAGATCCGTCACCAGGCGGCTCATGGCGCGGGTGTCGCCGAACGGCGCGATCCAGTCGCGGATCCACAGGCGGTCGCCGCTCAGCCAGTCGCTCTCCTGCACCATAATCGCGGGCTGCGACAGGTAGCGGCGCTCCGCCTCGTTATCCAGCGACATCCAGCTCATAAAGAAAACCGGGCGACCCTCGCGGCTCACCAGCAGGTAGTGCTGATGCTTGATAATTGGCAGCAGCACCGTGGGCAGCGCATGCAGCGGCAGGTCGCGGTGCTGCGGCGAGTGCATCCACAGCCACACCGCGGCGCCGAACACTTCGGCTTCGCTGCGTTCCCCGCCCAGCAGCAGCGGGGCATGAACGTCATAAATTCCGCTTTGCATGGTGCGCTCCTCAGAAGTCCCAGTTCAGGCTGAAGCCCAGCGTCACCGGGCTGGTTTTGAAGCCATCCGGTTTGGCGATCGGCACGCCGGCAAACAGGTCATAGCCGGTTTTTAATACGTTGCCGCGCAGCCCGACCACGCCACCGGCTAAGTGGTTACCCACCAGATCCTCAATGCCGTGGCCGCTGACATGCCCATAGTCAGCCCCCAGATAGAGCTCCTGCGCAGGCAGCGGCGTGCTCCATGCCAAGTCGTTGCGCACCAGCCAGCCGCCGTTGGCGTTCAGGGTGCGTTCGCCGTCAAACCCGCGCACGCTGTAGCGGCTGCCAATGGCGAACTGCTCCTGCGGCGTCAGCGGGGTGCTGCTGATCTGGCGCTGATACTGCACGCTGTAGCGGAAATTCTGGCTGCCGATGGCAAACGGCACGTTGAGCTGGCTGCTGAGCTGCACGATTTTGCTCAGCGCGGTGGCGTAGCCGTTGGACTCCTCCGGCGCGGGCAGCGCGCCAAACCAGCGGGTGCCGCGCTGATAGCTGACGCCCGCATCCAGCGTCGCCTGCCGGATGTAGTGGCGGTGCTGCAGGCCAATGCGCCAGCCCGCGGTCTGGCGGCGCTGCACTTCCACTTCGGTATCATTGATGTAGTTCTTTGACTCACGCATCAGCACCGCGTAGCTGAAGGTGGTTTTCTGGCTGCCGCTGCGGTGCAGAACCTGGCTGAGCTCGGCCGTCAGGTTGCGGCTTTTGCCGCTGTAGCGAGCGTCATCGTTCAACTGAGCGACGGTCTGATGGTAGTCATAGTCGCTGCCGGTGACCGATAGCATCGCGAAGCGGAACGGCACCGAGTAGTGTGCGGTGACGTTCTGGCTGCCTTTGTCATTGCCGGGCCTGACGGCGCGGGTGCCGGAGAGATAAAACAGATCGCTGAGCGAGAAGGGGTTATCGAGCGACAGGGTCATACCGCCCTGATAGCGCCCGGTGCTGCGGGTGCCGGAATCATCGAGCGAGGCGCCCAGACGCCAGATTTTCGCCTGCTGCCAGTGCAGCATGATGTCGCTTTCACCCGGCTGTTCGCCGGGGACGATCTCCATGCTGGCCTGCACGGTCGGCAGGCGCTGCAGGTTCTCCAGCCCCTGCTCAATATCGCGCAGGTCGAGCAAATTGCCCGGGCGTGCCGGGAAGGCATTAAACAGGGTGACGTAGCGCCCGCTGTCCGGGGTCAGTTTCACCTGGTGAACGTAGCCGGGCAGGAGGCTGAGCCGCAGGATGCCACTCTTCAAATCCTGCTGCGGTGCCAGCACGCGGGTGGTGATATAGCCGTGATCCACCAGTCTGTTCTGCATGCTGCTCATCAGCAGGTTGATGCCTTTGCCACCCAGGCACTGGCCCTGCGCCTGATTCGCCATGCGCTGCAGCGGCAGCCAGTGCGGTAAAGCGTCTTTGCCGCTTAGCACCACCTGGTCAATGTGGAAGCACGGGGTTTCCTGCGGGAATGCCAGTTTGCCGCTCTGGTCAACGTTGGGTTGCAGACGGATATCGGGCGTGGGCGGCAGCAGCTGCTGTTCAAGCGCCTTCTGCCGCTGCTGTTGCAAGATTAACTGCTCATCTGCCAGCGCCAGCGGGGAGACCATCAGCAGCGCAGGAAAAGCTAGCGCGCAGGGGCGGTAAGGCGCTGCCCGGCGCAAAAAATGAGGGAACAACATCAAACAATCCTTGTTAATGAAACGCTTAATAATTAGCCATGTTGAGGTGGCGAATAATAGGAACAGCCTGGTCGTTTTGCAACCAGTTGATGCGTTTCTAAGGGATCTTCTTAAGCGCAGCGGGGGGAGTTAACCCGCTATTTCTGAGTCAGGCTGAGGTTTTTGCTGCGTGTTGCCACCGTGCTGATTTTACCGATATGACCCGGTCAGTTCGCGCCAGGCAGGACAAAACAGAGGGCGCAGCAGAAGATGATAAATTTGTCATCTTTGCTCGTCGCCGCGCAGTAATGGTTTATTCTGTCGCTTGAGTTTTTCCGGTAAATCATAAGGATCGCACGATGAAGACGGTGGTGTTTGGCTATCACGATATGGGATGCAGTGGATTGCAGGCGCTGCTGGCGGCCGGTTATGAGGTCATGGCGGTTTTCACCCATGCCGATGTGCCGGGTGAAAATCACTTCCACGGTTCGCTGGCACAGCAGGCCGCTGAGCAGGGCATTGCGGTGTTTATGCCTGAAGATATCAATCAGCCATCCATCGTCGCGCAGCTCAGGGCGCTGGCACCTGAAGCGATTTTTTGTTTCTCATACCGTCAGGCGCTGAATGCAGAGATTCGCGCCTGTGCCAGCGTGGGAGCTTTCAATGTGCATGCCTCCCTGCTGCCTGCCCATCGCGGCAGGGCACACCTGAACTGGGCGCTGATTAAAGGGGATAAAGAGACCGGCGTCACGCTACACCGTATCACCGAGCGGCCCGATGCCGGGCCGATACTTGCTCAACAGCGGGTGGCCATTACCCCACAGGATGATGTTTTTTCGCTGCATAACAAGCTGGTCGCCACCAGCGCGGCGCAGTTGGCCCTCTGGCTTCCTGCGCTGAAGGCAGGGCGGCTGACGGAAACGGAACAGGACGAAAGCCAGGCCAGCAGTTTTGGTGCGCGTAAGCCTGAAGACGGTGAAATCCATTGGCAGCAGAGCGCCGACGAGGTTCACAATCTTATCCGTGCGCTGACGCGGCCCTGGCCAGGCGCTTTTAGCGGCTATCAGGGGCAGCGCATCATCATCTGGCAGAGCCGGGCGATCAACGAATCTTCCCCGCAACCGCCGGGCACCCTGATTTCGATCTCACCGCTGATGGTTGCCTGTGGTTCTGGGGCGTTGGAAATCCTACAGGCGGAGTGTGTGGGCATGGCCAATATGGCGGTTGGCGATAAATTAAGCGGCTGAGCGTAGAGTAAGCAGCGTTATTTTATTGATAATAAAAGTAAAAAAATCTCCATGTCATATTTATTAAATGCCTTAAGGTATTCCTAATCTGCGGTGGCGACACTGGGTGCAATTGTTTGATAATGGGCCCAAAAGTTATGCCACTGCTTTACTTTAAAAGACCAGCGCTGAGCCGCATCTCTTATCTGATTCTCTTTTCACTCTATATCTCAGTCTTTCTGAATATTGCCTATTACCGTCAGGTTTTAGTGGATATGCCGCTTGATAACCTGCGCACCGTGCTGGTGTTCCTGTCGATGCCGGTGGTGGCTTTTAGCGTGATTAATATCATCACCACGCTGGCCTCGTTCCTGTGGCTTGACCGCCCGGTGATTGCCCTGTTTATCCTGGTCTCGGCCTGCGCGCAGTATTTCATTATCAATTACGGCATTGTGCTCGACCGTTCGATGATCGTGAACATGATGGACACCACCGCATCGGAGACTTTTGCGCTACTGACGCCGAAAATGGTGATTACGCTGCTGCTGACGGCGGTACTGATGATGGTGATGGCGTTCTGGGTGCGGATTAAAAAGACGCAGCCGCTGTGGAGAAGCGCGCTCTATCGCCTGATCGGCGTGGCGATCTCCATCTGCCTGATCCTGCTGGTGGCGCTGTTCTTCTACAAAGATTATGCCTCGCTGTTTCGCAATAATAAGGAACTGGTGAAGGCGTTAAGCCCGTCGAACAGCATTGTCGCCTCGCTCTCTTATTACTCGCATCAGAAGCTGGCGAATGCTCCGCTGATTAAGATTGGCGAGGATGCAAAGCTAAACCCGTTAATGAGCGGCGGTAAAAAAAATCTGACCATTATCGTGCTGGGTGAAACCACGCGCGCGGACAACTTCTCGCTGGGCGGCACTTATTCGCGTGAGACCACGCCGCTGCTGGCAAAAGAGGATGTGGCTTACTTCCCGCACACCATTTCGTGCGGCACGGCCACGGCGGTGTCGGTGCCCTGCATGTTCTCCAATATGCCACGCGCCCATTACGACAGCGACCTTGCCGCTCACCAGGAGGGGATGCTGGATATCATTCAGCGCGCCGGTATTCAGGTGCTGTGGAAGGATAACGATGGCGGCTGTAAAGGGGCCTGCGATCGCGTGCCGCATGAGGATGTCACCAGCCTGAACCTGGCAGATATGTGCATCAACGGTGAATGTTACGACGAGGCGCTGTTCCACAATCTTGAGGATTATATTCAGAACCTGAAAGGCAACGGCGTCATTGTTCTGCACACCATCGGCAGCCACGGCCCGACCTACTGGCACCGTTATCCGCCACAGTTCCGCAAATTTACCCCGACCTGTGATACCAGCCAGATTCAGGAGTGCTCGCAGCAGCAGCTGATAAATACTTACGACAATACCATTCTGTATATCGATTACATCGTCGATAAAGCGATTAACGTGCTGAAATCACATCAGGATCGGTACACCACCAGCCTGGTTTATCTCTCCGATCACGGTGAGTCGCTGGGGGAAAACGGCGCCTATCTGCACGGCCTGCCGTATGCGATTGCGCCGATGACGCAGAAGCACGTCCCGATGTTGATCTGGCTGTCGCCGGACTATCAGCAGCGCTATGGCGTTAACGGCGAGTGTCTGAAAAAGCTGGCGAAAAACGATGAGTTTTCTCAGGACAACCTGTTCTCCACGATGCTGGGATTAACCGGCACGCAGACCAAAGAGTATGTTCCAGGGGATGACATTCTGACGTCATGCCGGAGTCGATAATCCATGAAAATTCTTATTGTCGAGCATGATGCCCTGCTTTTGCAGGGCCTTATTCTGGCACTGGAAGGCGAAGGTTATGTTTGCGAAGGGGTCGCCACCCGGCGGGAGGCGGAAACGCATCTCGCTTCCGGCTTATACCAGCTGGTGATCCTTGACCTCGGGCTGCCGGACGGCGCGGGCCTCTACCTGCTGTCACATTTATGCCACCAGATTAAACGCTTGCCGGTGCTGATTATCACCGCCCGCGACGCGGTCGATGAGCGTATTGCCGGCCTTGAAGCCGGTGCGGACGATGACATCATCAAGCCCTTTTCGAACCAGGAGCTGCTGGCGCGGGTGCATAAACTGACCCACTCCGGGATTCGCGGGCGACAGCAGGTGGTGGTCGACGATCTGCGCCTCGAAATGAAATATCGCCAGATTTTTATGAACGATCGGGCGCTCGAAATTACCCCCAAAGAGTATGTCATCCTGGCGCGCCTGATGATGAGCGTTGGCAACCCGGTGCACCGCGATACGCTGTGTGAGGATATTTATCAGCGCAGGAGCCAACCCACCACCAACGTACTGGAAGTGCATATCCATAACTTACGGGAGAAAATTGGCAAAGAGCGCATTCGCACGGTGCGTAGCTTTGGCTATGCGTTAATCAGGCAGGGGGAAAAAGACAAAACCTGATGACAGCATGAGGTGGGGTTCACAGAGTAAACCAGATGTACAGAAAGCTCACCAGGGCCAGCGAAGTGAGCGCCAGCGCGGCTGACGCGTTAATTACCGATTTCATCACGACAGACTCCTGAAAAAAAAGTAATGATATGGCTAAAATATTAAGACCACCTTAAGGCAGCGTTAATTTTCCCGCTCCTGTTTTTGATCCGCCCGCTGCACGATTTCTGCGCACCGTTTCTGGCCGCTGTCGCCTGAATTTCTTTTCTCTTTTATCTCTTCCTTTCTCCCTCCTTGTTACCCGGCCAAATTGCCAGTCGCACAATATGTGCTCTTTTTTTCCTGACAGGGATAAACCCGAAGCGGCAAAGCATCGTAGCGCTCGTGAAATCTTTGTGCACATAACTAATTATTTTGTTTGAGTAATTTTAATTTCTCTTCGACAAAGATAGATTGTTCAGCGTTGCGTTTAATGTTTAGTTAAGGAAGCTCATATAGGATTAATCTGCATCTCATGACGGGCGTGGGCTGACATAACCTGCGGCCATTCCCGATAGAAAAATGTGCGTGCTGAAAGCTAACTGTCACATTTAAGTAAAATTTTATGTGTGATTATTATCCCTGCGGAACGCCAGCAAAGCACGTTGTGCTAAATTGAACAGACTGAAAACATTAAAGGATTTTAATAATGGCGTTCCTTCCCTTTTCGCGCCCTTCACTGGGTGAAGCGGAGCTGGCCGCGGTACAGGAAGTGTTTCAATCCGGCTGGATCACTACCGGGCCAAAGTGTGCTGAGCTCGAACAGGCGTTCTGCCAGCTAACCGGTAATCAACATGCCATCGCCGTAAGTTCGGCCACGGCAGGTATGCACGTCACGCTGATGGCGTTAAATATTCAGGCGGGTGATGAAGTGATCACGCCGTCAATGACCTGGGTTTCAACGCTGAATATCATCACGCTGCTGGGCGCTACGCCGGTGATGATCGATGTTGACCCGGAGACGTTAATGGTCACGCCAGAGGCGGTTGCAGCGGCGATCACGCCACGTACTAAAGCGATCATTCCCGTCCATTACGCCGGTGCGCCTGCGGATATCGACGCCATTCAGGCCATTGGTCAGCGCCACGGTATTCCGGTGATTGAGGATGCCGCGCACGCGGCGGGGACCTACTATCACCAGCGCCATGTCGGCGGGCAGGGAATCGCTATCTTCTCCTTCCACGCCATCAAAAATATGACCTGCGCAGAAGGCGGGCTGGTGGTGACGAACGACGCCGCGCTGGCCGAGCGCATTCGCATGCTGAAATTCCACGGCCTTGGCGTTGATGCGTTTGACCGCCAGACTCACGGCCGCCAGCCGCAGGCGGAGGTGATCTCCCCCGGGTTTAAATACAACCTGCCGGATATCAGCGCGGCAATTGCGCTGGTGCAGCTGGCAAAGCTGGACGAGATCAACGCCCGCCGCAGCGCCATCGCCCAGCGTTATCTTGCCGCGCTGCAGGACACGCCCTTCAAGCCGCTGGCCCAGCCGAGATGGCCACACCGGCACGCCTGGCATCTGTTTATTATTCGCGTCGACGAGACCACCTGCGGTATCTCCCGCGATGGGTTGATGCAGGCGCTGAAAGCGCAGGATATTGGCACCGGGCTGCATTTCCGCGCGGCGCATACCCACCGTTATTACCGCGAACGCTATCCGCAGCTTTCGCTGCCTGCTACCGAGTGGAACAGCGATCGTATCTGCTCCATCCCGCTTTTTCCTGATATGACCGACAGTGACGTCGAGCGCGTGATTACTGCACTGCGCGGGCTTGCCGGGGTTTAAATGATGACTGATAAAAAAATTGAGAAAGTGTCGGTGGTGATCCCGGTTTATAACGAGCAGGAGAGCCTGCCCGAGCTGATCCGCCGCACCGAGGCTGCCTGCCAGACGCTTAATCTGCGGTATGAAATCCTGCTGGTGGATGACGGCAGCCAGGATGCCTCCGCCGAGATGATCGCCGCCGCCGCCGAAACGGCCGGCAGCCATGTGGTGGCGGTGCTGCTGAACCGCAACTACGGTCAGCACTCGGCGATTATGGCCGGATTCAGCCATGTTAGCGGCGATCTCATCATCACGCTGGACGCGGATTTACAAAACCCGCCGGAAGAGATCCCCCGGCTGGTTGCTGCTGCTCAGGAAGGGTATGACGTGGTGGGCACGGTGCGCCAGAACCGCCAGGACAGCTGGTTCCGCCGCCGCGCGTCGCGCACCATCAACCACCTTATCCAGCGCGTTACGGGTAAGGCGATGGGGGATTATGGCTGCATGCTGCGCGCCTATCGTCGCCATATTATCGATGCGATGCTCAACTGCCATGAGCGCAGCACCTTTATTCCGATCCTCGCCAATACCTTTGCGCGCCGTACCATTGAGCTGCCCGTGACGCACGCCGAGCGCGAGTTTGGCGACTCTAAATACAGCTTTATGCGCCTGATTAACCTGATGTATGACCTGGTGACCTGCCTGACCACCACGCCGCTGCGCATGCTCAGCGTGCTTGGCAGCCTGATTGCGCTGTCAGGGTTTGCCTTCTCCCTGATGTTGATCGTGCTGCGCCTGTTTTTCGGTGCCGCCTGGGCGGGCGAAGGTGTCTTTGTGCTGTTTGCCATCCTGTTTATGTTTATCGGGGCGCAGTTTATCGGTATGGGGCTACTCGGTGAATATATCGGCCGCATCTACAACGATGTGCGCGCCAGACCTCGCTATTTTATTCAACGCGTTATCCATCCTAAGAAAGACGCTTCAGTACAGGAATCCGAGTAATGAAAACCATCGTTTTTGCTTATCACGACATGGGCTGTGCGGGTATCCGCGCGCTGCTTCAGGCAGGCTTTTCCATCAGCGCGATTTTCACCCATGCCGATCGGGCGTCTGAGAATCATTTCTTTGGCTCGGTAGCGCGTCTGGCGGCGGAAAACAGCATCCCGGTGTATGCCCCGGATGACGTCAATCACCCGCTGTGGATCGACCGTATTCAGGCGATGGCACCAGACCTGATTTTTTCCTTCTACTATCGCAACCTGCTGTGCGACCGCATCCTTAACAGCGCGCAGCACGGCGCGTTTAACCTGCATGGTTCCCTGTTGCCGAAGTATCGTGGCCGCGCGCCGCTTAACTGGGCGCTGGTTAATGGTGAAAGCGAAACCGGCGTCACGCTGCACCGCATGGTGAAACAGGCCGACGCGGGTGAGATTGTGGCCCAGCAGCGTGTCAGCATTGAAGCGGAAGATAACGCGCTGACGCTGCACCATAAGATGGTGAAGAGCGCCAGCACGCTGCTGGAAAACATTCTGCCGGTGATGAAGCAGGGCAGCATTACCGGCCAGCCGCAGGATGAAACGCAGGCAACCGTGGTGGGCCGCCGTACGCCAGAAGATGGGTGTATTAACTGGGCGCTTTCGGCGCAGCAGGTCAATAACCTGATCCGCGCCGTCACCGATCCGTGGCCGGGCGCTTTTGCCTATGCCGGGACCTCAAAATTTGTGGTGTGGAAAGCCAAAGTGCTGGCGAGCAACAGCCAGGCTAAGCCAGGCACCGTGCTGTCAGCAGAGCCGTTTGTGGTGGCCTGCGGTGACGGTGCGCTGGAAATTCTCACTGGTCAGACCGAAAACAGCGTCTATATGAACGGCAGCCAGCTGGCGCAGAACCTTGGCATGGTAACGGGCGCGCTGCTCTACTCCAGGCCGGTCGCGGCGATCAAACGCCGCACGCGCGTGCTGATCCTGGGCGTCAATGGCTTTATCGGTAACCACCTGACCGAGCGTCTGCTGCGCGATGACAATTTTGACGTGTTTGGCCTCGATATCGGTTCCGATGCCATCAGCCGCTTTGTCGGCCATCCCCGTTTCCAGTTTGTCGAAGGGGATATCAGCATTCACTCCGAGTGGATCGAGTATCACATCAAAAAATGTGACGTGATCCTGCCGCTGGTCGCCATCGCCACGCCAATTGAATACACCCGTAATCCGCTTCGGGTATTTGAACTGGACTTCGAAGAGAACCTCAAAATCATTCGTGACTGCGTGAAGTACGGTAAGCGCATCATCTTCCCGTCGACGTCCGAAGTGTACGGGATGTGTACCGATGCCAACTTCGATGAGGATAACTCCAACCTGGTGGTTGGCCCCATCAACAAACAGCGCTGGATTTACTCGGTGTCGAAGCAGCTGCTGGACCGCGTCATCTGGGCATATGGCGAAAAAGAGGGGCTGCGCTTTACGCTGTTCCGCCCGTTTAACTGGATGGGACCGCGCCTTGATAACCTGAATGCCGCGCGCATTGGCAGCTCGCGCGCCATTACCCAGCTCATTCTTAATCTGGTGGAAGGTTCGCCGATCAAGCTGATTGACGGTGGCCGTCAGAAGCGATGCTTCACCGATATCAGCGACGGCATTGAAGCGCTGTTCCGCATTATAGAAAACAGAGATAACAACTGCGATGGGCAGATTGTGAATATCGGTAATCCGGATAACGAAGCCAGTATCAAAGAGCTGGCCGAATGCCTGCTCGCCAGCTTTGAGCGCCATCCGCTGCGCGACCGCTTCCCGCCGTTTGCCGGCTTCCGCGAGGTGGAAAGCAGCAGCTATTACGGTAAAGGCTATCAGGATGTGGAACATCGCAAGCCGTCTATCCGTAATGCCAAACGTCTGCTGGGTTGGGTTCCGACGGTGGAGATGAACACCACCATCGATAACACGCTCGACTTCTTCCTGCGCACCGTTGAGCTGCAGGAGGGCGATGAATGAGAAAAGTCGGTCTGCGGGTTGATGTCGATACCTGGCGCGGAACCGAGCAGGGGGTGCCTGCGCTGCTGAATGTGTTTAACCAGCATAATATTCAGGCCACTTTCTTCTTCAGCGTTGGACCAGACAATATGGGGCGTCATTTATGGCGCCTGTTAAAACCGCGTTTCCTGTGGAAAATGCTGCGCTCGCGCGCGGCATCGCTCTACGGTTGGGATATTTTGCTGGCCGGCACCGCATGGCCGGGCAAGGTGATTGGCGAGGGGTTGAAATCTACTATTCTGGCCACCGCCGAACATCATGAAGTGGGCCTGCACGCCTGGGATCACTTCGCCTGGCAGACCTGGGCTGGCGTCTGGCCCAGCGCGCAGCTCGACAGGCATATCGCTCTCGGGCGCGAAGCGCTGGAAGCGATTATCGGGCAGCCGGTAACCTGCTCTGCCGTGGCTGGCTGGCGTGCCGATGGCCGGGTGGTGCAGGCCAAGCAGGGCTGCGGATTTACCTATAACAGCGACTGCCGGGGCACGGCACCGTTTCGCCCGCTGCTGAGTAACGGGCAGCCGGGCACGGTGCAGATCCCGGTCACGTTGCCCACCTGGGATGAAGTGGTGGGGCCAGCGGTCAGCGCCGGGCGCTTTAACGACTACATCCTCGCCAAGATTCATGCCGACCAGGGGACGCCGGTCTATACCATTCATGCCGAAGTGGAGGGGATTAGCCAGCTTCAGGCTTTCTCCGAACTGCTCCAGCGCGCTAAGGAGCAGGGATTGCAGTTTTGTCCTTTGAGCGAGCTACTGCCGCAAGATGTAAACACTTTACCGACCGGAAAAATTATCCGTGGTCATATTGCCGGTCGCGAAGGATGGCTTGGCTGTGAAACTTTGACAGGATCATCGGAATGACGACAACCAGCAAATCGCTCTTATTGATTTCATTATTCATTCTCTATTACTTAATCCCGATTGAATTCCGCCACCTGTGGCAACCTGACGAAACGCGTTACGCGGAGATCAGTCGCGAGATGCTGCAAAGCGGCAACTGGGTAACGCCGCATTTCTTTGATTCGCGCTATTTCGAGAAGCCGATAGCCGGTTACTGGTTCAATAACATTGGCCAGATGATATTTGGTCATAATAATTTTGCCGTGCGCATCGGTTCGGTATTTTGCACGCTGCTCAGTGCGCTGATGGTGTACTGGCTGGGGCGGCGCATCTATGGCGGGCGCGCCATTGCGCTGACGGCGAGCGTGATTTTCCTCACCTCGCTGCTGGTCTACGGCGTGGGCACCTACGCGGTGCTCGACCCGATGCTGGCGCTGTGGATGACGGCGGCGATGTGCTGCTACTGGTTCGCCAGCGAAGCGGTGAGCGTCAGGCAGCGGGTGCTGCGCTATCTGCTGCTGGGATTAGCCTGTGGTATGGGCTTTATGACCAAAGGTTTTCTGGCGCTCGCGGTGCCGGCGATCGCCATTCTGCCCTGGGCGATCTGGCATCAGCGCCTGCGTGAACTGCTGGTTTACGGTCCGCTGGCGGTAGTCAGTGCGGCGCTGTTAAGCATGCCGTGGGCGATGGCCATTCATCAGCAGCAGCCTGACTTCTGGCACTATTTCTTCTGGGTTGAGCATATTCAGCGCTTTGCCGACTCCGATGCCCAGCATAAAGCGCCATTCTGGTATTACCTGCCAATTATCGTGGCGGGCGCGCTGCCGTGGGCGGCCCTGTTACCCGGCGCGTTATCGATGGGCTGGCGCGAACGACAGCAGTCTGCCGGTGGACTGTATTTACTCAGCTGGGTGGTGATCCCATTCCTGTTCTTTAGCATCGCCAAAGGTAAGTTGCCGACCTATCTGCTGCCGCTGTTTGCCCCGCTGGCCCTGCTGATGGCGCAGTATGGCTACCGCCTGGCGCAGCAGGGCAGCCGCATCCTCAAGGTGAATGGCTGGATCAATGTTGCCTTTGGGCTGGTTTGTGTCATCGCGCTGCTGCTGGTACTGGCTCCATGGGGATTGAGCCACCGCCCGCTCTACCCGGCGCATCAGATGCTGGCGCTGGGGATGGCAACGCTCTCCTTCGCGGGCTGGGCGCTGGCGGGCCTCCTGAGCCTGCGGCCCGGTGCTCACCGCTGGCTGGCCGCGGCGCTTTGTCCGCTGGCGCTGGCGCTGTGCGTAGGGGCGGCTATTCCGGAGAGCGTGCAGAACACCAAACAGCCTCAGGTGTTTATCCAGCCTATCGCGGATAGGCTGGCTGGCAGCCGCTTTATTCTTAGCGATAACTCAGGGATCGCCTCCGGCATCGCCTGGGCGCTACAGCGCAGCGATATCCTCGCGTTCGATAAGAAGGGTGAATTGAGCTATGGCCTGAGCTACCCGGATGCGCAGGCGCGTTACGTCAGCGAGCAGGATTTCCCGCAGTGGCTGGCGGCCCATCGTCAGGATGGAACCGTTTCGCTGGTGCTGATGCTCAACCGAGGTGAAGCGACGCCGACCAATCTGCCGCCCGCTGATTATGTCTATCGTGCCGATCGCTTGCTGCTGCTGCAGTACTACGCCGTAAAATGACCATCAGCCTGCTGTTGGTGCTGTTAACCAGTCTGCTGACCTGTGCCGGGCAGCTGTGCCAGAAACAGGCGGCACATCAGACTCAGCGCCGCCTGATGCTGCGCTGGCTCATTGCCAGCGTGCTGCTGTTGGCAGGCGGCATGCTGGTGTGGCTGATGGTGCTACAACGGCTGCCGGTTAGCCTGGCTTACCCGATGCTGAGCATCAACTTTATCCTGGTCGCGCTGGCGGGGCATTTTATCTGGCGTGAACAGCTCACGTGGAATCAGTGGCTGGGTACAGCGCTGATTATGGTGGGCGTGGCGATGATCGGGAGTTACGTATAATGGGGTACGTTTTTGCCCTGTGCAGCGTGATGCTGGTGACGCTGGCTCAGCTGATGCTGCGCTGGTCGATGGTGAGATTGCCGGGCATTGAGGAGATCGCCGGGCAGTGGCAGCAGCTGTCGCTGCCTGCGGTGATAGCGCTGTGTGCCGGCTTGCTGGCCTATACGCTGTCGATGCTTTGCTGGATGCTGGCGCTCAGGCGTATCGCGCTCAGCCGGGCTTATCCGCTGCTCAGCCTGAGCTATGTGCTGGTGTGGCTGTTGGCGATCGCGCTGCCGATATTCTCCGAACCTTTCCATATCGGGGCGCTGATCGGCGTGCTGCTGATCATTATCGGGCTGGTATTGAGCTGCCTGAAGCCTGCGGTAAAAAAGCGGTAAGCACAGAAAGCAAAAAACCCGCCAGAGGCGGGTTTTTCTAAATATGGTGCCCGAACCCGGAATCGAACCAGGGACACGGGGATTTTCAATCCCCTGCTCTACCGACTGAGCTATTCGGGCAACGGGGCGCATTAAACCGTAAAGGCCGTTCGGCGTCAACGGCTTTGTCATAAAAAAGACGCAAACTCCCGCCGACTGCCTGCTTTTTGCCCGCCTGGATTAAAAGCTGTTCAGCTCAGCGCACCGTTCTTGCGGCACAGCGCAAAGTTGAGCACATCTTCCGCCAGGCAGCGCGCAGTCTCGACATCCTCTACCTGGCGTTTAACCAGCAGGCGTGACAGGCAGCCCTCCAGAATCAGCTCCATCTGGTGCGCGACGCCCGCAGGGTTGTCCGTTTCCAGCTCGCTCAGCAGTTGATGAGTGAACTGCCACGAAGCCTGTTTTTGCAGCTCGGCAATCTGGTGGATCGGGTGCTCCGGCTGCGGATAGAAGCTGCAGGCGGCAATAAACAGGCAGCCGGGATAGCGCTTATTGTTCACCGCATCGGCCAGCACCTGGTAACGGGCCAGCAGTTTTTGCCCGGCGCTCAGGCTATCATCCAGCAGCAGCTGGCGGCGCCACACGTCGATCTGCTGGCCGTGATAGCGCAGCGCGTCATACAGCAGCGCGTCGCGATCCGGCCAGAAGCGCTGCAGCTCCTGTGCACTGCAGTCCAGTTCACCCGCCATCATTTCAAGAGAGGTGGTCGCCGCAAGGCCATGCTGCTCCAGCACGTTCAGAGCCTGTTCAAGTACGTGTTCACGCTGCACGCGGTTCTCCTCTTTTACACTTCATTATCGAACCTTAGTGTCGTTTAACGCGCCAGTTTCTGCAAATGCGCGCGGAAAGCGGCAGGTTTCATCAAGCCGGTGATGCGCGAGCCGGGAATTTCGCGGCCGCTGGCATCAAAGAACAAAATGGTCGGCAGGCCGAGCACGTTCAGGTGCTGGAGCAGGGCGCTGTCGGTGGCACTGTTGGCGGTGACGTCCGCCTGTAACAGCTGCAGCTGGCCGAGCGCGCTCTGCACCTGGCCGTCGCTGAAGGTGTACTTCTCAAACTCTTTGCAGGCCACGCACCAGTCGGCATACAGATCGAGCATGGTGATTTTGCCCGCACTGTTTTGCAGCTGCTGGTTGAGCTGCTCAACGCTGCTGACGCGGTTAAAGCTGAGGTGCGCGGCCGATTCTGCCGTTGGCGCATTGCCGAAGGCCCAGTCCTGTAACGGGCGGGCAGCAATCAGCATTGCGCCCAGCAGCAGGATTTGCAGCACGCGCAGCCAGCCGTGGTTGGCTTTCAGGCTGCTGATAAATGCCCAGCCGAAGAAGGCCACGCCCAGCGCGCTCCACAGGCGCAGGCCCCAGGCGTCGCCGATAACGCGTTCCAGCAGGAACACCGGCAGGGCGAGGATGACGAAGCCGAAGCCCTCTTTGACCGTCTGCATCCACGGGCCGCTTTTCGGCAGCAGGCGGTTACCAAACAGCGTAATGGCAATCAGCGGCAGGCCCATGCCCAGCGCGTAGAGATACAGCGTGCCGCCACCGGCCAGCATATTGCCGCTCTGGGCGATATACAGCAGGATGGCGCTGAGCGGGGCAGTGGTGCACGGCGAGCAGATCAGCCCGGCCAGCGCGCCCATCAGGAATACGCCGGGCAGCGATCCCCCCTGCTGGCGGTTGCTCCACAGCGTCAGGCGGGTCTGCAGGGAAGAGGGCAGCTGCAGGCTGAACAGGCCAAACATCGACAGCGCCAGCACGATAAACAACGCGGAAAGCACGATCAGGACGGCGGGAGCCTGCAGCGCCGCCTGGAAGCGTAGCCCGGCAGCGGCGACAACAATCCCCATCACCGTGTAGGTCAGCGCCATTCCCTGCACATAGACCATCGCCAGCGCGAACAGGCGGCCCAGGCGGTACTGGCGGTTACCGCCGAGGATAATGCCGGAGATCAGCGGATACATCGGCAGTACGCAGGGGGTGAACGCCACGCCAATCCCAATCAGCAATGCCCACAGCGGGGAGAATGGCAGGGCATTATCGCTGCGGTTATCCGGCGCGGCGCTGACGGCGGCTGACGGCGCGGGCGCAGGTGCGCTGCTGTGCGCTGCCACGGCATTGAGCGGCACGCTGCGGGTTTCCGGCGGGTAGCAGAATCCGGCAGCGGCGCAGCCCTGATAGGTGACCGTCATCTGCGCGCCGTTTCCGGCCTGCTCAAGGGTAAACGGCAGCGTCAGGCTCTGCGGGTAGATTTCGGTCTTGCCGTAGAACTCATCCTCGTGTGGCTTGCCTGCAGGCAGTTCCCACTGCGCCAGGGTCGCGCCCTGTACGCTGATTTTCAGCTGTTGGCGATAAAGGTAGTAGCCGGGCTTGACCTGCCAGCTGAGCGTGAGCTGATCGTTTTTCTGAGAAAAATCAAAAGCAAAAGCCTGATTGACCGGAACAAACTGGCTGTTACTGTTCTGCCCGAACAGTGATGCACTGGCGGTAGCGCTGAACAGGCTGAGCAACAGCAGAAAAATGTAGGGGATAAGTCGCTGGGTCATAACGGGTCTTTCTCTCTCCATGTGGGACCGGCCTTACGGGGGAGAGATAATAGCATGGCGTAGGAATTTCGGGTCGACACTAAATGAGCGGGTCGACCGGAAAAAAGGTCGACCCCTACAGTGCTGAATCGAACCCTGATGTCAGAGGAAAATTCCGCCGAGCAGGAAACCAAACGCAACCGACAGGATAATCGCCAGCGTGCCGGGCACCAGGAATGAGTGGTTAAACACAAAGCGGCCAATGCGCGTCGACCCGGTGTCGTCCATCTCTACTGCCGCCAGCAGGGTTGGGTAGGTCGGTAACACAAACAGCGCGGACACCGCTGCAAATGAGGCGACGGCGGTAACCGGCGACACGCCGAGCAGCAGCGCCGCTGGCATCAGCGCTTTGGTGGTCGCCGCCTGAGAATAGAGCAGGGTAGAAGCGAAGAACAGGATCACCGCCAGCATCCACGGATAGTCGTGCAGCAGCTCGCCCGCCACCTGCTGAATCTCGCCGATATGCGCTTTAACAAAAGTGTCGCCCAGCCACGCTACGCCGAGTACGCAGACGCAGGCGCTCATGCCGGATTTAAAGGTGCTGGCGCTGAGGATCTCCCCGGTGTCGATTTTACAGGTCAGGCAGATCAGCGCGGCCACGGTCAGCATAAACACCACAATGGCCTCATTGCGCGGCAGCACCGGGTTGGCAATCAGACCAACGGCATCGCTGATGGCGGTGGCGTACAGCACCACGGCAACGATCCCCAGCAGCAGCAGCAGCACTGAACGCTTAGCGCCGGGCTTCTCCTGGAATTTGCTGGCGCCGCGCAGGGTCACTTCACCCTTTGCCAGACGTGCCTGGTAAACATCATCATCTTTTAACTCCTTACCTAAGAAGTTGGTGAACAGCGCGGCAATGAAGATGGCAGCCATGGTGGACGGGATCGCCACGCCGAGCAGCGCCAGATAGCTGATGCCACGAGGTTCGAGAATGCCGGCCATAAACACCACCGCCGCCGAGATAGGCGAGGCGGTAATCGCAATCTGCGAGGCGACGACCGCAATCGACAGCGGGCGCGACGGGCGCACGCCCTGCTCCTTGGCAACTTCGGCAATCACCGGCAGCGTCGAGAATGCGGTGTGCCCGGTTCCGGCCAGCAGCGTCATAAAATAGGTCACCAGCGGCGCGAGGAAGGTGATGTAGCGCGGATGCTTGCGCAGCAGGCGCTCTGCCAGGCTGACCAGGTAATCCATCCCCCCGGCAACCTGCATTGCGGCGATGGCGGCGATCACCCCCATGATGATCTCAATCACGTCGAACGGGATGGCTCCCGGGGTGATCTGGAAACCGAGGGTGAGTACCAGAACCCCCATTCCCCCGGCAAAGCCAATGCCGATGCCGCCCAGCCGGCTACCTAAATAGATCGCCAAAAACACGACGATGAGTTCTGGTAATAACATGTTGTATTCCTTAAGACTAAAGATAAAAAACCGTTAAAAATTTGTGCGCCATACAAAGTAAAAAGGCACGTCGTTCTGAGAACTGACGTGCCTTAAGCTGCTATCTGATGAATGGATTATTGTTCATTTTCATCGGTGTAACGTTTGGCTTTATACACCGGGAACATCAGGTTCTGAGTGGAGAAGATGTCATCAAGCTCGCTTTCGGTCAGCAGCCCGCGCTCCAGCACCACTTCGCGTACGCTCTTACCGGTTTCGGCGCAGATTTTGCCAACGATATCGCCGTTGTGGTGGCCGATATACGGGTTGAGGTAGGTGACGATACCGATGGAGTTAAACACATAGGCTTCGCACACCACTTTATTGGCGGTGATGCCATCGACGCATTTTTCCAGCAGGTTGTAGCAGGCGTTGGTCAGGATGTGGATCGACTCAAACATCGCCTGGCCAATCACCGGCTCCATCACGTTGAGCTGCAGCTGACCCGCTTCAGAAGCCATGGTGACGGTGATGTCATTGCCGATCACCTTGAAGCACACCTGATTCACCACTTCCGGCACTACCGGGTTCACCTTGGCGGGCATGATGGACGAACCGGCCTGCAGTTCAGGCAGATTGATTTCATTCAGGCCAGCACGCGGGCCGGAGGAGAGCAGGCGCAGGTCATTACAGATTTTTGACAGTTTAACCGCCAGGCGCTTCAGCGAGCTGTGCACCATCACGTAAGCCCCGCAGTCGGAGGTCGCTTCGATCAGGTCTTCCGCCGGAACGCAGGCGAGGCCGCTGACTTCCGCCAGCTTCTGCACCGCCAGCTGCTGATAGCCATCCGGGGTATTCAGGCGCGTGCCGATGGCGGTGGCACCAAGGTTCACTTCCAGCAGCAGTTCAGCGGTGCGCAGTATGCTGCGGATCTCTTCGTTCAGCAGTACGTTAAACGCGTGGAACTCCTGGCCAAGCGTCATCGGGACGGCATCCTGCAGCTGGGTACGGCCCATCTTCAGAATGGTATTAAACTCGACGGCCTTGCGCTGAAAGCCTTCGCTCAGCTGGCCGATAGCATCCAGCAGCTTGAGGATTGAGCTATAGACCGCAATGCGGAAACCGGTCGGATAGGCATCGTTGGTTGACTGGCATTTGTTGACATGGTCGTTCGGGTTGAGGAACTGATACTCTCCTTTCTGATGGCCCATCAGCTCAAGACCGATATTGGCTAACACTTCGTTGGTGTTCATGTTCACCGAGGTGCCCGCGCCGCCCTGATAGACGTCAATCGGGAACTGATCCATGCATTTGCCGTTGTTCAGCACTTCATCGCAGGCATTGACGATCGCATTAGCGATGTTGCGCGGAATGGTTTGTAGCTCTTTGTTCGCCAGCGCAGCCGCTTTTTTTACCATCACCATACCGCGCACAAACTCAGGGATATCGCTGATTTTGCTGTTGCTGATATAGAAGTTTTCAATCGCACGCAGAGTATGAACACCGTAGTAAGCATCGGCGGGAACTTCACGCATACCTAACAGGTCTTCTTCGATACGAATGTTATTAGCCATGTGAACCTTCTTTTAGGGGATTACCGGGTCAGAACCTATCCCATTAGGCTATTTTACTTGTCATTTTGCACCTGGGCAGTGCTCAAAATCCTCACGTACTGCGTGTACGCTCCGGTTTTTCCGCGCTGTCCGTGTCCAAACTGACTGCGACAATTACGCCTGATGGGATAGGGTCTAAATCATCACAATTTAAGTGCCTGCTCCGTGGCTGGCATCCAGTGATTATCGGGCCGAGGACAGCCCGCAGCGGGATATTATCCGTTTGCGCTGGGCTGAGCACGATCATATTCTGCTGTGTTGCAAAAGCCTGAATCCAGATCACTTAAACCGTTTGCCATATCAAACAGTTTCAATGATATGTGATCCTGGTCACTTTGAAAGGGGCGGGTGAATTTCGGCATTTCCAGTTGAAAAACGGGGTTGCCGGTCCCATCTTCTATACTATCGGTCGCGAAGACCGCCATTTTCTGCCGCCGCAACACAGTGGGGCGGCCACTGATACAGGAGAATACGGTGCGCTGGTTACCGTTCTTAGTGATTTTTGCCCTGGTGTGGATCGAGATCTCTCTCTTCATCCAGGTGGCCCACGTGATGGGCGTTTTACTGACCATGCTGCTGGTGATCTTCACCTCCTGCATCGGGATCTCGCTGGTGAAAAACCAGGGGATGAAAAACTTTATGCTGATGCAGCAGAAGCTGAATGCGGGCGAAAGCCCGGCGGCGGAGATGATCAAGAGCGTTTCGCTGGTGCTGGCGGGCTTTCTGCTGCTGCTGCCGGGGTTCTTCACCGATTTCCTCGGCCTGCTGCTGCTGTTACCGCCGGTGCAGAAGCACCTGACGCTGAAGCTGATGCCGCATCTTAAAATGTGGCGTGGCAATGGCGCCGGGCCGGACAGCGGGTTTACCGTCGACGGTGAATACGAACGCAAAGAGTCTCATCTGATTGAGCATGACGATCGCCACGATCGTCATTGATTTTCCCAATAAATTCGCTAGCGGCGCAGCCTTAAGGACTGCGCCGTTTTTTTTGCACTGGGCGACCAGTTGCGCAAAAAAACGCCGAACGAAGCAGTTAGCAAAAAAAAATACCTCCTGCCCTTGAAAGGGGTGCTACCCGGCCTTATCTCTTCCGTCACGAGGCCGATGCCAAAGCAGCACGGCTTTCATCCCAAAATGATTGGACTTCTCAAAGGAGAGCTAACAATGAAAATTCGTCCATTGCACGATCGTGTTATCGTCAAGCGTAAAGAAGTTGAATCCAAATCTGCTGGCGGCATCGTGCTGACTGGTTCCGCGGCGGGCAAATCGACCCGTGGCGAAGTGCTGGCTGTCGGTAACGGCCGCATCCTGGAAAACGGTGACGTGAAGCCGTTGGACGTGAAAGTGGGTGATGTCGTGATCTTCAGCGAAGGCTACGGCGCAAAAACTGAAAAAATCGACAACGAAGAAGTTCTGATCATCTCAGAAAACGACATTCTGGCGATTGTTGAAGGGTAATTCTCGCCCATTCATTTCACTTCAGTCACTGAACGTAACGAATTTAAGGAATAAGTAAAAATGGCAGCTAAAGACGTAAAATTCGGTAATGACGCACGCGTAAAAATGCTGCGCGGTGTCAACGTACTGGCAGATGCAGTAAAAGTTACCCTGGGCCCGAAAGGCCGTAACGTGGTTCTGGATAAATCTTTTGGTGCACCGACCATCACCAAAGATGGTGTTTCTGTCGCACGTGAAATCGAGCTGGAAGACAAGTTCGAAAACATGGGCGCGCAGATGGTGAAAGAAGTGGCCTCTAAAGCGAACGATGCTGCAGGCGACGGTACCACCACCGCCACCGTACTGGCTCAGTCCATCATCACCGAAGGCCTGAAAGCCGTCGCTGCGGGCATGAACCCGATGGATCTGAAGCGCGGTATCGACCAGGCGGTTATCGCTGCGGTTGACGAACTGAAAAAACTGTCTGTGCCATGCTCTGACTCTAAAGCTATCGCTCAGGTGGGGACTATCTCTGCTAACTCCGACGCAACCGTGGGCGAACTGATTGCTCAGGCGATGGAAAAAGTCGGCAAAGAAGGCGTGATCACCGTTGAAGAAGGCACCGGCCTGCAGGACGAGCTGGACGTGGTTGAAGGTATGCAGTTCGACCGTGGCTACCTGTCCCCGTACTTCATCAACAAGCCAGAAACTGGCGCAGTTGAGCTGGAATCTCCATTCATCCTGCTGGCTGACAAAAAAATCTCCAACATCCGTGAAATGCTGCCAGTGCTGGAAGCCGTTGCGAAAGCCGGTAAACCACTGCTGATCATTGCTGAAGATGTTGAAGGCGAAGCGCTGGCTACCCTGGTGGTTAACACCATGCGCGGCATCGTCAAAGTGGCTGCGGTTAAAGCACCAGGCTTCGGCGACCGTCGTAAAGCTATGCTGCAGGACATCGCAGTGCTGACCGGTGGTACCGTGATCTCTGAAGAGATCGGTATGGAGCTGGAAAAAGCCGGTCTGGAAGATATGGGCCAGGCGAAACGCGTTGTGATCAACAAAGACACCACCATCATCATCGATGGTACGGGCGAAGAAGCAACGATCAACGGCCGCGTGACTCAGATCCGTCAGCAGATCGAAGAAGCGACTTCAGATTACGACCGTGAAAAACTGCAGGAGCGCGTAGCGAAACTGGCAGGCGGCGTGGCCGTGCTGAAAGTGGGCGCAGCAACTGAAGTTGAAATGAAAGAGAAGAAAGCGCGCGTTGAAGATGCCCTGCACGCAACCCGTGCTGCGGTAGAAGAAGGCGTGGTTGCTGGTGGTGGTGTTGCACTGGTACGCGTGGCTTCTAAACTGGCTGAACTGCGTGGTCAGAACGAAGACCAGAACGTGGGTATCAAAGTGGCACTGCGTGCGATGGAATCCCCACTGCGTCAGATCGTTTCTAACGCCGGTGAAGAGCCATCTGTGGTCACCAACAACGTGAAAGCGGGTGAAGGTAACTACGGTTACAACGCGCAGACCGAAGAGTACGGCGACATGATCGACTTCGGTATCCTCGACCCAACTAAAGTGACCCGTTCTGCTCTGCAGTACGCGGCCTCTGTTGCTGGCCTGATGATCACCACCGAATGCATGGTGACCGACCTGCCTAAAGGCGATGCGCCTGACTTAGGTGCTGGCGGCGGCATGGGCGGCATGGGTGGTATGGGCGGAATGATGTAATTCCCCCACCTCGCGTGAGTAAAAACCCTCTGTCTTTGACAGGGGGTTTTTCTTTTTGGGGGGAAAATAGTAAAGTCATTAGCACACGATCTAACCTGATGAATTTTTTGCGGGTTCCAGGGCAAGGATAGATGATGCTCTGGCCTGAATCTGATGATAATAAATGGGGATTAAAATGCGGATTAACTTGCTGGGACTCTCTGTGGCGGCCCTGCTGCTGGCAGGCTGTAGTACCTCTAACACCCTGAGTTCTGCGGGCGAGCGCGTCACCTTTACCGATCAGCAACCGGCCAGCAGCTGCCAGCTGCTGGGCAACGTGACCGGCGCGCAAAGCAACTGGTTCTCAGGTGCAGGCGGTGAAGGCAGCTCACTGCGCGGCGCGGCCAACGACCTGCGTAACCGTGCGGCCGAGATGGGCGGCAACGTCATTTATGGTGCCACCAGCCCAACCCAGAACATCTGGTCCAGCTTCGCACCGCTGGACAGCAAAATGAGCGGCCAGGTTTACAAGTGCCCGTGAAATCGCTGATTTAAGCGGTGATGTGCCTTGAATAAGGGTGACCTCTGTGGTCACCCTTTTTTTATGCAGATTAGTGTATGCAGATTAGTGAACGGACTTACGGTCGTTACGGTAATTGACCAGCGCGTTAATCACCAGCGTCAGCGCCAGGATGCCGCCAACAATCCCCAGCGAAATCGCAATCGGGATATGGAAGAAATCGACAATCAGCATCTTCACGCCGATAAACACCAGAATCACCGACAGGCCATATTTCAGCATGCTGAAGCGCTCCGCGACGTTCGCCAGCAGGAAGTACATCGCACGCAGGCCAAGGATGGCGAACAGGTTAGAGGTCAGCACGATAAACGGGTCGGTGGTGACGGCGAAGATCGCCGGAATACTGTCGACCGCGAAGATCACATCGCTCAGCTCGACCATAATCAGCACCAGCAGCAGCGGGGTGGCATACAGCAGGCCGTTCTGACGTACGAAGAACTTCTCGCCTTCGATCTTATCAGTCATGCGCAGGTGGCCGCGCAGCCAGCGCACCAGCGGCTTATCGCCAATCGCGCTGTCATCTTCCTTCGCCAGCGCCATTTTAATCCCGGTGAACAGCAGGAACGCGCCGAAGATATAGAGCAGCCAGCTGAACTGCGTGACCAGCCAGCTACCGGCGAAAATCATGATGGTACGCAGCACGATAGCGCCCAGCACGCCGTAGATCAGCACCCGGCGCTGCAGCGCCGCAGGCACGGCAAAGTAGCTGAACAGCATTAGCCACACGAAGACGTTATCCACCGCCAGCGCTTTTTCAATCAGATAACCGGTGAGGAACGCCAGCGCCTGGGTATCGGCCACTTCGCGCCCGGCAGTGCCGGTGAGATACCACCAGAAGGCGGCGTTAAACAGCAGCGAAAGGGTCACCCAGACCAGTGACCAGGCCGCAGCCTGCTTCATGGTCATGGTGTGTGAGCCGCGACGGCCCTGCAGCAGCAGGTCAATCGCCAGCATAATGACGACAACGACAGCGAAGCTGCCCCAGAGTAACGGTGTACCGACAGTATTCATTTTTTCTTGCCCCAATAACAAAAATGGCCAACGTCGGAAGACGCCAGCCACATTATTATTGTCGCTGTAAGCAAACCTCGCCTTCCGGCAAGGTCTCACTTACAACCAAAATTTGGTTGCCCCAGTAACCGGACATCGTGTGGATGTCGTATTGACGATTAACTGGCGAAGAAGTTACTCCCCTTTGCTGGGCAAAAGATATGCTGCGCGCCGGACCAGGTCAACATTCTTCAGTAATATTTAGAAATATTTACACAACCGCCGCATCGGGGCTGTCTGCCGGGAACACCACGCCGGTCTGGCGGCGGATCTCGGTCAGCAGCTGGGCGGTGGTCAGCGAGGTTGCCAGGCCGGCATGATTGATCTCGTTGTTCTCTACCAGGCGGGCGAAGGTCTCCGCTTCGTACAGCATGGTGTTGATATGCTGCGGCTGGCTGAGATCCTGCGCTTTGCCGCCGCGTGGCACCAGGCTGACGCGCTGGCATTCGGAAACCTGCTCAATCACCAGCGAACCCTCTTCGCCCTGGATCTCACTTGGCAGCGTCGACTGGCTGACCTTCGAGTGCTGGATAGTCACGTCAAAATCGCCGTAGTTGAGGATCACGCTGCCGTGGGCGTCGACGCCGCTTTCCAGCAGGCTGGCGCTGGCGGTGACGCTGTACGGCGCCCCCCACAGGCTGACGGCGGTGCCGAGGCAGTAATAACCGATATCCATAATTGACCCGTTCGACCACGCCGGGTTGAAGGTGTTGGGGTTCTCACCGTCGAGGTAGCGCTGATAGCGTGACGAATACTGGCAGTAGTTGATAAAGGCTTTGCGCAGCTTGCCGATGCGGGTGAGCGACTGCTGCAGGGTCAGGAAATTCGGCAGGCTGGCGGTTTTAAACGCCTCAAACAGCACCACCTGGTTATCACGTGCGCAGGCGACCATCGCCTCCGCTTCGCGCAGGTTGGACGCCAGCGGCTTCTCGCAGATCACGTGCTTGCCGTGGCGCATAAACAGCAGTGCCTGCGGGCAGTGCAGGGCGTTCGGGCTGGCGATATACACTGCATCGATAGCCTCGCTCTGCGCCAGCTGCTCCAGAGAGTCAAACAGCAGCTCAACCGGATAATCGCTGGCGAAGGTATGCGCCTGCTGTAGCGAGCGCGAGTAGACGGCGCTGAGCTTCATTTTTCCGGTTTCGTGAGCGGCATCGACAAACTGACGGGTGATCCAGTTGGTTCCAACGACGGCGAAGCGAATCATAGTGTTCCTGTGAGGCTATGTGAGCGAAAATGCAGATTACCATTTGTGTAAAGTGAGGCAATGACAAAAAGGCGTGATTTGATTTTTCAGCTCGCCTCTCGCACCATACAGGAAATCATCCCGAGGGAACCCGATGAGTATCAGCAGCAGGCACGCACTTAACTGGACCAGCATCCTGGTCGCCATACCCGTCGGGCTGGTCGCCACGCTGGTGACGCTGCTCTTCCGTGAAGCCATCGCCCTGGTGGATACCCTGATTTTTGGCGGATCCGGTGATATCACGCAGTCAATGCGCGCCTATCCCTGGTACTGCTGGCCGCTGATTATTGGCGCGGGCGGGCTGGTGGCCGGCTTTTTCCTGCGCTACGCCGCCGCCATTGAGCAGAAAGAGACGGTGCGCACCGACTATCTGGAAGTGATCAACGCCCGGCTCGATGCGGTGCCGACGAAAACCTCGCTGTTTCGCGGGCTCTCCTCGCTGGCGAGTATCAGCAGCGGTGCGTCCATCGGGCGCGAAGGGCCGATGGTGCAGCTCTCTGCCCTGAGCGGCAGCCTGATGGGGCGCTGGCTGTTTCGCTCGCTGCCGCTGAAAAACAGCGATGTGGTGGCGATGGCCGCCGCCGCCGGGCTGGCGTCGGTGTATCACGCACCGCTGGCTTCGGCGATCTTCGTCGCCGAGATCGCCTTTGGCATCTCCTCGATGCAGCGGCTGATCCCGCTGATTATCGCCGCCGGCGTCGCGGTGCTGACCATGTGGTCGCTGGGCTTTCGCTCCGCCATCTATCCCTTCTCCCACAGCCAGTTTGACCTCTCTGCGGGCAGTATCGCCCTGACGGTGCTTATCGGGCTGCTGGCCGGGCTGCTTGGCTGGGCGATGATCGGGCTGATTGGTCAGAGCAAGCGGCTGTTCGCGCCGCTGAAAAGCCTGCCGCTGCGCCTCGGTATCGGCGGCGTGCTGGTCGGGGTGCTGGCGATAGGCAGCACCCAGATCCTCGGCAACGGTTACGAAGTGATCGTCCGCATTATGGCCGGGGATTTCCTGCTGCCGATGCTGCTGGCGCTGCTGCTGCTGAAGATGCTGGCCACGGCGATCTCGGTGGGTTCCAGCGCGGTGGGCGGCCTGTTTACCCCGGCGCTGCTGATTGGTGCTTTAATGGGGGAAATGGTGGCGCTGGTGGCCGCCGCTGCCGGGCTACCGATCGGTAACGCCGAAGTGTTCGCCGCCGTGGGTATGGGCGCGGTGCTGGCCTCGGTCAGTCAGGCGCCGCTGATGGCGATGCTGATGGTGCTGGAGATGACGCTCAACAGCAGCCTGCTGTTTCCGGCGATGATCGCCTGCGTGCTGGCCTCGATGACGGTTTACCGCCTGCATTCCACCAGCACCTATCCGGTGATGAAGAACCACTTCAGCCGCTCTGACGCCAAGTTCAACTTCGATAACGGCATCATTTCGCAGTTTATTATCTCCGGCGCGGCGCTGACGCCGGAGGCCTCGGTGGGTAAAGCGCTGGCGGTTAGCTCGCTGAAGCGCGAGCGTTTTGTGTATGTGGTCAGCGAGGAGGGGAAGTTCCTTGGCGCCGTGTCGATCCACGATATTTCGCATAAAGTGCTGGATAAAGAGATTACCCTGACCTCCCCGGTGAGCTGCGTGATGGACAGCAGCTTCCCCTATATCTATGAAAATCAGACCATCAAAGAGGGGTGGGAAGCCTTCGCCCAGGTGACGCTGGAGCGCCTGCCGGTGCTGAATAACCCGGTAGAGAAGAAGTTTCTCGGCGCGCTGACTAAAACCAGCCTGATCCAGCAGGCAAAAGACTTTATCTGAGGCTGAAAAAACGCTGAGCGCTCCATTGGATGGTGCGCTCAGCGTCAGGCCACGGGTGAAGAAGATGACCCATTTTATTGATAATAGTAAACCCCAAAGTCATTCATTCTTTTCTGGAAGTCGGCCATGTTTTTGCATTTCAGCTTCTCCATAATTTTTAATTTATAGTAGCTAATGGTTTTAATGCTCAGCGGCAAGCGGCGCGAAATATCTTTATGGCATTTTCCTTCCGACAGGAAGCGCAGCAAATAAAATTCCCGCGCGGTTAAAATATCCTTCTGATAACAGGCCAGCTCCTCTTCCGCGCTTTTCTGGTGCAACCTTGAAGGTGTAATACAGAGCGACAGGGCAATAGCGCTTTCATATTTAAATGCCAGCTCGCAGCGCGGCAGGGTTTTACGCACGTAAGCGATAAGCGCCGGGTCGCGCAGGCGGGTATAGATCACCAGCTTCAGCGTTGGCCAGCGGTGCTGGAAATTCTTAAAGTAATCAATGCAGGAAAACAGGGTATCATTGTCCGTTACCAGCTCGCTGATGACCACTTTAATCCGATTTTTTTGCAGCGTATTATCCAGTTCGGCCAGTGATGAACAGCCGAGGGTGTGAATTTCGCTGAGTTTAAAATATTCCTCGACGCCTTTAATGCAAAATGCGTCGCTATCAAGCATGGCGATATGAGACATAATTAGGTGGCCGTGTAATTAGAATAATCTCATTACACTCCTGGCCCCGTTTGTTGTCTATCAGTGCCGTCTGCTGCTTTCGTAGGATTATTCTGACGGGATGACATAAGGCATGCTTTAATTCCCCGCCAGATAGTTTTCAATAGCCCGATTTAATATAGCCAGTTCGTTCTCCGTTTCCTGCCACAGAGCCTGGGCTTCTTCAGCGGAGACGTCATCCTGACGGCAGAGATCTTCCAGACGGCGACAGAGCGCTTCGGCTTTATTGGCGCTGATAATCTGGCAGGCACCCGACATGCGATGAATGCACTTCGCCATTTCCGGCCAGTCCTCCAGCTCCAGCAGCTCTGCCGCTTCGACCATGTCCTGGCGTTGGGTGGTTAAGGTGACGCTCAGCAGGGAGTGCAGCAGCTCATCATCGCCCTGGGTCAGATTATTCAGGCCGCTAAAGCTGAGCATCTGTTCCAGCTCGCTGGGGGCGGGCCTGTCTTTTGCCATGCGCAGCGCCACCTGGCCCAGCATCGCCTGCAGCTGCGGAAGCTGCAGCGGTTTAAACATGCAGTCATCCATTCCGGCCTGCTGGCAGCGTGCGCGCTCTTCCGGCCACGCATTCGCGGTCAGGCCAACGATCATTAACGGCTGCGTCTGGTGGGCACGGATTAGCCGCGTCAGCTCCAGCCCGTCCATACCGGGCATACTGCAATCGGTGATCAGCAGGTCGAACTGCTGCTGCTGCCAGATCTCCCAGGCTTCTTCGCCGTCGCTGGCCTCGGTCACCTGATGGCCGAGGCGCGCCAGCTGGCGGCGCAGCAGCATGCGGTTAGCCGGGTGATCGTCTACCGCGAGGATGCGCAGCGGCGGCACTTCAATGGCGGCTGGCAGGGCTTTGGCCGGTATCTCCTCCGGCCGTGAACTGCGGGTTGCCAGGGCCAGGGTGAAGGTGACCTCGGTGCCGCGCCCCGGTTCGCTTTGCAGCGTAATGTTGCCGCTCATCATCTGCACCAGCTGGGAACAGATGGCCAGGCCAAGGCCGGAGCCGCTCTGACGCTTGCCGTCCTCTGCCTGTACCCACGGATTAAAGATATCGTGTTGTTCACCAGCGGAGATCCCTTTGCCGCTGTCTTTCACCGACACGCTCAGCCGCACCTCGTCATTCTCCAGAGCGGTGATATCGATATTGACTTCCACACTGCCTTTTTCAGTAAATTTAATCGCGTTACTCACCAGGTTAGAGAGGATCTGGCGAAAGCGCAGGGCATCGATAAACACTTCATAAGGCATGACCGGCGGCAGCGTACAGCTCAGGCGCAGGCTTTTTTGTCGCGCCAGCCCCTCAAACACGCGTACCACCGGTGGCGCCAGCTCGGTGCTGCGCACCCACTCTGGTGCCAGCTCAAGACGCCCGGATTCAATGCGTGCCATATCGAGAATATCGCCGATCAATCCCATTAATGACCGGGCCGATTCCCAGGCGACTTTGACCGGCTCATCATCGTCTGTTTTCCGCCCCGGCGCGCTGACTGCCAGCTCCAGCAGGCCGATAATGGCGCTGACCGGGGTGCGAATTTCATGGCTCATGGTGGCAAGGAAGGTACTTTTCGCCCGGTTGGCCTGCTCGGCGCGTTCGCGCGCCAGCGACAGATCGGTGGTCAGGCGCTGATGCTCGGTAACATCAATCCAGCTGCAGATCAGTCCCGCCGTTTGCTGGGAATCGTCGAGGTAGCGCACGGCGTTATGGATCACGCTGCGCTGGCTTTCGCCATTAAAAATCTGGAAGGCTTGCGGGCTGGGCTGCGGCGCGGCATTACCCTGTATCACCTCATCTTTAATCTCGCGCCAGATGACATTGAGCGGATTGTTAACATCGGCCACGCTGCCGCGCGCGCCGTTGACGCTATCGCCTTTAAAGAACTCCTGCCAAGACTGGTTAAACAGCACCAGCCCGCCTTGACGATCGACCACGTATACCGGCACCTGCACGTTATTCAGCAGCTTATCGCTGAACTGAAGCTGAGATTGCAGGCTCTGCTGCGCCCGGCGGCGCGCAGAGATCTGGCGGCGCAGATAGTAGATCCAGATCAGCGACGTCAGGCCAATTGCCAATGTCAGGCCACCCAGCAGCCAGAATTGCGTGCGATAGGCAGCCCAGGTATCCAGCTGTACATCCGGTGAGGTTTGCCATTTATTGATCACCCGGGTCATCGTGCGTGGGGCGATGTCGGCCAGCGCTTTATTCAGGATGCTGAGCAGCTCGGGCTGGTCAGGGCTGACAGCAAAAGAGATCTGCGATGACGCATCTCCCAGCGTCATGGCGATTTTTAAATTATTGCGAAAGTAGCGGTCAATCATATAGCCGCCGCCGACCAGAGTGTGCACCGCGCCGTCGACCTTGCCCTCATTGACCAGCTGCATAGCGATACTGGCATTGGCAACCGTCACCAGGTTGATGCCCGGATACTGCTTTTTCAGCTCGGGGATCAGCATGTTGTTTTCAGTAATCGCAATGCGGGTGTGTTTATTTAGCGCCATCGGCAGCGATTGCGACTGCTGCACCACCAGCACAAAGGGGGAGGAAAAATAGGGACGGGTAAAGCGCAGCTGGTTATCGCGCATATCGCTGTAGCTAATGGCGGCAATAAACCTGGCTTTACCCCCCTTCACGTCGCGGAACATCTCATTGACCGACTCGGCGACCACCGGGGTGAAGTTAATCCCGGTACGCAGGCGGATCAGGCGCAGCAAATCGGCGCTGATGCCGTAAAAATTGCCCTGGGCATCCACCATGGTGAAGGGGGCATACAGCGAATTAACCACCACCGGGATGTTGGGGTTCTCTTTCAGCCAGCGTTTTTCGCGTTCGTTAAAATTCAGTCGGTTAATAATGGGCAGCAGGTCGGAGCCTTCGCTCCACTGCTGAGAGATCACCTGATTTTGCGTCGCCGGGATCGCAGCCAGCACGCTGTTGACGGCGTTGACCAACTGCCAGTCTGCAGCACGCATCAGAAAACGGCTGCCTGGTGCACGCACCGGGAAAATTTCCTGTACGGCCAGCAGGTTATTGTAGTTACGCCCGACCAGATAGCTGGCGGTGGTCAGATTGCCGAGGTAATAATCACTGTTGCCAAAGGCCAGCGATGCCAGCGCCTCTTCGTCGGTATCAAAACGTTGAATACTCGCTTCAGGGAAGTGCTGTTTCAGCCAGGCCAAATCGAGATAGTGATGTGACACCGCCAGATGCAGGTTTTTGACCTTTTTCCAGTCACCGCGCAGGTCGCTGATGCGCCGCATCAGCGTCGGGTTGTCAGCCAGAAAGCTACGGCTGCCGACCAGCGTGCTATGGATGGGCAGGGGATTGCCGGTCGGGTCGGTGACAATATCGACCTGATGCGCTTCCAGTGCCCGCAGTGCCTGTTCCCGGCTGGCAAAGCGGGTGATTTGCGAACGCATCCCGAGATACTGCACCAGCAGCAGGCTGTAATCCGCGTCAATGCCTTCATACTTGCCGCTTTCGGTAAACATATTGAATGGCGGAGTTTCCGGCAGCCAGACGCCGATTTTCAGCTCGCGTTTTTGCCCCAGCCAGCGCCAGTCTTCATCGCTGATATTGAAACTGCGGGGGTTATAATTCTCGCGGCTGATAATCGATAGCGTTTCAGGCGTGTCCTCAGCCCGCGCCATTAGCAGAGGAAGCAGCAGCAACAGCACGAACAGGAGAGGTTTTTTCACAGGATTAATCCAGATGGTTGCGCCGGGCGAAATCAATTAATGCCAGATTAGAATCCAGCTCCAGTTTGGTCATTACCCGGGTTTTATAGGTACTGACGGTTTTGTTACTGATGTGCATGCGCTGCGAGATATCAATGACTTTCATCCCCTGGGCCAGATAGCGCAGAACCTGCAATTCACGGCTGGAGAGCGCTTTCAACGACTCCGTTTCCTGTTCAGGATGGGCAATATTGCCGCCGTTTTTACGCTTCAGCGGGAAGTAGCCGTAGCCGCGCATTACGGCTTTTACCGCATCGCTCAGCTCTTCCAGATTATTTTTCTTGCTGACAAAGCCGTCGGCGCCGATGCTCATGCAGCGGCTGAGATAGTGCTCATCATCGCGTGAGGTCAGGACCAGCAGACCCCCTTTGAAGCCGCTGGCGCGCAGCTTTTCAATCACTTCTATTCCGCTCAGTGAAGGGATGTCGAGATCGACAATCACCATATCCGGTTCAAGCTGGCGCACCATCTGTAATGCCTTTAGTCCGTCATCCGCCTCGCCGACCACCGTGTGCTGATCTTTTTCTAACAGCATCCTGATCGCCAGACGTGCGACGGGATGATCGTCAATCATCAAAATGTTAGCCATTACAACGCCTCATAAATAAATGTCCTTCCCGAATACTGTCATAATAATTACAAACTGTAAAAGTGATTTAATATAAAAATACAGAATTATCTTATTCAATGTAGTCCACGCTGAAATGGATGACAAAATAAGTAAAAAGGCCTGCGTAACTGCTGTTTCTATCTGATGTTAATTGTTTTTTCATGGCCCTACTATTCGCGACCTATATCAGTTAAATCATCATCTTATGGTTTGGTTTGACTGTCTTTGCGTTATTAAACTTTAGATTATGAGATTCGACGTTATTAATTAGCGCCTTAAGCGAGGTTTTTCTATTTCTTGCTGAGAGCGTCAGGCAATTTCATTTTTAATTGTGATAGCGCGTATCTGTCCAGGAACATACGATGAGCCAACGATTTACCCCTTCCGTGCTATCTCAGTGCTGTCTGCTGGCGCTGGCGTCCGGCACATTTTCTCCCGCGCATGCGGGCTATAGCGTTACCGACGGTTCGACGCTGCTGGTCAGCAGCGGTTATACCACCAGCAGCGCAGGCGATTATCCGCTGTTAGCCAGCGGGACAGGAAGCCTGCTGCAAACCAGCGTGCCGCTCACCTTCCGCACCTCCGGCAATAATCTGTTCGCCGCCCGCATCCTTGACGGCGGCGCGATGGCGCTGAACGGTGCCACTCTGAGCACCAATGGGCTGCAGGCGAACGGGCTCGACGTTACCGCTGCGCTGGCCACGCTGCGCGGCGGTCTGATCGCCACCAGCGGCGTGAACAGTAGCGCCATCGCCGTGCGCGGTGACAGCCAGCTAACGCTGGCGGATTTGGCGCTGGTCACCAACGGCAGCCAGAGCAGTGGCATCGATATGCGCGGCGGAACGCTACAAGCGGATAGCGTCAGCCTGGTGGTGAACGGCAGCAGTGCCAGCGGAATTGCACTTGGCAGCGGCATATTTTCAACGCACGTTGACGCGGTACTGAATGACGTCAGCGTCCTGATGCAGGGCACGGGAACGCAGGCGGCGATTGAGGTAGGAAATGCGCAGCTGAATGGCGATCGCGTGACGATCAATGCCCTGGATCAGCACCGTGGGGTGGAAATCTACAACCCGGAAAATAGCCGCGGCGAAGTCACGCTCAGTCACAGCACAATCGCCAGCGAAAGCGGTGATGCGGTCTACCTGCTGAACGGCGATATCACCCTGAACAACAGCCAGTTGAACAGCGGCAGCGGTATCGGCGTTAACGTAAATAAAAATGCCAGCGCCACGCTGAGCCAGACGTCGGTGACCACCCGCGGTAACGGTGCCGATGCGATGTGGATTGCCGAGGCAAATTCACGCGCGCAGATCGCCGATTCCGTGCTCAGCACCACGGGCAGTGCTGCCACGGCACTGAACGCGCAGTACGGCCCGGCAACCATCACCAACAGCGAGCTGAAAACCAGCGGCAGCGGCAGCCACGGTATTTACACCCAGAGTCAGGTCGATGCCGATGGCGTCACCATTACCACCGCTGGCGGCTCCGGTATGGGCGTGTTTGCCGCGATGGGCGGGCAGGTCAACATCAGCAACAGCGCCATTAACACGGCGGGTGAGCTGGCGGCCGGGCTGCTGGCTTATCCAGGATCGCGCATTGTCGGCGATCGGCTGAGCGTGACGACCACCGGCGATAACGCCTTCGCCCTCTGGACGCGCTCCGGCGAGCTGGATATCAGTAACAGCACCCTGACCACCGAGGGGAATGCAGCAGGTCTGTACATCAGCAGCAACAGTCTGGGCGATGCCAGTACGGTCAGCCTCGATAACAGCACCCTGACCAGCCAGGCCGCCAGCGGCATCCAGGCTGTGGGTGCGCAGGGAGAGCTGGCGCTGAGTAAGGGCACCACCGTAACTGGCGGCAACGGCGTGCTGCTGCAATCCAGCGCGGGCAGCATCCTGGCCGTTACCGCCGACAGTCAGGTGACGCTGAACGGCGATGTCAATGTCGCTGCCGGTGACCAGGTCACGCTGGCGATGAGCAATGATTCCACGCTAACCGGCGCGGTGCAGAACCTGCAGACCCTGACGCTGGATAACAGCGTGTGGAATCTCACCGGGGATTCGCTCGTCGGCGCATTGGCCAATAGCGGTACGGTAAACTTCGTCAGCGATGACGCGGGCTACCATACCCTTAACCTCAGCGCGCTGAGCGGCAGCGGTCAGTTTGTGATGAACACCGATATTGCCGGCTTGCAGGGCGACCTGATCAACATTTCCGGCGACGCCAGCGGCGCGCACCGCATCAGCGTGCGCGACAGCGGGCGCGAGCCGGCCGACAGCAGCGGCGTACTGCCGCTGGTGCATACCGCGGGCGGCAGCGCGCTCTTCACCCTGAATAACGGGGTGGTGGATGCCGGGGTGTATCAATATGAAATGCAGCATCGCGGCGACGACTGGGTATTGGCAGCGAAACCCACCGAAACTGGCCCGGGTACGGACTCACCGGATATCGACCTGCCGCCACCACCGGTGGATGACCCCGATAGCGGACTGCCGGTTAAACCGGTAGTGCCCGTTAAACCGGTGGTGCCTGTTGAACCGGTGGTGCCCGTCGCACCGGTTGTGCCGCTCAACCCGGCGCTGACGCCGGCGGCCCGCAGCGTGCTGGCCCTGACCAATGTGCTACCCGTGGCGGCGGATGCTGAACTGAGTACTCAGCGTACCCGCGCCGGGGAGATCCGCAGCGGTCAGCAGCAGGGCGGTGCCTGGCTGCGCGCCCTGGGCGGTGAATATCGCCAGGACGGCAGCCGGGGGACGGATGCGCAGCTGCAGCAGAGCGGCATGATGATCGGCGTGGACAGTGCGCGCGAAGTGGGGGAGAGCACCTCACTGGTTGGCCTGTTTACCGGCGTCAGCCATAACAACGTGAAGTACAGCGTGGGCGGTAGCGGCAAGATCGACAGCTACTTTATCGGTGCCTATAACACCTGGCTGCTGAATGATGGCTGGTTTGTCGATGCGGTGGCAAAAGCCAACAACTTCAGCGTCAGCAACCGCGTGACGATGAGCGGCGGCGAGCAGAGCAAAGGCGGGTTCAGCACGCCGGGCTTCACGCTGTCGCTGGAAGCGGGCCGCCATATCGCACTGAACGACGGCTGGTTTATCGAACCGTCGGCGCTGGTGGCAGGTAGCTGGATCAAAGGGCAGAACTGGCAGATGGATAACGGTATGCAGGTGAAAAATGGCCAGATGTCATCACAGCAGGGCGAGCTGAAAGCCGTGGCAGGGCGCTCCGTCACGCTGGCGAATGGCGTGCAGCTGCAGCCGTGGCTCCAGCTGGCGGCCATCAACGAATTTGCCTCGGGCGATGATATTGATCTTAACGGCCACGCTTTCCGCAATGACAGAAGCGGTCTGCGCGGCGAAGCCGGAGTTGGCATGGCGGCGCAGGTTAACCGCGATCTGCAGATTTACAGCGAAGCCACCCGGGCTAAAGGCAAAAACAGCGAACAACCGTGGGGGGCCAGCCTCGGCGTGCGCTGGAGCTGGTAAGCCATCCCCTGTCGCGCCCTACAAAATGCAGGACATGGACTACAGGTATGGCCTGCAAATCCGATGGAGGGTAAAGACGCTGCGGCAGATAATGGCCGCAGCTAAATTTCCTGCTTATTTGCTTAACCCTTAACTTCTGGACTCTGTAATGAAAACTTCAATCACCGCTATTACCCTGCTGGCATTGAGCCACGGTGCTGTGGCCGCAGACAGCGTTGATGTGCGCGTGGTCGGCACTATCGTTCCCGCCGCCTGTACCCCCTCTTTCCCGTCTGGTGCAGTGGTGGACTATGGCACGATTAAGGCCAGTAGCCTGAATCAGACCAGCTACACCGTATTGAACGAAAAAGCGGTTGAGTTTGCGATTACCTGCGAAGCGCCAACCAAAATTTCAATGCGTGCGATTAACGGCCGCCCAAATACCACGGCAGATTCGAATGATACGTCGTACGGCTTTGCGCCAATGCCGATGGGGATCACGCTGCTGGGTAAAACCTTCCCATCGGGTACTGCCGGGCTGGGGCTGGACGGTGCGACGCGTATCGGTGGCTATGCCATGATGATCAACAACAGCAGCTTTACGGCAGACGGTGTTGCCGTCAACGCTATCCGCCGCCCGTTTGCAAACGCGCCAACCACCTGGGCCGCCTCTGACGGCACGCTGTTCTCGATTTCACCGAGCGATGTGACGCCGGTCAGCTGGGCCGCCGCCGGGCAGTTAACGCCGGTCGCTTTTACCACCTTAACGGGCCAGCTGCGCGTACAGGGCTTCCTGAATAAGGTTTCGGCGCTGGACGTGTCAAAACCGATTCATCTTGATGGTTTAACCACGCTGGAAGTTAACTATCTGTAAGTCTCTATTTTTATAAAAAAAGAGTGTCTGTAGGTGTAGTTTTTCCCGCTCCGGCGGGATTTTTTTTGCCTGTAGTCCTTTAGTTATGGCAAAAAATGGTCGATAGATCCTGAGAGCAACGGTATGATCCCCTCTCAGGAGAACCCCATGAAACTAACTCATCTGGCCTTACTGGCCACCACGCTACTCGTTGCACATGCCACCGTCGCTGCCGATAGCGTCACGCTGCGCGTGACCGGCACCATTGTGCCCGTCGCCTGTTCACCCATGGTCAGCGGGCAGCCCCAGCAGCCCGACCTGAAGATTGACTGCTTCAGGCCGCGCGCGGTGGATATCCGCTGGACGGAAAGCGGTGGCAACAGGCCGATCGCCACCCCGCATCTGTCTCTCTCGCCCAGGACCACCCTGAAGCGCAGCATCGCATCGGGCGGTGCAAGCGAGCTGGAAATTTACTATCTCTGATAACCCTGCGGGCTGACCGAACAAAAGGATCGGCCCCTTTTCCTGCACTCTCGCCTGACCTGTAGGCTGACGCCTACAAATCCCCATCCCCGGCCTTCAGAGCCCTGGCTGTACTCTCATTCAGAACATTCCGTAGTCCTGCCACAATGATTTCACTGAGCAGCGAGACAAAAAATGCCGGCAGGGTTAACACCAGCGGCAGAGATTGTTCCTCGACTGGCCGTCAGCGTGAACTCAAACTTAACTATTGGAATACCTGTCATGATGAAGAAAACTGTTGTTGCCCTGGCCCTGCTGGCCACTACCGCGTCTGCTTTTGCTGCCGACAGCGTTGATGTGCGCGTTATCGGTACTATCGTGCCTGCGGCCTGTACCCCGGCCCTGACCGGCGGCGGCGTGGTGGATTACGGCACCATTAAAGCCGACACCATCAGCGCGACCGACTACACCGTGCTGCCAGAGAAGCAGATCAGCTTTGCGATTACCTGTGATGCACCGGCCAAAGTAGCGCTGATCGCCAGCAATGGCCGCACAGGCTCACTGGCAGGCGTCCCTGAGACAGCTCACGGAGCGGGTCGTAGCCCGGTTAACCTGTTTGGTCTGTCAGCCGTTGGCGCTGCGGGTTTGGGTATGGAAGGTACATCGCAAGTTGGTGGCTACGGCGTGCGTATTGACAGCAGCACGGTGACTGCTGACGGAGTGGCGGTTGACAGTCTGCGCGCCGACCGCGACCCGGGCCATGCTGACTCACCATGGGTTAAAGATAGCTATTCAGGGATCGTTTATTCTCCAAACTATCAGCGCCTGACTACCTGGGCTGCAACCGGTACCACCACGCCAGTAGCCTTTACCGCACTGAGCGGCCAGCTGGGCGTGCAGGCTTATATCAACAAAGGTTCCGAGCTGGATCTCAGCAAGCCGGTGCATCTCGATGGCCTGACCACCATCACCCTGTACTACATGTAATTGCCGCCTGTGACTGAACAGCCGCTCCTTCGGGAGCGGTTTTTTTTCGTCCGCCCGACACCTGTAGTCTCCCACCTACAAATGTACATCCCTGGCCTTCAGCGCTCTGGCTGCACTCTCATTCAGAACATTCCGTAGTCCTGTCACAATGATTTCACTGAGCAGCGAGACAGAAAAGGCCGGCAGGGTTAACACCAGCGGCAACGATTGTTCCTCGTCTGACCGTCAGCGTGAACTTAACCTTAACCTATTGGAATACCTGTCATGATGAAGAAAACTGTTGTTGCCCTGGCCCTGCTGGCTACCACCTCTACGGCGTTTGCTGCCGACAGCGTTGATGTGCGCGTTATTGGTACTATCGTGCCTGCGGCCTGTACTCCGGCCCTGACCGGCGGCGGCGTGGTCGATTACGGCACGATTAAAGCGGATACCATCAGCGCGACCAACTACACCGTGCTGCCAGAGAAGCAGGTTGGCTTCTCCATTACCTGTGATGCACCGGCAAAAGTGGTGCTGATTGCCAGCAATGGCCGCGTGGGTTCTCTCGCCGGGGCGACTGAGACCAGTTATGGTGCGGGTGAAGCACCGATGAGCCTGTTCGGACTGTTTAACGTAGGCGCTGCTGGCCTGGGTATGGATGGCAGCAGCAAAATTGGCGGCTACGGCGTACGTATTGATAACACTACCGTGACCGCTGATGGCGTGGCGGTTGACAGCCTGCGTGCGGATAACAATGCCGGTACTACCAGTGCATGGGTCAAAGATGCTTACGCAGGTCTGGCTTACTCCCCTTACTTCCAGCGTATGACTACCTGGGCTGCAACCGGCACCACCACGCCAGTAGCCTTTACCGCACTGTCCGGCCAGCTGGGCGTGCAGGCATATATCAACAAAGGTTCCGAGCTGGATCTCAGCAAGCCGGTTCACCTTGATGGCCTGACCACCATCACCCTGTACTACATGTAATTCCCCGGTATTACAGAATCAGCCGCTCCTTCGGGAGCGGTTTTTTTTGTCTTGAACCTTGCTGTAGTCCGCACCCTACAGATCTTCATCCCTGGCCTTCAGCAGACCGCCCCCCCTCTCATTCAGAATATTCCGTAGTCCTGTCAGACTTATTTCATCGGACAGCGCAAGGCATTTGGCCTGCTCTGGCTCAAAACCTGAACAACAGATTCAGGCTTAACCCATTAATTTAATTGCACTTACACGTCGAGTCGAAATAATGAAACTGTTACGTTCACTGCCTAAGCACACGCTGTTCCGCTTTTCGCTTATCAGCCTGCTGGTGCTGGGAAATCTCGGTGCACTGCCACCTTTGATGGCGGCCGAAGAGACCGAGTTTGACCTTGAAGCGTTGAAGTCCCGCGGGATTGACCCGCGCATTGCGGAAACCTTTAAAAAGGCACCGCGCTTTAATACTGGCGAAACTACGGTCGCGCTGACGGTCAACGGCAAGGGGCGTGGCAAGGTGAAAGTGCAGTTCGACCAGCAGGGGCAGCTGTGTGCGGATGCGGCCTTTATGCGCGCCGCCGGGCTGAATACACCGGGCAAGGCCGCCGACTGCTATGACCTGAAGGCGCTGTGGCCGCAGACCGAACTGCAGCTGAGCCCGGAAGATGAGAGCATCACGCTGGTGGTCCCGGCCGAAGCCATCAATATGGACGCCAGTCAGAACACCGAGTGGAGCCACGGCGGCGTTGCCGGGCTGCTGAACTACGACGCGCAGTATCTGACCTCATCCGGCAGCGGTAGCAGCCTGAACTTCTACCAGGTCAACAGCGAAGCGGGCTTTAACGCCGGTGACTGGATCTTCCGCAGCCGCCAGTCGCTGACGCACTTCAACAATAGCGACAGCCTGCAACATCAGAATGCCTACGCACAGCGCACCTTTAAGGAGTCTAAGCGCGTATTGCAGGTCGGGCAGATTGGCCTTGGCAACTCGCTGTTCGGCGCAGGTCAGGTGCTGGGCTTCCAGATGTTTCCGGAGCAGGCATTGCAGGGCGGCGGGCGCGGTATTGGCCTGGTGGAAGGTATTGCCGACAGCCAGTCGGTGGTGGAAGTTCGTCAGTCCGGCGTGCTGGTGCACAGCACCACCGTGCCTTCCGGCCCCTTTTCCCTACAGGGCTTTCAGCTGCTGAATACCCGTAGCGACCTGGAAGTCACGGTCACCGGCACCGGCGGTGAGAAACGCCAGTTTACCGTTCCGGCGGCGGCCTTCCTGCTGAACGGCAACCGTATCGCGCCGGGGTTCACTTTTGGTGCCGGGCAGCTGGACCAGCAGGGCAGCGCGCAGTCGCCGCTGCTGGCCACGGCAGCAAAGGGCTGGCAGCTGACGCCGGGCTGGATGCTTAACAGCGGCATCCTGGCGTCGTCACCGTATCAGGCTGGCGCAATCGGCACCGATATTCAGCCGTTTAATGACACCCTGCTGAATGTGCAGGCGACGGCAGCGCGTGACAGCGAGCACGGTAATCAGGGGGTGTCGCTCTCCTCCAGCCTGAGCCATAACCTGACCGAGCGCCTCAGCACCAGCTTTAACGTCTCGAAACAGAGCAGCGGCTACCGCGAACTGAGCGATGCCGTCTCGCGCGAGCCGCAGGATATCAATCGCAGCAGCAGCCAGTATGGCCTCGGCCTGGGATGGTCCGGGCAGAACGTCGGCAGTTTTAACTTCTCATACTCGCAGGCGCAGACTTTCGGCAGCGGTAATATCAGCTACGTGCGCGGTGGCTGGAGCAAAGCCTTTGGCCGCACCTATGTGGGTGCCAGCCTGGAGCGCAGCAGCGGGGGATATTACGGCTCGGAAGACCGTTTCTACCTCACCCTGAGCGTGCCGCTGGGCGATCGCAGCATCAGCAGCTGGGTTAACGGCAGTAAGAACGGTAACCGCGCCGGGGTGCGCTACAGCGAGCGTCTGAGTCAGGATCGCAATTACAGTCTCTCTACCGAGCATGACAACGGCAGCAAGCGGACTTCGACCACCGGCAACTTCGACATGGTGACGCCGGTCAGCCAGCTGAGCGCCGGCGTCAGCCGCGACAGCGACGGCTATACCAGCTGGTCAGGGCGCGCCAGCGGTGCGGCGGTGGTGCACAACCACGGCGTAACGCTGTCGCCGTATAAGGTCGGCGATACATTCGGCATTGCCAAAATCGGCGAAGAGAAGGGCGTGCGGGTTGAAACCCCGGCCGGACCCACCTGGACCGACGGGCGCGGCTACGCGGTGATCCCGCGCATCACCAGCTACAGCAAATCCTCGGTGCAGGTGGATACCCGCAGCCTGGGTAAGAACGTCGATATCAATAACGCCCTTTACGAGACCGAAGCGGCGCGCGGCTCCGTCAGCTACATCGACTTTGGCGTGGTGCGTAGCCGCCGCGTACTGATCGACGTGAAGGACGCGGCAGGGAAACCTCTGCAGCAGGGCGCCAGCGTGTTCGCCGCAGATAACAGCTTTGTCTCCGTGGTGACGGATAAAAGCGCGGTGTTTATTAACGACGCCGCCGACGGCCAGCAGTTCAGCATCGAACGCCAGGGGCAGAGCGACTGCCGCTTTACCCTCAAACTGGCGGAAAAGCCTGCTAACCCGGGCCTGTATGAAGAGGCCAGCGCGGTGTGTCGTTAATTGGCTGTAGGCCAATGCTGACAAAATCAGAGGTGAGGCCTGCACTTCCGGGTAGGGGGGCTGATATCCCTGCACACCCTACTGGATAATAATCTGCTCAGGTAGCGTCAGCCACAGTGCGGCTAGCGCCAGAAGATTCACCGCCTCATACTAGGAGAGCGGTGGTAAATAATGTTCTAAGGAATTGTTAAAAATGAAAAAAACCGTTATTGCTCTGCTGCTGGCCGCTTCTGCCACTTCTGCTTTTGCCGCTGACAGCGTAGACGTCAGGGTTATTGGCACGATTGTCCCTGCGGCCTGTGTTCCAACGCTGCCAGGCGGCGCCGTGGTGGATTACGGCACCATCAAAGCCGACTCCATCAGCAAAACGGCTTATACCGTGCTGCCGGAAAAGATGATCGACTTCACCATCCAGTGTGATGCACCGGCGAAGGTGGCAGTCCATGCAATTAACGGGCGTAAAGGCTCTCTGGCTGGTGTGACGGAGAATGTAGAGGGCGGAGCTGTCGCCCCTGTTGCGTTGTTCGGCAGTGCCAGCACCGTAGCCGTGGGCCTGGGCATGCAGGGTGCAAGCAAAGTGGGCGGCTATGGTATTCGCATTGTTGGCGCCACCGCGACCGCCGATGGCGTGCCGGTCAGCACGCTGGTGAAACCTGTGACTGCCACCAGCTGGGCAATCTCCGCTGCTGGCGGCATGCTGTATGACGCAACCTGGAGCCGTGTAGTGAGCTGGGGAGCGGTGGGTAGCAAAGTCCCGGTAGCCTTCACCGTGTTCTCCGGCCAGCTGTCAGTACAGGCTTATATCAATAAAGGCTCCGCGCTGGATCTGACTCAGCCGGTACACCTTGACGGCTTGAGCACGCTGGAAATGTATTACCTGTAATCCTGAAGCCCTGCCTCACTATAGCGCCCAAATTCGGGCGCTTTTTGCATTTCAGTCCCCGTCATATCACGCGTAGTCCTCAGCCTACAAATTCCCATCCCAGGCCTTCAGCTGTAAGCCGCCGCTCTCATATTGCTCACTCCCTCAACCTGTCAAACTCTCTTCATCGGCACAGGGATGGGTCGAAAGGGAATAGTTCAACACCTGACAGCAAGGACGCTGTCACCTCCAAAGCGGAGGATAAGCCGGGCAGAAAGACCCAGGCACCCGAAACCTTAATTGATTTATAAACACGTCGAGAACCCAACATGAAACTGAACAAAATGACCTCTTTACTGGCCGCAGGCGCACTCTCTCTGTCCCTGTTTTCTTCCCTGGCGCTGGCGACCGGCATGATCCCGGAAACCTCGGTGGTTATCGTGGAAGAGTCCGATGGCGAAGGTGCCATCAACGTAAAAAACAGCGATGGCTTCCCGGTGCTGCTGATGACCTCGCTGGAAAATATCAAAGAAGATAACGAATCCCTGCTGACGATTACGCCGCCCGCCGCCCGTGTCGAAGCCGGGAAATCGCAGCGCGTGCGTTTTATTCTGACCAGCAAAACGCCGCTGAAGACCGAACGCCTGAAGCGGGTGATTTTCGAAGGCGTACCGCCGAAAGAGAAAGGCAAAAACGAAGTGCGCATGACCGTGCGTCAGAACCTGCCGGTGCTGATCCGTCCTGCGGGCCTCGCACGCGATGAAGCGCCGTGGAAGCAGCTGAAGTGGTCAACGCAGGGCGGTAAGCTGGTGGTCACTAACCCATCGCCTTACGTGGTGCGCATGGGCTCCAGCGTGCAGACCCTGCCGGACAACAGTCAGTGGAACATGACCAACAGCTATGTGCTGCCGGGGCAGACCATTACCCTGAGCAATGATAAGAATAAGTCCGTTAGCGGCAGCAAGCAGGTGCGTATTTCTCCGGCCACCACCTGGGGCTTTACGGTACAGAGCTACGACGCAGCCCTGAACTAATCCTCTCCTGACGCTGCCGCCTGCAAACGCTGGCGGCAGCAGGATACCGCGATGAAAAAATTTACCCTGCTACTGCTTCTTCTCAATGCTGCGGTTTATGCGGCGCCCCCAACGATGCCCGGCAACCCGTCTGAAATGCCGCTGTCGATCCCCACTGACAGCCGCTGCACCCTGAGTGCCGGGGGGGGCCAGGCTGATTTTGGCTCCCTGTCGCGCTGGCAGCTGCAGCCCGCCGCAGAGGGAGGCGATCGCTTATCGCTCGGTAAGCGGATGGTGAACGTTAGCGTCACCTGTCCCTTCTCCCAGACGATGAAGCTGATGATTAACGGTGACAGCGCCCTGAACGGTGGTTTTCGCTACGGTCAGAACGGCGAGCTGCGGGTAGTGGTGAAAGAGGCACGGCTCGACGGTCAGCCGGTACAGATTAAAATGCAGCCCGCAGGGCGCGCCGAACAGCCGGGTAGCCTGGCACTGAAAGCCAACGGGCTGCTGGCGTTTGTCAGCCCGGGTGGGGCAGCGATAAAGGGCAAAAGCCTGATGCTGCAGCTGGAAGCTGAACCGCTGCTGCGCGAAGCGGATGCCCGCGTGGCATCACGACAGAATCTCGAAAGTGGTTTTTCAATAAACCTGTCCGATTGAAGTACTTAAACCGGTTTGTCGCGCGCGATAACCGGCTTTTCCCCCCGCGACGTGCGGGGTTTTTTTTCACTATCCTTCACGCCCTTCCATCGCCTGCGCCGTCAGCCACAGGCGCGTATCAAACTCCAGCTGGTGATATTGCGGTTCCATATGGCAGCAGAGCTGATAAAACGCTTTGTTGTGATCCTTCTCTTTGATGTGCGCCAGCTCGTGTACCACAATCATACGCAGGAATGCTTCCGGCGCCTGTTTGAAAATGGTCGCCACGCGGATCTCGGCTTTGGCCTTCAGCTTACCGCCCTGCACGCGTGAGATGGCGGTATGCAGCCCCAGCGCGTGCTTCATCACTTTGATCTTACTGTCGTACAGCACTTTATTCAGCGGCGGGGCATTGCGCAGCGCCTGATTCTTGAGATCCAGCGCGTAGTCATACAGCGCTTTATCGCTGGTGATGCCGTGCGTGGACGGATAACGCTGGTTGATCACCTCGCCTAAACGCTGCTGTTCGATCAGCGTGCGCACCTGTGACAGCAGGGATTCAGGGTAACCTTGCAGGTAAATCAGTGACGACATGCGAACTCCATTAAAGAAAAACGTTTACTGCGCGCCCGTTTTAGGGGATAAAACGCGGAAATTTTACCACTAAGGTGATCCCATGAGCCAACTTGAACTGAGCAACCGCACGCTGACGCTGCATCGATTTCCACAAATGCGCGAAGAGAGCCCGTTGCAGGCCTGGGATGCGGCCGACGAATATCTGCTGCGCCATCTTGATGATGCCCCGGTTAACGGCCCGACGCTGATCTTTAACGATACCTTCGGCGCGCTGGGCTGTGCGCTGGCGGGCGAGGGCGTGTACAGCATCAGTGATTCGTGGCTGAACCAGCAGGCGACGCGGCAGAACCTGGCGCTCAACGGGCTGGATGAGGGCGATGTGCAGCTGCTGGACAGCCTGGCAGCGCTACCGGCCGCCCCGGCCCGCGTGCTGATGAAAGTGCCAAAGACCCTCGCATTACTGGAGCAGCAGCTGCGTGCGCTGCGCGCTGTTGTTACCCCGCAGACCCAGATCATCGCCGCCGGTAAAGCGAAGGACATCCACACCTCGACCCTGCAGCTGTTTGAAAAAGTGCTTGGCCCGACTACCACCTCGCTGGCGTGGAAAAAAGCGCGTCTGATTTACGGCACCTTCACAAAGCCAGCACTGGCAGAGAGTAACGTGATTGCGCGCTGGCAGCTGGACGGCACCGACTATCAGATTGGCAACCACGCCAACGTCTTCGCGCGCGGCGGGCTGGACGTGGGCGCGCGCTTCTTCCTGCAGCATCTGCCGTCCGATCTGGAAGGGGAGATTGTTGACCTCGGCTGCGGCAACGGGGTGATTGGCCTGATGGCGCTGCAGCAGAACCCGCTGGCGCAGGTACATTTCGTCGATGAGTCGTATATGGCGGTGGCCTCCAGCCGCATGAATATTGAAGCCAACCGCCCGCAGGATCTGGCGCGCAGCGAGTTTCGCGTCAATAACTCGCTGGCCGGCTTCCCGTCCGATCGCCTGCACGCGGTGCTGTGCAACCCGCCGTTCCACCAGCAGAGCGCGGTCACCGACCATATCGCCTGGCAGATGCTGCGCGATGCGCGCCGCTGCCTGCAGGACGGCGGCGAGCTGCGTATTGTCGGCAACCGCCACCTCGATAACTACCACAAAATGAAAAAGCTGTTTGGTAACTGCACTACCGTCGCCAGCAACCAGAAATTTGTGGTGCTGCGCTCGGTGAAAATGCCGTAACTAGAGGAGTGCGGGTCGACCGAAAAAAAGGTCGACCCCTACGAAAATTTCGCACCAACCGTAGTGGCGAGGCATGCCTCGCCCGCTGTTATCACCGCTTCGCAATCCACGAGAAGCGCTGCTCGTATCCGTGCTGGCAATGGCTGTTGCGGCGGTAGCTGGCTTTCTCCTCCGCCATGCAGTAGGTACAAATCCCCGCCTGCTCAATCTGCGCCTGCGGCACGCCCGCCCGTCGCGCAATGCGCTGTGCCAGCAGCGGCAGATCGAACCACACTCCCCCCGTCGTGCCCTGCGCCTGCGCGCGCTGCGCCAGCGGATTGTTGACCGCCTGCGCCGACCACGGCAGCATTTCGGCCAGCTGCTGCGGGTCATCCTGCTGCGCATGGTCAATCACATCCTGCCCCAGCTCATAGCAGCACGGCCCAATCGCCGGGCCGATGGCAATATACAGGCTATCCGGCGTCGCCCCGCGTGCGCATAACGCCTGTATCGCATTAATCAGCACGCCGCTCAGCACCCCTTTTAACCCACCGTGTACCGCCGCCACCTGCTGCTGGCGCGTATCGGCCAGCAAGATCGGCAGGCAATCGGCGGTATATACCGCCACCGGATTTGACCCGCTGCCAATTAACCCGTCCGCATCCTGGCTTTTGACCGGCAGGGCCTCAACATCGCGGATCACGCGCGCGCTATGGCGCTGCTGATTGTAGATCGTCCCTTGCGGCGGGCGCTCCCCGGCGGGCAGAAACGCGTGGTCGAGCCAGTCAAAACGGGAAAGCAGCGGTGAGCGATAAGGGGAGGGCATGGTGAATTCCTCAAAGCGGGAAAGAGCTTGATGCTACCAGAAAAGCGGGCGGAAACCATGGCGACAAAATGACAACAAACTGTTGTAGGGGCGGACCCTCTTTTTCGGTCCGCCCGCAAGATGCTAAGGTGCTCTAATGTTGTTGTAATATTTTACAACACCCTGCAGTGTTGGTATTATTTACAACACCTGAAAGTGGAAAGGATATCCCAATGGTCGCAAAGCAGTTAATCAGAATCCGTCAATTTATTGATGATAACGCGCTTGTTGAAATTGTTGTCTGGGAAGTCGCTCCTCCCGTTAGGGCGAGCCAGCATGGTTATAAGTACCGCCTCGCTTATGTTGTCGATGGACAATGCGTACTGCGCTATGACAACGAAGCTGGCAAGGGCGATCACAAACATATCGGCAGTGATGAGGTCGGCATCTCTTTTGAAAGCCTTGAGGGGTTGCTCTCGGCTTTTTGGGATGATGTAAACAACTTCAAGGGGTAATGCCATGAGAACATTAACGATTAATATTTCCACCATTGAAGAGACTCAGCGCCGTACGCTGGCAGCAATCAAAGGCGACGTGAAAGCGCGTGGCGATTTCCTCTCTTTCCCCAGCTGGGACTTGTTGCACAAAGTGCTTACGCCAAAATGCATGAACATCCTCAATGCCATGACAGGCGAGGGCAACTTGTCGGTCAGAGAGGTCGCACGACGCGTCGGCAGAGATATTAAGGGCGTGCATACCGACGTGAAGAAGCTGCTTAGCCACGGTGTCATTGAACATGGCCCCGATGGAATTCAGTTCCCGTTTGATGAGATACGTTTCGATTTTTCTCTGGGGCACGCAGCGGCGTAGCGGCGGACCCTCTTTTTCGGTCCGCCCGTCTCACCATTAAGAACGTCATCTCCTATTTCGTTCAGGAGGTGAACTCTCACTGCTTGCTACATCGTTGCCCATTGCGAAGCATCGAGGCTGGAATCTTGATAGGAAATAATTAAATCTGACAGTCCGCAATGAGCGAGATATAGTCATTCGCAATTTATCGATAAAAGATGCAGGCTTGTAAAACGGTCGCGCATTGATCGTGTAGAAATAAAGCAGGTTTTCTATATAGTTGGATGATGAACATTCAAAACTCAGCAGGTAATTGCATGATCTTAAGTGTTAATCACGTTGGTTTTTCAGTTAAAAATATTGAAGACTCATTATTATTTTGGACTCGGATTCTTGGAGGTAAATTATTACGTGAAGGAAAAATGTCTGGACCTATAATCGATGAGGTAACAGGTGCAAGGGGAGCTGATGTACGAATGGCTTTGCTTGAACTGGCTGATATTCAAATTGAATTACTACAATACAATAACATTGAGCAGCCAGAAGAACCTTCAGCGCCCTATATCCCAGGCTACGCTCACCTTGCTTTTATAGTTGAGGATCTTGATACGCTCTTGGGCAAAGTATCGGACTACGGCTGGAAGACGCCGGGTAAACCTCAGACAGTGCTGTCAGGCCCCATGCAGGGAACCAGAGTAATATATTTACAAAGCCCTGATGGTCAGACGCTTGAATTGATGGAACGCAGTCAATGAGGCCCACATATTATGACCTGTTATCCTCTAATTAAAACAGTGATGTTTGCAAAGTCCGCTCCAGGGCACTGAGCAGACCATCAGAACAGATTTCGTCTTATTGGGTCTGGTCACTGGTGAAAATATACTATGTTTATCCCCCCACTTCCGCCACTGCCACGGGGTGACCAGAAAAAGGTCACCCGCTATAAACTGCCGCCAACCTCATTCACAGCGGGCGCCCGATTTGAGGGGCAGGGATGCAGCCTTTGCCGGTCCGGCGTGCTCAATGTTGCCCCGCAGCAGACACAAATATTCCCGGCAACGAGCAATAAATTATATCGCCAGCCCCAGCCTGGTGCCCTGGGCAATTGCCCGCCTGGCATCCAGCTCCTCGGCGACATCCGCGCCGCCGATAATATGCGGTTGCTTCCCCTGCGCCATCAGGGCATCGGCTAAACGGCGGTTGGGCTCCTGACCGGCGCAGATCACCACGTTATCGACGGCCAGCAGCTGCGGTTCGCCGTCGCGCACAATATGAAGCCCGTCATTATCAATACGCAAATACTGCACGCCGCCCCACATCTGCACACCGTGCATTTGCAGGCTGGCGCGGTGGATCCAGCCGGTGGTTTTTGCCAGCCCGGCGCCCGGCTTGCCGGGTTTACGCTGCAGCAGCCAGATGTCACGACGGCTGTGCGGCAGAACCGGGTGCTTCAGGCCGCCGGGCTGCTGCAGGCTGCGGTCGATGCCCCACTGCTGGCAAAATGCGGCGATATCCAGCGCGGTCTGCTCGCCGCTGGCGGCCAGGTACTCCGCCGTATCAAAGCCGATGCCGCCCGCGCCAATAATCGCCACGCGCGGCCCGACCGGTCTTTTATCGCGGATCACGTCGAGATAGCTCAGCACCGAAGGGTGATCGATGCCGGGGATCTGCGGGGTGCGCGGCACGATGCCGCTCGCCAGCACCACCTCATCAAACCCGGCCAGATCGTCCGCGCTGGCCGTGTGATTCAGCCGCTGGACAACATGGTGCAGCTCCAGCTGGCGGCGATAGTAGCGCAGCGTCTCGCTGAACTCCTCTTTACCGGGGATCTGACGGGCAATATTGAACTGGCCGCCAACCTGCGGGCTGGCATCAAACAGCGTCACCCGGTGGCCGCGCTGCGCGGCGTTAACCGCAAACGCCAGCCCGGCAGGCCCGGCACCGACCACCGCAATGCGTTTGATCTGCTGTGCGGGCGTCATCACCAGCTCGGTCTCGTGGCAGGCGCGTGGATTCACCAGGCAGGAGGTCAGCTTGCCGACGAAAATCTGATCGAGGCAGGCCTGGTTACAGCCAATGCAGGTGTTGATCTCATCGCTGCGCCCCTGCTGCGCTTTCAGCACAAACTCCGCGTCGGCAAGGAACGGCCGCGCCATCGACACCATATCAGCGCAGCCCTCGTCCAGCAGCGCCTGCGCCACGTCCGGGTGATTAATGCGGTTGGTGGTAATCAGCGGGATGCGCAGATGCTGCTTCAGCGTCTGCGTTACCCAGCCAAACGCCGCGCGCGGCACCGAAGTGGCGATGGTCGGAATGCGCGCCTCGTGCCAGCCAATGCCGGTGTTGATCAGCGTCGCACCGGCCTGTTCCACCGCTTTGGCCAGGCGGATGGTCTGCTCCAGCGTGCTGCCCTGTTCCACCAGGTCGAGCATCGACAGGCGGAAGATAATAATAAACGCCTCACCGACGGCGGCGCGCACCGCCCGCAGGATCTCCAGCGCCAGCCGCTGACGGCGGGCTTCATCGCCGCCCCATTGGTCGTCGCGCTGGTTGGTACGCGCCACCAGGAACTGGTTAATCAGATAGCCTTCGGAGGCCATAATCTCCACGCCGTCATAGCCCGCCTGCTGCGCCAGCCGCGCACAGCGGGCGTAATCGGCGATCAGCTGGACAATGTCATCATGGCTTAACGCGCGCGGTGTAAACGGGTTAATCGGCGCCTGCAGTGCAGAAGGGGCGACCAGCGCGGGCTGATAGCTGTAGCGCCCGGCGTGCAGGATCTGCATGGCGATTTTGCCACCCGCCTGATGCACCGCGTCGGTAACTTCGCGGTGATGCGGCAGCTGCGACGCGTCGTTGAGCACCGAAGCGCCTCTGCTCACCACCCCCTCCGGCGAGGGGGCGATGCCGCCGGTAACAATCAGTGCCACCCCGGCACGGGCGCGCTCGGCATAAAAAGCGGCCAGCCGCGCCGCGCCATCCGGGTGCTCTTCCAGCCCGGTATGCATCGAACCCATCAGTAAACGGTTTTTAAGCTGGGTGAATCCCAGGTCGAGGGGGGCAAACAGTGAGACGCTCATCGTCAGCGATTCCTGAAGTGGTCGGATGAGTTCTACTGTAGCGGTGATATGACCGTGACGAAAGTGCAGTTATTGGCTTTGTGATGCGCGCCACTGATTCCCGCTACCCTGAAAGGGCTACCTGCTTCACGTTATGCGTAACATGGGTTTAGTAACATGAATTTTGGTGATCTGATTCACAGTTTTACAAGTTAAACATCTGTCTGATAGGCAGCTGAACTGATACGCATTTAGAGGTACGTCATGAGCACCATCACGCAATCCTGCATGATTAACGGTAAAGAACAGGTTGAAGTCATCAGCCAGCAGGTCAACTACCAGGGCGAAGGCACGCTGGTGCGCATCACGCGCGGCGGCATCTGCGGTTCCGATCTGCACTACTACCAGCACGGTAAAGTCGGCAGTTTTGCGGTGAAGATGCCGATGATCCTCGGCCACGAAGTGATCGGCCAGGTGGTGAAAAGCGATAACCCGGCGCTAAAAGAGGGGCAGAAAGTGGCGGTTAACCCGTCGAAGCCGTGCGGCTGCTGCAAGTATTGCCTGGCGGATGAAGATAACCAGTGCACCACCATGCGCTTCTTCGGCAGCGCGATGTATACCCCGCACGTGGACGGCGGCTTTACCCAGTACAAAGTGGTCGACAGCGCGCAGTGCATCCCCTACGACAACGCCGCCGACGACACCATTATGGTGTTCGCTGAACCGCTGGCGGTGTGCATTCACGCGGCCAACCAGGGCGGCGCGCTGGAAGGCAAAAAAGTGTTTATCTCCGGCGTGGGTCCGATTGGCTGCCTGATTGCCGCCGCGGCGAAAGCCAAAGGCGCGGCGGAAGTGGTCTGTGCCGACGTCAGCGAGCGCTCGCTGGAGATGGCAACCGCCATGGGCGCTACCCGCACCCTTCATGCTGCAGACGGCGATTTTGCGCCCTACCTGGCGGATAAGGGCTATTTTGACGTGTCGTTCGAGGCCTCCGGCCATCCCTCCTCGCTGACCCGCTGCCTGGAAGTCACCCGCGCCAAAGGCACGCTGGTGCAGGTTGGTATGGGCGGCGACGTACCGGGCTTCCCGATCATGATGCTGATCGCCAAAGAGATTAATCTGGTCGGCTCTTTCCGCTTTACCACCGAGTTCAATACGGCGGTTGAGTGGCTCGGCAACGGCACGGTTAACCCGCTGCCGCTGTTTAGCGGTGCCTATGACTACCAGAATATCGATGCGGCGCTGCAGTTTGCCGGTGACAAGAGCAAAGCCGCCAAAGTGCAGCTAACTTTTTAAGGGATGACCATGACCACACTTTTCTCGCTGGAAAACAAACGCGTGCTGATCACCGGTTCCGCTCGCGGCATCGGCTTTCTGATGGCGAAGGGCCTGTGCGAAGCCGGGGCAGAGGTGATTATCAACGCCACCACCCAGCAGGGCGCAGAGAGAGCCGCCGCCGAGCTGCAACAGCAGGGCTTTAAGGCCCACGCGGTGGCCTTTAACGTCACCCAGTCCGCCGAAGTGAACGCGGCGGTAGCGAAGATTGAGAGCGAAATAGGCCCGATTGATGTGCTGGTGAATAACGCCGGGATCCAGCGCCGCCGCCCATTCCTCGAATTCCCGGAGCAGGACTGGAACGAGGTGATTGCGGTCAACCAGACGGCGGTGTTCCTGGTCTCGCAGGCGGTGGCCCGCCAGATGGTCACGCGCCAGAAAGGTAAAATTATCAACATCGGCTCAATGCAGAGCGAGCTGGGGCGCGACACCATTACGCCGTATGCCGCGTCGAAAGGGGCGGTCACCATGCTGACGCGCGGCATGTGCGTGGAGCTGGCGCGCCACAATATTCAGGTCAACGGCATTGCCCCGGGCTATTTCAAAACCGAAATGACCCAGGCACTGGCGGATGATGAAGCCTTCACCTCCTGGCTGTGCAAGCGCACCCCGGCGGCGCGCTGGGGTAACCCGGAGGAGTTGATCGGGGCGGCGGTGTTCCTGGCATCGAAAGCCTCTGATTTTGTGAACGGCCACTTACTTTTTGTCGATGGTGGCATGCGAGTGGCGGTGTAACAGCTACAACTTATTCACCTGTACCTACCTCTACCTCAAAGGAAGTGCTTTATGCCCATTACAATAATAGCTATTGGCGTAATCCTGCTGTTGGTGCTGATGATCGTCTTCAAGGTCAACGGCTTTATCGCCCTGATATTCGTCTCCGCCGTGGTGGGGATGGCGGAAGGGATGACGCCGCTGGCGGTTATCGCCTCAATCCAGAAGGGGGTTGGCGGCACGCTCGGCAGCCTGGCGCTGATCCTCGGATTCGGGGCGATGCTGGGGAAACTGGTGTCGGACACCGGGGCCGCGCAGCGCGTTGCCACCACGCTGATCGCCTCGTTTGGCAAGCAGCGCGTGCAGTGGGCGCTGATGGTCACCGGGCTGATCGTCGGCCTGGCGATGTTCTATGAAATCGGCTTCGTGCTGCTGCTGCCGCTGGTGTTTACCGTGGTTGCCGCATCGGGCATGCCGATGCTGTACGTTGGCCTGCCGATGGTTGCCGCGCTGTCGGTCACCCACTGCTTCCTGCCGCCGCACCCGGGCCCGACGGCGATCGCCACCATCTTTGGCGCCAACCTCGGCACCACGCTGCTGTACGGCATGATCATCACCATCCCGACGGTGATTATCGCCGGGCCGATCTTCTCTAAATTCCTCAAAGGCTTTGAAAAGTCGCCGCCGGAAGGGCTGTATAACCCGAAAATCTTTGAAGACCACGAAATGCCGGGCTTCTGGACCAGTATTTTTGCCGCGGTGATCCCGGTGATCCTGATGGCGGTGGCGGCGGTGTTTGAGCTGACCACGCCGAAAGAGAACGTGCTGCGCCAGTTCTTCGAGTTTGTCGGCAACCCGGCGGTAGCGCTGTTTATCTCGGTGGTGATTGCCGTCTTCACCCTCGGCCTGCGTAATGGACGCAAGATGGAAGAGGTGATGGAGATGTGCGGTTCGTCGATTGCCGCCATTGCCATGATCGTCTTTATTATCGCCGGTGGCGGTGCCTTTAAGCAGGTGCTGGTCGACAGCGGCGTGGGCGACTACATCGCCAATATGATGAAAGGCTCGTCGCTGTCTCCGCTGCTGATGTGCTGGACGGTCGCGGCGATGCTGCGTATCGCGCTGGGTTCAGCAACCGTGGCGGCGATTACTACCGCCGGTATCGTCACGCCAATTATCGCTATCACCCACGCCGACCCGGCGCTGATGGTGCTGGCGGTCGGCTCCGGTAGCGTTATCGCCTCCCACGTTAACGACCCGGGTTTCTGGCTGTTCAAGGGGTACTTCAACCTGAGCGTGGTCGAAACGCTGAAAACCTGGACGGTGATGGAAACCCTGATCTCCTTCCTCGGTCTGGCAGGGGTGTTGATCCTCAACGCGATTATTCATTAATCTTGTGCTGTACAGTAGGGGGCGACCGATTTTCTGGTCGCCCCTTTTCACATTTAATCACGGAACCCTGATGCGCGCGCACCGAATCTCCCTGCAGGACATCGCTTCGCTTGCTGGCGTAACCAAAATGACGGTCAGCCGCTATCTGCGCACCCCCGACCGCGTTTCGCCGCAGACCGGGGCGAAAATCGCGCAGATCATCGAAGAGATAAACTACATTCCCAACCGCGCGCCGGAGATGCTGCTCAGTTCGAAAAGCTACACCCTCGGCGTGCTGATCCCCTCGTTTAAAAATCAGATCTTCGCCGACCTGCTGAGCGGCATTGAAGCGGCGACCAAGGAGGGGCGCTACCAGACGCTGATCGCCAACTACAACTATGACAGGCAGACGGAAGAGGAGCAGATCATCAATCTGCTGTCGTACAACATCGACGGCATTCTGCTGAGCGAGAAGGATCACACCCTGCGTGCGGTGAAATATCTGCGTGCGGCGCAGATCCCGATTGTTGAAGTGATGGACACCCAGGGCGGCTGTCTGGATATGCAGGTTGGCTTTAATAACTTCAGCGCGGGCTACGATATGACGCGGGTGCTGCTCGACCAGGGGCGCAGCAATATTATCTACTTTGGCTCGCAGGATGACCGGCGCGATGAGTTTCGCTATCAGGGTTACTGCCAGGCGATGGAGCAGCACGGCGGGGTGGGGCTGCGCATCAATCCAAAGGCGATCTCCTCGCAGAAGCTGGGGGCGGCGATGCTCGCCAGCGCGCTGGAGCGGCATCCCGACCTTGATGCGGTGTTCTGCACCAATGACGATCTGGCGCTCGGTGCGCTGCTGCACTGCCAGCGTCACGGCATTGCGGTGCCGCAGCGCATTGCCATCGCCGGCTTTCACGGGCTGGAAATCAGCCGCGAAATGTACCCGACAATGGCGAGCGTCATCACCCCGCGTTATGCGATCGGTTACACCGCCGCGGAGCTGCTGCTAAAAAAAATCGGCGACAGTCATTTTGTCGCCGACTCGGTCGATCTCAGCTATCAGATCTTTATGGGTGAGACCATTTAAGGCTTATCGCCCTGGTGGAAAACCGGTGGCGAGGCCAGTTTGGCCTCCTCGCGCAGCGTGCTGACCTGCTTCGCGCTGACGTTTGCCGCCGCCGGGTTACCAAACTGCTGGCTGACAAAATTACTGACGTCGGCCACCTGCTGGTCGCTCAGCTCCGGGGCAAAGGCGGGCATGAAGATCTCGCCTTCGGCCATGTGGCGGCGCACGCCGTTCAGCACTACCGACACCAGGTTACGCGCATCGGCCGCGCCGGTGCTGGTGTGGTGGAACAGCGATGGATAGGCATGGAAGCCCTTGCCCGAACCCGCTCCGTCCGCGCCGTGGCAGCTGGCGCAGTTGCCGGCAAACACCACCGCACCCGGCTGCGCATCACGCGTGGCGGCATCCGCACCGCGCAGCGTAATCAGCGCATTCGACGGTTGCCCCCAGCTGTCCCGCGCCCGGGTCTGCTGCTTATCCCCCTGAGGCTTCACGCTCTTGAGATAGGTGGCAATATCCTCAAGATCGCTCTCCGGCAGGTACTGCAGGCTGTGCTCGATAGCTTCCGCCATCGGGCCGGAGGCGCTGGCTTTTCCGGCGACAAAGCCGGTTTTCAGGTAGGTCACCAGCTCCTGCTGACTCCAGTCACCAATCCCGGCCTGCTTATCCGGCGTGATGTTGTACGCCAGCCAGCCGCCCAGATCGCCGCCTGCCAGCGGTTTATCGTTATCCATGCCCATCGTCAGAGTGCGCGGCGTATGGCAGGTGCCGCAGTGCGCCAGCGCCTCAACCAGATAGCGGCCGTTATTCCATTGTGCGCTCTGCTGCGCATCGTTCTGCAGCTCACCCCGATCAAAGTTGAACCACTTCCAGAAGCGCATCCCCCAGCGCTGATTGAACGGGAACGGCAGGTCGGTCTGCGGTGACGCCTGATGCACCGCAGGCATCGACATCAGGTAAGCTTTAATCGCCAGCACATCCTCGCGCTTCATTTTGGTGAAGGAGTCGTAAGGCATCGCCGGGTAGAGCTGCTCGCCATTTTTGCCAATGCCCTCCTGCACTGCCGCGACAAACTGGTCGTCGCTCCAGCTGCCGATGCCGTACTGCTTATCGGAAGAGATGTTACTGCCCCAGATCTGACCAAACGGGGTGCTGACGGCAAAGCCGCCGCCAAACAGCGGGCCGTTGGTGGCGGTATGGCAGGCGGTACAGTCGCCCGCCCGTGCCAGGTACTCGCCGCGCTTGATCAGCGCGCTGCTGTCTGCCGCCTGCGCCGCTGCGCACTGCATCAGGGCCACCGCGATGACGAAGGTGCTTAAAACAATTTTCATCGGGTGCTCCTTACAGGCTGGAAAGAACGCTGTCGGCCATACGCAGTGCCAGCGCGGTTCCGGTCAGCGTTGAGTTCACCGTCGAGGCTGACGGCATGATCCCGGTTCCGGCAATAAACAGGTTCGGGTGATCGTGGGTGCGGCAGTGGCCGTCCACCACGGAATCCTGCGGATTACTGCCCATGATCATGGTGCCGGTAATGTGCTGGTTATTGTCGTAAACGCCGCGCTTGCTGTAGATCGCCTCGCTGCCGCCCATCTCCTTCACCATGCGCTGGAAGTCGATCATCGACTGGTCATAGCCGCGATGCACATATTCCGGGAAGCTGTAGTAGACCTCCAGCCGCGGAATGCCCCAGGCATCCTTTTCGGTTTTGCTGAGCGTGACGCGGTTCTGCGGTTCCGGCAGCATCTCCAGCAGGCACTTCAGCTGGACAAAGCGTTCGGACTGGAAGGCCAGCTTGTCGTTGAGCGCTTTGCCGTAGTAGCCCTGGCGCACCAGCCGTTCGGTGAGGTAGCGCACCGGCGAGGTATTGGCGAGGTCGATGCGCAGCGCCGAGCGCTCGCTGCGGAAATCCCCGTCGCGCAGATTATTGATACTGCCCGGACGCATTGGCCCGCGGCCAAACCACACCGGCTCATCGGCGTAGAACTCCACCGACGATCCCGGGTGATCCATCAGATTGCGCCCGACCATGCCGGAGCTGTTGGCGATGCCGTCCGGGTAACGTTCGCTGGTGGAGAGCAGCAGAATTTTCGGGCTTTCAATACCGTTGGCTGTCAGGACAAACTGTTTACCGGTGACGCGATGGCGCACTTTGTTCCGATCGAGGTAGTGCACCGCCTGGATGGTCCCTTTGTCATCAGCTTCAATGCGGAACACCACCGCATTGGCAACGATTTTCACCCCGGCATCCAGCGCCTTACGCGCCGAAATACCGCCGTGATACTGCGCATCGATCGGGCAGACCGGCATACAGTTATTGTTGCCGCAGCAGGCCGGGCGGCCATCGTAAGCGATGCTGTTGCGCGCCTGCGGGCCAATACCCACCTCATAGCCCAGCGGGCCGAGGCGCTGCCTGAGGCGTTCGAAGCCGTACGGCAGCGGAATGCCGGGCAGCGGATAGGGGCGCGAACGCGGCGACGCCAGATCGCTGTCGCCGGAGACGCCCATCTGGTATTCGGCGTCGCAGTAGTACGGCTCCAGTTCGGCGTAGCTGATGGGCCAGTCGCGCCCGATGCCGTACAGAGAGTGGATGCGCATATCGTTCGGCAGCAGGCGAAATGCCTGGCCTGCCCAGTGCCAGGTGGTACCGCCGATGCCGCGCAGGTACTGGGCGCGATAGGGGTCCGGCCCTTTCTGGATCAGGTAGTTATTATCGGCAGGAATAAACTTCGGCTGCGGTGCCCACGGCTGCGGCGGGAAGGGTTCGGTAAAGTCGCCTTTAAACGGCGAGTTGCGAAAATACTCCACCGCTTCGTCGCGCTTAATCTCCGGCCCGGACTCCAGCATCAGCACCGAAGCGCCCGCTTTGGCCATCTTCAGTGCCGCCAGCGAACCGGCAATCCCGGCACCAATCACCACCACATCGGCGCTTAATGAATCAGACATGTGCTCTCCTTGCTGGCGGCTGCGTCCAGAAATCAGGTTGCCCCGGCGCATAGCTCGGCGGTAACAGGGAATCGCGAACCAGCCGATAGCTGGCAATATTTTCAAAGGCAATACACTGCGGGCGCGGCAGCGGGCCGACCACGCCGAGATACCAGCCGGAAACCAGCGCCTGATAGAGGTCGTTCAGCGCTTTAGGCTGCGCCGCCAGCAGCGTTAACAGGGCGCTGCCGTTGGCGTCAGGCTGCTGTTGCAGCAGCGCGTTGAGCGTATCCAGCTGGCTGTCCAACTGGGGAAAGTGGTCATGCAGCCAGCTGTACAGGCGCTGGGACAGCAGGGCATCCGGCTGGTCAAAAGCGGTCAGCCTGACGGAGATGGCGCGAAAACTGGCGGACGGTGCCACCGCAGCGGCCAGCGGAGGGCTGGCAAAGGCCAGGCTGGCGGGCAGCACCTGAGCCAGGACGCCAGCCACCAGCAGGCCCGCCGTGCCGGTCAGTAACCGACGGCGTGAGAGAGTTATCATCAGAATTCCCCTGGCGTTATTTCAGTGCCTGAGCGGCAGCCTCTGAAGCCTGATTGTCCAGCTCCTGTTTCGGCGTGCTGACGCCGACGGCGCCGACCACTTCATCCTGCAGAGCCAGCGGATAACCGCCGCCGAGTGCGATGGCATGCGGGATAGCCAGCACGGTGGTTTCGCCACTCTGCAAGCGCTGCATAAATTTCAGCGAGGGGGCGTGATACAGCGCGGAGGTGCGCGCTTTACCGATTGCCGCATCGACACAGCCCGGCGAGGCGCCATCCAGGCGCTGGAAGGCAAGCAGCGTGCCGCTGGCATCCACCACGGCGACGCAGCCGGTGCTGTGCTGCGCGCTGATACTGTTTTTCACGCTGGCGATCACCCGGTCAGCGTGAGCCGCGTCCAGCTGCGCCGCTGCGGCCTGGCCGATGCCAGCCGCCAGGAGTAGGGAGAGGGTTACAGATGCTCTGAGTTTCATACATTGCTTCCTGATATCCATTCACCGGTGAGCGCACTGGCCCCGGTATTTATTTTTTTCAGACGACCATCTCGTCGCCGTTACGCTACGCCGTTGCCCATAGCCAGGCAACGCGCGATAAACAAAACGCATGCCTCTATCGACATAACTCATTGTGCTGGATAGATCTTATCCAGCGTCTCCTGCCAGACAAACGGTGTGAGCTGCTGATACTCCAGCGATCGCGCCTGCAGTGCGTCCACCAGCCCCTGCTGGGTTGCGACGATGGCCGCGCTCATGGCGGGCGGAACCCCGACGTCGCGCAGGGTTTTCACCACTTCCTGCATCTCTTCGGCGCGGCGCTGGCCGTGCTCCGCCACGCGGCTAATCAGGTAGTGCGGCAGCTGTTCATCCCAGCCGAGCGAAGGGAAGCTGGCGTGCAGTGAGTCGAGCACCGCCTGCTCGACGCCGTACTGCCGCGCCGCGCTCAGACACTCAGTGGTCAGGGCTTCCAGCCCTTTGATCATGATGCTGCGGCACATCTTAATGGCCGAAGCTTCCCCCACTTCGCTGCCCAGCAGGCGGCTGTTAAGACCGAGCTGCAGCAGCAGGGCATTAACTGCCTCAGCCTGAATCCCGCCGATCAGCAGCGGGGTGGCGAGGCGTTTTGGTGGCACCGGGGCCATCACGGCGACGTCGATATAGCTGGCCCCGTGCGCACCCACCGCGTCGGCCGCCGCACGTTTGGTATGCGGGGCCACCGAATTCAGATCGAGGAAGTGCTGCCCGGCATTGAGCAGCGGCGCGGCCTGCTGCGCCACGCCCAGCGCCTGGGATGCCGTGACCGTGGAGAAAACCAGCGTGGCGCTCTGCAACGCCTCAGCCAGCGAGGGCGCCAGCCGCACGCCGCTCTGCAGCGCTTTTTCCCGCAGCGCGGGCAGGCTCTGCGGATCCAGCGCTTTGCGGTCCCATACCGTCAGCCCATGGCCCTGCGCCTGTAAGTCACGGGCCAGGATGCCGCCCGCTTCGCCAAAACCGATAAAGGTGATGTTCATAACGCTACTCCTTGCTCAGCGGCCAGACAGCCGCAGGAATGAGGACTTCCCCGGCAAAAATGGCGCGCGCGGTGCGCAGCAGCCCGCAGCCCGCCAGCGGATTATCGCCTGTGCGCTGCAGCAGCACGCTGAACTCACCGCTGGGATGCTCCACGCTCAGGCGCTGCTGGGGGGCGTTGCTGATGCGCGCCAGCCCGTCAGCAACGCTGCCCGGGATCAGGCAGGCGCTGGCGACGCTGACCGCGCCGAGCACGCCAATCGACGCATGACAGCGGTGCGGGATAAAGGTGCGCGAGTTGACAGCACCGCCGTGGCGCGCCTCGGCCAGCAGGGTGACTTTCGGCACCGTACGCTGGCTGACGTCGCCCAGATTCATGCGCGGCCCGGCCTGCAGGCGAATCGACTCCAGCCGCTGCTTCAGCTCGCTGTCGTTATCCAACTGCTCACGGCTCTCATAGCCGCTGCGGCCCACATCGGCGGCGCGCAGCAGCACCACCGGCATGCCGTTATCGATACAGGTGACGTCGACGTCGTCAAAGCGATCGCGCGGCTGGCCGGTCGGCAACAGCGCCCCGCAGCTCGATCCGGCAATCTCTTCGAAGGTAAGGGCGATCTCGCCCGCGGTGCCCGGCACGCCATCGATGCGCAGATCGCCGTCATAGTCGACCTCGCCGCCTGGGGTGGCGAATTCCGCCTCGGCAATTTGCCCGGTGTTCTGCATGAAGATGCGCACGCGGGTACGCTCACTGCCCGCCGTCACCAGCCCACGCTCAACGGCGAATGGCCCCACGGCGGCGAGAATATTGCCGCAGTTCTGCCCGTAATCAACGTAAGGCCGATCGACGTTGACCTGGGCAAACAGATAGTCGACATCAGCATCGTCACGGCGGGAAGCGCTGACGATCGCCACTTTGCTGGTGAGCGGATCGGCGCCGCCCAGACCGTCTATCTGGCGGATATCGGGCGAGCCCATCACCGCCAGCAGCACCCGGTCGCGCACGGAGGGGTCCGACGGCAGATCGTCTGCCAGGAAGCAGGCGGCTTTTGAGGTGCCGCCGCGCATCAGTAAACAGGGGATGCGGCGCTGGCGCATGGGTTACTCCTCCAGTTGCTCAAGCGTGTCGACATAGCGCAGCCCTTTTTCCGCCAGGCGCGGGCGCATCTGATAAATATCCAGCCCCAGCTCGCCTGCTGCCATGCGCTCACGCTTGCTCTCTTCCAGCGCTTCGCGCTGCTGCGCTTTTTCCGCCACGCTGGCGGCTTCGCGGCGCGCTACCACCACCACGCCGTCGTCATCGGCGACGATCACATCTCCGGGCCAGATCGGCTGCCCGGCGCACACCAGCGGCACATTGACCGAGCCGAGCGTCTCTTTCACGGTGCCCTGCGCATACACGGCCCGCGACCAGACGGAAAAGCCCATGGCGCGCAGCGTGCGGGTATCACGCACGCCAAGGTCTGCCACCAGCCCGCGCACGCCGCGTGACTGCAATGAGGTCGCCAGCAGATCGCCGAAGTAGCCGTCGCTGCAGGGAGAGGTGGGCGCCACCACCAGCACGTCCCCCGGCTGGCAGAGTTCTACCGCCACGTGGAACATCCAGTTGTCACCCGGTGCCACCAGCACGGTGACTGCACTCCCGGCGATGCCGCAGTCCTGCTGGATGGGACGGATGGCCGGGTCCAGCAACCCTTTTCGCCCCTGGGCCTCATGGACGGTGGCGACGCCGGAGCGGGCCAGCGCGTCAATGTCGCGGCTGGCTGCGCGTGGGATCTGGCGCACGACGACGCCCTTTTTACCGATGATGCTCATGCCAGATCCTCCGTCACGCGTGGGAAGATACTCTGGTAGCCTTCGCCGTATACGATGTCGCGGCTGCTGGCGATCCCGACGTTACGTTTGGCCTGCACGCCGCGCTGCTGCGCCACCCGCGTGTAGTATTCCCACAGATGTTCCTGCCCGGCCATGCACTGGATCGCCTGATATTTTTTGTCCCACACCGTGGTGATATCCAGCAGCACGTCCGGCTTCCAGCTGCACTGCTCAGGCTGATGCGGTTCAAAGCAGTAGACCGGCGGCGCCCCGATGATCTTCTCGCCCGGGCGGTAACCTTCGGCCTGGGCGATGATGCGCGCTTCCTGCGCCAGATGCGTGGCCATCGGATGGTCATAGTTGTACGGGTCCTGCAGCGAGTGCGTCAGCACAAAGTGCGGCTGCACGCGGCGATAGACGTCCGCCAGACGGAACAGCGTCTCTTTATCGGGGCGCAGCGGGTAGTCGCCGAGATCGAAAAATTCGATGCTGGCGCCGAGGATCTCCGCTGCGGCCTGCGCTTCGCTGCGGCGGGCCGCCTTCACTTTGGCCTCGCTCATCTCACCCTTGCGCCACAGCTTGGCCGATTCGCCACGCTCGCCAAATGAGAGGCAGACCACGTGGACGTCATAGCCCCGGGCATGGTGCAGAGCGATGGCCCCACCCGCGCGCCAGACGAAATCTGCCGAGTGGGCGCTAACCACCAGCGCGGTTTTTTGGGGGGTGTTCTCAGTCATGGCACTTCCTCCGCTGTTTTTTTCCATGCTGTCACCGCCGGCGCGGTGGCGATAATTCATTTGATTGCAGCGGGTATGCGTTTTATTTATATTGCGACATCGGACGGTGGCGAAAACAGGCAGGGGATCAGAGTGGAAAATGCAACGCAGGAACTGACAAACCTGATGCAAATCAGAGCATTCAGTCAGGTGGTCGCCCAGGGGAGTGTCTCCCGTGCTGCGGATGAATTATTTCGCACCCAGTCGGCAATCACCCGTGCAATTCGCGATCTCGAACTCACTTTAGGCGTGACGTTATTTGAGCGTCACGCCGGGGGAATGATGCTGACCGACCTCGGCAAATGCGTGCTGCCGCGCGCGCTACGGGCAATTGATGAATTGCATCAGGTGCCGCAGCGTCTGGCAAAACTGCACGGGCGCGCGGGGTTGCGCAGCGACGCGGAGCCGCTGTGGTTATTCAACGTGCGTCGCCTGCAAATTTTTATCACCCTGTGCCAGACGCGGCATATGCAGACAGTGGCGGCCCGGCTCGGGCTGAGCCAGCCAGCGGTGAGTGCAGCGCTGCGCGTGCTGGAAAACGGCGCGGGCGTCGCACTGCTGGAGCGCACCCCACACGGCATGATGCCGTCGCTGGCCGGGCGTGAAATAGAGCCTAACGTGCGGCGAGCGCTGAATGAACTGCGCCATATTCCGGCCGATATCGCCGCCCGCAGCGGGGTGCTGGAGGGGACGGTGCGGGTCGGCGCTCTGCCGCTGGGGCGCACGCGCATTCTGCCGCAGGCGATTGTGATGCTGACGGCGCGCTATCCTGGCGTGCGGGTGGTGACCAGCGAAAGCGCATTTGGCGTGCTGGCCTCTGAGATGCGCTCCGGCGATATCGATTTTATCTTTGGGGCATTGCGGCGTGATGAAGAGGCGCTCGACGTGACGCGTGAAACGCTGTTTTCCGAGCGCATGGTGCTGCTGGCGCGCCACGATCATCCGCTGGTGGGGGGCGCCATCTCCAGCGCCGATCTACGGGCGGCGCGCTGGGTGCTGCCGCGTTCGGCAACGCCTGCCCGCCATCTGCTGGACAACAGCTTTCAGGCAATGGGCATCCCGGCGCCTAATCCGGTGGTGGAAACCGGCGATCTGGCGCTGGTGCGCGGGCTGCTGATGCAGTCAGATATGCTGGCGGCGGTCTCCGCGCATCAGCTGGAAGTTGAGCTGGCCTCCGGCGCGCTGGTGGTGCTGCCGGTACCGCTGCCGGATACCGAGCGCGCCATCGGGCTGACGGTGCGCGCCGGCTGCCTGCACTCTCCGGCAGCCGATGCGCTGATCCGCTGTCTGCGCGAGGTGTGTGCACCCTGACGCTGTGGTCATCAGGGGCAGCTCCGACAGCAAACCCGCAGCCGCGACATGCTTAAATTACAATCCGCCTGACTTATAATTTCTCGCCGCCGGTGCGCCGTTGCTGGCCGGCGTTTTACGACCGATAGTCTCCATGCGTACCTGGAACGGTGGGAACGGCATCTCCAGCCCGTGCTCATGATAACCGCGCAGGATCAGCTGATGCAGCTCATGGCGCAGCGGCATGCGGTGCCCCATTTCAGCGGCGTGAATACGCAGCTCAAACAGCTGAATACCCTGCTGTAAATCCACCAGGAACGCTTCCGGCTGCGGCGTATCGAGCACATAACTGCAGCGCTGTGCCGCGGTCAGCAGCACGTTGGTGACCTCTTCACTGTTGGCTTCTGCCGCAGCGGGTATGGTCAGCACCACGCGCGTCACCGGATCGGTCAGCGACCAGTTGATAAACTGCTCGGTGATGAAGGCCTTGTTCGGCACGATAATCTCTTTGCGATCCCAGTCGGTAATCGTGGTCGCGCGCGTATTGATGCGCGTGATGCTGCCGGTGAGGTCGCGGATAGTGACGGTATCGCCGATGCGGATCGGTTTCTCAAACAGGATGATCAGGCCGGAGATAAAGTTGGCGAAAATCTCCTGCAAACCAAACCCTAACCCGACCCCTAAGGCCGCCACCAGCCACTGCAGCTTCGACCAGTCGACGCCGAGCATTGAGAAGCCGCTCAGCCCGCCAATCAGGATCAGCAGATACTTGGTGATGGTGGTGACGGCATAGCCGGTACCCGGCGTCAGGCTGAGGTGCTGCAACAGCGCCAGCTCCAGCAGGGCAGGCATATTGCGCACCAGCTGGGTGGTGATAATCAACACCAGCACGGCGATCAGCACCGACCCGAGGGTGATCGGCTGCAGGTTCTCCACCCCCTGCACGGTGGTGCTGACATCCCACAGGCGGATGTTTTCGAGGAAGCCGAAGGCAGAGTGGATCTCCGACCACAGCACGATCACCGACACCAGCGCGATCAGCGTCAGGATCGAGCGCACCAGCCGCAGCGACTGTGCGCTGATGGCATCAAGGTCGATCACCGGCTCTTCCACATCGATATTATCGGCAGCGGTTTGCTGCGCAGTCAGCTCCTCTTCACTGCGTGCACGCTGTGCCAGAATCTCGGCGCGGCGCTGACGGGCGCGATCAAAGGCGATGCGGCGGCGCTGGATCAGCATCCAGCGGCGGATAATGTGGTAAATCACCAGCAGCAGGAACCAGATCGCCACCGAAGTTTCCAGCCTGGCCAGCAGCGCCTGGGCGGTGGCCAGATAGCCGATGCAGGAAGCCAGCGCCGCCAGCAGCGGAATGGCGATCATCGCGTTCCACAGCACGTTATTAATAAAGTTCTCGCCGTTACCCTCTTTATCCAGGTGCAGCGGAATACCGGCGCGTTTCAGGCTGACGGTCACCATGCTCAGAGCGCCACAGATCAGGATAAAGCACAGGCGACCGAGGGTGGCCGAAAATTCGCGGTCTTCGAGGTTATCAAAGGCGATCAGCAGCATGATCAGCGGCACCACCAGCCCGATGCACAGCGTGTAAAAGCGCATCGCACGCGCCACGCGCGCCTGCGGCCAGCGGAAATGAACGATAAACAGCCCCTGAGAGCGGGCGAAGCTGTTGCTGATCATAAACGCCCACAGCAGCGGCACGCTGGCGGTGACGCCATCGCCAATCGCCACGGCAATCGGATAGGGCCAGGCGTGCTGTAAACCGTAGCCGAGCGCGGCCCACAGCACCGGCAGCGGCAATGCCACCAGTATTGACCAGAATACGGTGCGCATCGTCAGGCTGAAATGGTCCTGCGTGACTTTGCCGACTTTGCTGGAGGCGCGTTCAAGGAAGCGGCGGAAGTGGCGGCGCGAGCTGATGCTAAAGCCGACCAGCAGGATCGCGCCGATGATCGGCAGCACGGTTTCACGGCTGGTGACCATCATCACCATCGCCCCGCCGAGCTGGCCGAGGGTATCCAGCGACAGCAGGCGTTGCAGATCGCGCGCCAAATCAAGCGGATAGCTGAAGCTCAGCGCGCTGACGTCGGCGGTCCAGAACAGATAGCGGTGGGTGGCCTCTTTGACTTCGTTCAGCGCATCCACCAGCTGGCTGTTGCCCACTTTCAGCTTGGTGACTTCCAGAATCAGGTTATCGCAGCCGGAGAGCAGGGAGGTCAGCAGCTCGCGCTGGGTTTTCAGCTGCGCCTCGAGGATGCGTTTCTGCTCGTTGGTCAGGTTACTGTTATCGTCCTGACGCAGCTGGCGCAGCGACTGCTGGCGCTCCAGCAGGTCTTCATAGTGCAGGCGCTGCACGCGCAGCTGGGCCATTTCACTGTCGAGCTGCTGCGGTTTAGGCATATCCGGCAGGCGTGATACCTGAGCGCGCAGCGCTTCCCCCAGCACGTTCGAGACGCCGAGCCACTGTGACTGCTCACGGATGGTGCTCAGCGCCTGGCGCACCTGAATCGTCTGGTTAGCGGCGGTGCGCTGCTGCGAGGCCACCAGATCCATGCGCTGCGCCTGCTGGTTCAGCGCGGCGGAGAGCTCGCGGTTGACGCGGAACTGATCGGTGATACCTTTGGGCATGTCGCCGCTGTTTTCCGCCAGCTGCTCGGTGCGGGCCAGCGCCATTTCCGCTTCACGCTGACGCAGGCCGTTGAGCTGATTGCGCAGGTCCTGCAGGTAGGCATCCAGCTCGGCGGACTTGCGCTGGTGGACTTCCGCGCGCATGCGCGCCAGCTCCTGGCGATTGTTGGCCGACAGCTGCGCCAGCTCCAGCTCGTCAACGCGGGCCTTCTGCGCAGCGGACTCCGCCTGGCGCTGTGCCAGCTGAGCCTGGCCGAGCGGGGTGGTGGCAGCAGGCTGCCCCTGCAGGCGGCGTTCGATTTCATTGAGCGCGCGGCGCGCTTCGGTCTGCTGCTGCGGCAGCTGGGAAAGGGAGTCGCTGATTTCGCGCGCGCGGTCCTGCTCCTGCTGTGCCTGGCGGCTCTCTTCCAGCAGCTGACTGCTGACCTGTAGGATCTCCTGATCGAGATCGGCCGCGCTCATATTGCTGCGCAGCGTTCTGCTGCTGTCGGTCAGATTGACGATTTGCTGGCGCAGTTCGCGCGAAAGCTTAGGGAAGTCATCGATAACCTGCTGGTAATCGTTTGAGCGCTGAAGTGACTCCTCGCGCTCATCCAGCCAGTTAATCGTGCCCTGCAGGGCGGCGACAAGTTCCGCCTGATTCGCGGTGGTTTTGTCTGACTTTGCCTCATCAAGTTCCTGTTTGATCTGCGCGGCATCCGGTGCGCTGGCGGCATAAACCGGCTGGAGCAAGCTCCAGCCTAACAAAAGCGTGAGGATCAGGCGTGACATGGCGCTCTGCTATGGGTGATGGAGGACGTCTTCCGCACTCTCTTTCTGGAGTGCGATGGCCAGCGTTTCGCCAAGGCGGGTTTTGCTCTCTGCCGCCAGGCTCTCTGCCAGTTTCACTTTACCTGCCGCGAACAGGTTGATCACCGTGGAACCCAGCTTAAAGCGGCCCATCTCCTGGCCCTTCAGCAGCACCACGGCGCCTTCTTCGTCAGCACCCGGCCAGCTCCAGCGCTTGATTACGCCTTCACGCGGCGGGGTCACGGTGCCGGACCAGACGGTTTCAATACTGCCGACAATGGTGGCGCCCACCAGAATCTGCACCATCGGGCCAACTTCAGTATCGAAGCGGCAGATGACGCGCTCATTACGGGCAAACAGGTTGGGAATGTTCTGCGCGGTCAGCGGATTCACCGAGTACAGATCGCCCGGGACGTAGATCATCTCGCGCAGGATGCCGTTACACGGCATATGCACGCGGTGATAGTCGCGCGGGGCCAGGTAGGTGGTAACGAACTCGCCGTCGCGGAACATATCGGTCATCGCGGCGTTTCCGGCCAGCAGCGCTTCCAGCGAATAGGTGTGGCCCTTCGCCTGGAAAATCTGGTCGCCGTGAATGCGGCCCAGCTGGCTGATCGCGCCATCGGCAGGCAGGATCAGCAGGTTGGGGTCAGTCTCAATTGGGCGGGCATCGTCACGCAGCGGGCGCACGAAGAAATCGTTAAACGTGCGATAGCTGGCGGTATCGGGTTTCTGCGCCTCTTTCATATCCACTTTGTAATACCAGACAAAAGCATCGATAACGGCTTTGGTCAGCCATCCTGCACGCTTGCTGGCACCCCAGCCTGCCAGTTCAGTCAGGGCTTTTTTAGGCAATACATTATTCAGGCCGAGTTTAATACGATCTAACACGTTAGCCTCCTGGCTTGGCAAGACACTCGATAAAAGGGGGCGGATTGTAGCAGCGCCAGCAGGATTAGGCTATTGCCTGCCTGCGGGCGCACCCCGGTCAGTCTTTGTCCGTGGTAAAGTTGCGGCGCGTTTTCGCCTGCACTTCAGACATCGTTTCCAGAATCAGGTGGTAGTTAACAAAACGCGATTCGTCGATCTCACCTTTTTCCACCGCTTCGCGGATGGCGCAGCCGGGGTCGGTGTCATGCTTACAGTCGCGGAATTTGCAGCCACCTAAATAGTCACGGAATTCGACAAATCCCTGGGTGATTTGTTCCGGCTCCAGATGCCATAAACCAAATTCACGCACGCCCGGCGAGTCAATCACATCGCCGCCGTGCGGGAAGTGGTACAGGCGTGATGCGGTGGTGGTGTGCTGGCCCAGGCCCGAGTTATCGGAGACGTCATTGGTGAGGATCTCCGCGCTGCTCAGCTCCAGCCCCAGCAGCGCATTCAGCAGGCTGGATTTGCCCACGCCCGACTGCCCGGCAAAGATGCTGATACGGTCGGTGAGCGCGCTTTCCAGCTCCGTCAGACCCTCTTTGCGATGGCTGGAGACCATCAGCACCTTGTAGCCAATATGGCGATAGATATCCATCTGCTGGTCAACGAACCTGCGGCCATCCTCATCCAGCAGGTCGGTTTTGTTCAGCACGATTAGCGGCTCCACGCCGAGCGTTTCGCAGGCCACCAGATAGCGGTCGATAATGTTTAGCGACAGCTCGGGCAGAATGGCCGAGACCACCACGATCTGATCGATATTGGCGGCAATCGGTTTGACGCCGTCATAAAAGTCAGGGCGGGTCAGCACCGAGGTGCGCTCGTGGACGGCTTCAACAATGCCTTTGACCGTGGCTGCGCCTTCAGCACCCGGGCGCCACAGCACGCGGTCCCCGGTCACCAGCGAACGAATAGTACGGCGGATGTTGCAGCGGTGAACTGAACCATCCGCATCTTCCACATCGCAGTGCATACCAAAACGGCTGATCACTACGCCATCACGCGCTTCCCCGAACAGATTGTCATCTGGCTCGGGTTTATCAGCACGCTGCTTCAGGCGACGATCGTGGTTGGCACTTACGCGACGTTGCTGACCTTTGGATAGTTTGTTTTTAGTCACTGTTCCTCACACCCTGTTCGGCATATTTCGCCCTGGCAGGGCAAAACGTCTATCATACACGCTACTTAACTATGCAGCCTATACTCTAAATAATTCGAGTTGCAGGAAGGCGGCAAGGCTGCGAGTCTCCGGGAGCATAGTAAACTATGTGACCGGAGTGAGTAGACGCAGCTAACGCATCTGCAACTTGAAGTATGACGAGTATACGCCGTGGGACCCTATATGACTGCTAATGCTAACAACCTGATTTGGATTGACCTTGAGATGACCGGGCTGGACCCGGAGCAGGACCGGATTATTGAGATCGCCACGCTGGTGACCGATGCCGATTTAAACATCCTTGCGGAAGGCCCGGTGTTTGCCGTGCATCAGTCTGACGCGCAGCTGGCGCTGATGGATGAGTGGAACGTCAATACGCATACCCACAGTGGCCTGGTGGAACGCGTCAAGGCCAGCCAGTACGATGACCGCGCCGCCGAGCTGGCGACGATTGAGTTCCTTAAACAGTGGGTGCCGCACAACAGCTCGCCGATTTGCGGCAACAGCATCGGCCAGGATCGCCGCTTTCTGTTCAAATATATGCCGGAGCTGGAAGCCTACTTCCATTATCGCTATCTCGACGTCAGCACCCTGAAAGAGCTGGCGCGCCGCTGGAAGCCGGAGATCCTGCCAGGCTTTAAAAAGCAGGGTACCCACCAGGCGATGGACGATATTCGCGAGTCCGTGGCCGAGCTGGCCTATTACCGCGAACATTTTATTCAGCTTTAATTGCCTGAAAGCAGGCTGTTTTCGCGCCAGATTGCCGATTAAAACCCCATTACGCTGCTTTAATCGGCAGTCAGACGTAAAAGTGAAAATTTTTAGCGGGACAGGGTTGCTACAGGATAAAATCCTCGTATAATGCGCACCCCGTACCGGTGAAGAATTTACATCGTTACGCAGAGCGGGAATAGCTCAGTTGGTAGAGCACGACCTTGCCAAGGTCGGGGTCGCGAGTTCGAGTCTCGTTTCCCGCTCCAAATTACGTTTTTAGCCGTATCAGCACCACCCAAGCGGGAATAGCTCAGTTGGTAGAGCACGACCTTGCCAAGGTCGGGGTCGCGAGTTCGAGTCTCGTTTCCCGCTCCAAATTCAGTTTGCAGATCCCGGTCTGTAAGCAATTAAAGAAAGAGCCGCAAGGCTCTTTTTTTATGCCTGTTTTTCACGCGGCTTAGCTGGCAAAGCTCAGTCTGGCGAGGTCGATAAACGCCCGCGCCGCCGCCGTCTGATAGCCCCCTTTTCTTTGCAGCAGCACCGCCGTTCTCTCCAGCAGAGAAGGGGAGAGTGCAACCGCCTTCAGCTCCCCGTTTTCCCGTGCAATCTTCGCCGGTAACAGCGTGGCCAGCTGCGTGCGCCGCACGATCTCCACCACCGCACTGACCGAACTGGCTTCCATCTGCACCTTTGGCCGCAGCTGGTGCTGGCGGCAGTAATAGTCAATCTGTTCGCGGGTGGCATATTCGGGCGTCAGCAGCACCAGATGCAGGTCGTTAAGCGCGCTCAGCCCGATTTGGCTCTCAATGGCCAGCGGATGATGGCGGGCAACGACCAGCGCCAGCGTCTCGCTCAGCAGCGGCTGGGCGTCGATATCCGCCTGCACGCCGTCGGCAAACCCCAGCGCCAGGTCCAGCCGGTCAGCCAGCAGATCCTGCTGCATCTGCTCCTGCGGCATCTCGCGGATCGCCAGCGTAATCGAGGGATACTGCTGATGAAAGCGTGCCACCAGCGGACCAAGCAGGTAGCCGGTAAACGTCGGGTTGATGGCGATGCGTAACGCGCCTCGGCTGAGATTGTCGACGTCGTGGATAGCCCGTTCGCCTGCCGACAGCTCGCGCAGCGCCTGCTGCGCATAGCGGGCATACACTTCACCGGCATCGGTCAGGCGCACTGTGCGGCCGGAGCGGTCAAAGAGTATCGCCCCGAGCGTCTCCTCCAGCTGTTTAATCTGCTGGGACAGGGCGGGCTGGGAGACGTAGAGCGCGCTGGCAGCACGGGTAAAACTGCCGTGCTCGGCCACGGCCAGAAAATAGTGAATATGGCGCAACAGCATACCGCTTCCTATAACTTCAGCTTATAGCGTTGATTATAAATGCGACTTTTACATTATACCAATGCGCGCTTAACCTCAGTGCTGTCACTACTGCTAATGAGGAGAAGATCATGGATTTTGTACAACGCACCGTTGACCTGGCGCTGAAAAACGTTGAAGAGGGCGGGCGCCCGTTTGCCACGGTGATTGTGCGCAATGGCGAAGTGATTGCAGAAAGCGCCAATCAAGTTGCGCAGACCAGCGATCCGACCGCGCATGCGGAGATCCTCGCAATTCGTGAAGCCTGCACTAAGCTGGGCACGGAAAACCTGACCGACTGCGAAATTTATATTCTCGCCAGCCCGTGCCCGATGTGCCTGGGTTCGCTCTACTACTGCAGCCCGAAAAAAGTGGTCTATCTCACCACGCGCGAAGACTACGCGCCATTCTACCAGGATGACCGCAAGTACTTTGAGCTGGATACCTTCTATGCTGAGTACAGCAAGCCGATTGCCCAGCGCCGCCTGCCGATGGTTCAGCAGAAGAGTGGCGAGGCAATTAAGGTTTATCAGCGCTGGCAACAGCTGAACTCTCAGTAACCAGTCAGCTGGCCAGCCCGCTGGCAGGCGCATTGCATGCTGTTGCATTTGTGTGCAACATGAATTTTTTTTGACGCAACGCTTGCCAGCACCATTAAACAGGTACATAATGGCGACCTCTCCTCAGAAAGAGAGGGTTAAAAATCAGTATAATCAATAACTTACAGGTTTTTAGCGCAGTAAAGCAGCACCACTCCTAAGCGGGAATAGCTCAGTTGGTAGAGCACGACCTTGCCAAGGTCGGGGTCGCGAGTTCGAGTCTCGTTTCCCGCTCCAAATAAAATTTTTTCTCATTTAGCCCCATACTTATCCACAGCGCCAGACGCCGTGCGCTCGCTCATTTACCCTCTCTGAAATAATTTTCTAAACAGACTTATCCACAGCTTCTGTTGCCGCACGCTTATCAGCTGAAATGAGCAAAATCTTACATGACTTGTGTAACTCATTGATTTTAAGTTTATTGTGATTATTTCAAAATGTTATCTGGATCGCTTGTGCTTTCTGTGACGCTTGAATGACAACGAGTTTTTATTTTTATTCACAGCATGTGGAAAAGATTTCGCGTCGGTAATATTCAGCGTGTTGTGCATTTAAGCATCACGGGGTAAGCCTTTCTCCACCACCCGCACCAGGCGTTTTTGCTGGCTGCTCTGCACTTCAATCGTATTTTCATCTCTACGCGCCAGCTGGCATCCTATCGCCCAGTGAATATGCTCATCCAGCATGCTGTTTTCACCCAGCCGCGCTTGCAGCGCTGACAGGTGGGCTTGGTCCCACGGGGCATTCCCCAGCGCCACCGCAATATTGCGCAGCCAGCGCAGATGACCAATGCGGCGGATAGCCGACCCTTCCGTCACGCGCAGGAATTTTGCTTCATCCCAGGCAAACAGATCGGTCAGCGGCGGAGCATGCAGCACCGCACGTGGGCTAAAATCATCCTCATCGGTAAGCTGGCCGTAGCGGTTCCACGGGCAGATCAGCTGGCAGTCGTCACAGCCGTAAATACGGTTACCAATCAGCGGTCGAAACTCTTCCGGGATTGCGCCTTCTAACTCAATGGTGAGATAGGAGATGCAGCGGCGGGCATCGACGGTGTAGGGTTCAACAATGGCGCCGGTTGGGCAGGTAGTGATACAGGCGACGCAGCGCCCGCAGTTCTCCTCAACCGGCTGATCCACCGGCAGCGGCAGATTGATCAGCAGCTCGCCGAGGAAAAACCAGGAGCCGGCTTCACGATTGAGGATCAGCGAATGTTTGCCGGTCCAGCCCAGCCCGGCTTTCGCCGCCAGCGGGCGCTCCAGCAGCGGGGCGGAGTCAACAAAGGGGCGGAACTCAGCCTGTTCGCAGTGCTCACGGATCATATCGCCAAGCTTTTTCAGGCGGTTGCGTAATACTTTGTGATAGTCACGCCCCAGCGCATAGCGACTAACATATCCGAGACGCGGATTTTTTAGCGTGCTGGCAAAGGCAGCTTTGGCAGGCAGGTAATTCATCCGCACGCTGATCACCCGCAGCGTGCCGGGCAGCAGTTCATGGGGACGGGCGCGCATCATACCGTGACGCGCCATCCAGTCCATCTCACCGTGATATTGCTTATCGAGCCAGGCCTGCAGCCGCGGCTCTTCCAGCGTCAGGTCGGTATCACAGATACCCACCTGCTGAAAGCCGAGCGCCAGCCCCCACTGTTTAATATCCAGGGCGAGTTGATTGAAATCGAGAGGATGCGACATGAATAACCTGAACCAGCAGAAAGACTCTGACAGTTTACCCTATTCTGTCTGGCCTGTAGAGGCGTTAGCCCGGCTGGAGCGCGAAGGGGCCGATGCACTCGGCCTCACGCTGTTCGAACTGATGCAGCGCGCCGGCGAAGCGGCATTTGCGCAGCTGCGCCAGCGCTACCCTGCGGCTCAGCACTGGCTGGTGCTGTGCGGGCATGGCAATAACGGCGGCGATGGCTATATCGTGGCGCGGCTGGCGCAGTCCGCCGGGCTGACGGTGACGGTGATCGCCGTGGAGGGCAGCAAGGCGCTGCCGGAAGAGGCGCAGCAGGCGCGCGATGGCTGGCTGGCGGCGGGCGGCGCGATCCACGATGCGGCGATCGCCTGGCCGGAAAAGGTGGAGGTGATTGTCGATGCGCTGCTGGGTACCGGCCTCAACCGGGCTGTGCAAGCGCCGTATAACCAGCTGATTGAGCAGGCTAATCGCCATTCAGCGCCGATTTTTGCCATTGATGTGCCCTCGGGGTTAGTGGCTGCTAACGGCACAGCGCCCGGCAGCGTGATAAATGCCGACCATACTATAACGTTTATTGCCCTTAAGCCGGGATTACTGACCGGCAAGGCGCGTGACCATGTCGGGCAGCTGCACTGTCATGCGCTGAGTCTGGATAGCTGGCTGGACACCCAGCCCGCGCCGCTGGCCCGTTATGATGCCACCAGCCTGACGCAGTGGCTGCAGCCGCGTCGGCCCACCTCGCACAAGGGCGATCACGGCAAGCTGCTGGTGATTGGCGGCGACCACGGCACGGCGGGAGCCATCCGCATGACCGCCGAAGCCGCGCTGCGAAGTGGAGCTGGCTTAGTGCGAGTACTTACTCACAAAGATAACCTTGGCCCGCTGCTGACCGCCCGGCCAGAACTGATGGTGCAGGAACTGAGCGCGGCCGCAATGGATGACGGTCTGGAGTGGGCCGATGTCATCGTGATTGGCCCTGGTTTGGGACAGAATGCATGGGGCAAAAAAGCCCTGAACAAAGTGGAAAACTGCCAGAAACCGATGCTTTGGGACGCTGACGCGCTTAACCTGCTGGCAATCAGCCCCGATAAACGTCAAAATCGAATCATTACGCCGCACCCCGGTGAAGCGGCGCGCTTACTTAACTGTAAAGTCAGTGAAATTGAGAGTGACCGCTTACTTGCTGCAAGGCGAGTGGCGAAGCGTTATGGCGGTGTCGTGGTGTTAAAAGGTGCCGGAACGTTAATCGCCGACGCCGGCGGCAGCATGGCGATAGCGGATGTGGGTAATGCCGGTATGGCCAGCGGGGGCATGGGAGATGTGTTATCTGGTATCATCGGCAGTCTGGCAGGGCAAAAGCTCTCACTGTACGATGCCGCCTGCGCAGGATGCGTAGCGCACGGAGCGGCGGCCGAAGCGGTGGCAAAACGTCAGGGTACACGCGGGATGTTAGCCACCGATCTGTTTTCCGAGCTGTATCTGTTTGTCAATCCTGAGATGTCGAATACAAAAGAATGATGACCTGTGAAATTGCGTTGCCCGATGAGGCAGCAACCCTCGCACTGGGTGCCCGCCTGGCCCGCGCCTGTGACGGCGCGGCGACCCTCTATCTTTATGGCGACCTGGGTGCGGGTAAAACCACCTTTAGCCGCGGATTTTTGCAGGCGCTGGGGCATCAGGGCAATGTGAAAAGCCCGACCTACACGCTGGTGGAGCCTTATGAACTGCCCGATCGCCGCGTCTATCATTTTGACCTTTATCGCCTCTCCGACCCGGAAGAGCTGGAGTTTATGGGCATTCGTGATTACTTCGGCGCGGACAGCCTGTGTCTGGTCGAATGGCCGCAGCAGGGCGCAGGCGTCTTACCCGAGCCCGACCTGGAACTGCACCTTAGCTATGTCGGCCATGCACGCCAGGCCCAACTGCGCGCCTGCTCGCCCGCGGGCGAAACCATGCTGCAGCGCGTTGCTGCTGAGCAGGGTGAGGCATGATGCTGCGTGTTAAATCCTGGTGCCTGCTGGCCCTGTTCTGCTGCTCGTTTAGCGCGCTCTCCGCCAATCTTTCCGATATCAAAGTCTCGAACGGCAGTAATCAGGCGGAGGTGACGCTCAGCTTTGGCTCACAGCCGATCTACGCTTTCTTCCCGCTGCATAATCCGGAGCGCGTGGTGCTCGACATCCGCCAGAGTGCGGTGGTGCAGGGATTACCGCTGACCTTCAGCGGTGAGAATATCGTGAAGCGCATCCGCTCCAGCAACGCGCAGGACAGCCAGAGCATCCGCCTGGTGTTTGAACTGACCCAGCGCGGCAAAACGCGGGCGGTCACCAAGCGCAGCGGCAGCAATTACAACGTGGTGTTCACCATTTCCGGCACGCAGCCGGCGCAAACGGCCAGCCGCAGTGCGCCGGTCAGCAGCGCGACCGCCTCACGCCCGGTCAGCAGCACGCCGCCTAAAAGCCCATTCGATGCCAACCCGGTGACGGCAGTGAGCAGCGGTAATCAGGTAGCACGGCCGCGCAGCGCTGCCAGCAGCAATGACACGGTGATTGTGGCGATCGATGCCGGGCACGGTGGTCAGGATCCGGGCGCGATTGGCGGCGGCGGGCTGAAAGAGAAGAATGTGACCATCGCCATTGCCCGCAAGCTGAAGGCATTGCTGAATGCCGACCCGATGTTTAAAGGGGTGATGACGCGCGATGGCGACTACTTTATCTCGGTGATGGGCCGTTCGGACGTGGCGCGTAAGCAGAACGCCAACCTGCTGGTCTCGATTCACGCCGATGCCGCGCCAAACCGCAGCGCCTCCGGTGCATCGGTATGGGTGCTGTCGAACCGCCGCGCCAATAGTGAAATGGCAGGCTGGTTAGAGCAGCATGAGAAACAGTCTGAACTGCTGGGCGGGGCCGGCGATCTGCTGGCAAATAGCCAGGCGGATCCCTACCTCAGCCAGGCGGTGCTCGACCTGCAGTTCGGCCACTCGCAGCGGGTGGGATATGATGTCGCGGTAAAAGTGATTGCTCAGCTGCAGCGCGTGGGCGCACTGCACAAGCGCCGACCGGAACATGCCAGCCTGGGCGTTCTGCGCTCGCCGGATATTCCTTCCCTGCTGGTGGAAACCGGCTTTATCAGTAATCCTTCGGAGGAGCGACTGCTAGGCAGTAGCGCATACCAGCAGAAGATTGCCGAGTCGATTTATAAAGGCTTACGCAACTACTTCCTGGCGCACCCGCTGCAATCAATCCCAAAGGAGGAAAACCGTCCGTTGCAGTCCGCAGCGGCGGTTGAGGGAGAAGCTAACCCGGCCCCGGCAGGCACAGAGTACAGCGGCCCGACGCAGCGCCACGTGGTGAAACGCGGTGAGACGCTGTCCGGTATCGCCGCGAACTACGGCGTCAGCATGACGACGCTGCGTGCGATGAACACCCTGAAAAGAGACGTGGTGTGGGTCGGACAGCGGCTGAAAGTGCCGGCAGGCAGCAGCAGTGCGGCAACGGCCAGCGTGGCCAGAAGTAAAAAACCGCTGCGCCATAAAGTGGTGCGCGGTGACTCGCTCACGGCGATTGCGGCCAAATACGGCGTCAGCCCGCAGGCGATCCAGCAGGCGAACAAAATGAAGTCGCAGAATGTGATGCTGGGCCAGACGCTGAAGATCCCGACGTCATAATCCCGGGCGGACCGAAAAAGAGGGTCCGCCCCTACAATGTTCGCTGTCGTTTGTAGGGGCCGATCTTTTTTTCCGATCGGCCCGTGCCAAAACGAACTCAAGGATACATCATGCCCATCCAGGTATTACCGCCACAGCTTGCTAATCAGATTGCCGCCGGAGAGGTGGTTGAACGCCCGGCTTCGGTAGTCAAAGAGCTGGTGGAAAATAGCCTGGATGCCGGTGCCACGCGCATCGACATTGATATCGAGAAGGGCGGCGCCAGGCTGATCCGCATTCGCGATAACGGTTGTGGCATAGGTAAAGACGAGCTGGCAATGGCCTTAGCGCGCCACGCCACCAGTAAAATCACCACGCTGGATGACCTTGAAGCGATTATCAGCCTCGGATTTCGTGGTGAAGCGCTGGCCAGTATCAGTTCGGTTTCACGCCTGACGCTGACCTCGCGCACCGAGGCGCAAAGTGAAGCCTGGCAGGCCTATGCTGAAGGGCGCGATCAGAGCGTCACGGTGAAACCGGCCGCGCACCCGGTCGGCACTACCCTGGAAGTGCTGGACCTGTTCTATAACACCCCGGCGCGGCGTAAATTTATGCGCACCGAGAAAACCGAATTTACCCATATTGATGAAGTGATCCGCCGTATTGCGCTGGCACGCTTTGATGTGGCGATCTCCCTCAGCCACAATGGCAAACTGATGCGCCAGTACCGCGGCGTCAGCGATAACAGCCAGCGCGAGCGCCGTTTAGGGGCGATCTGCGGCACCGCTTTCCTGACCCATGCACTCAAAATTGCGTGGCAGCACGGCGAGCTGAGCCTGCACGGCTGGGTCGCCGACCCGGTCGGGTCGAAAGCGCTGCCTGAGCTGCAATATTGTTACGTCAACGGGCGTATGATGCGTGACCGCCTGATCAATCATGCCATCCGCCAGGCCTATCAGGATAAGCTCGGCGATCGGCATCAGCCCGCTTATGTACTCTATCTCGAGATCGATCCGCACCAGGTGGATGTCAACGTGCATCCGGCGAAACACGAAGTGCGCTTCCATCAGTCGCGGCTGGTGCACGATTTTATCTATCAGGGCGTGGTCAGCGCGCTACAGGAAACCGGTGCGGAAAGCCTGCCCGACGTGACCGATTCCGCGCCCGCTGAACGCTGGCAGCCGGAAAACCGCCAGGCGGCTGGCGGCAATCACTTCGCCACGCCGGCACCGGCGCCGCGCCCGGCGGCAGCGTCGGGTGGCGGAGGGGGAGGCAGCAGCAGGCCGCCGCCGCTGCCTCCGACCTATCAGCAACGGGAAGGCGCGGTGTATCAGCAGCTGCTGAAAACCCCAGCGCCCGCCCGCAGCGAAGAGCCTGCTGCGCAGCCGGTAAAAGAGCCACCGCTCGGCGCCCACGTTCACAGCTTTGGCCGCGTGCTGACGGTGGTAGAGCAGCAATATGCGCTGGTCGAAGGGAAGAGAGGGCTGGCGCTGATGGCGTTAGCGGTGGCGGAGCGCTGGTTAAAGCAGGCGCAGCTCGACCCTGGCAACGAGGCATTAAAACCGCAGCCGCTGCTGATTCCGGTCCGGCTGAAGCTGGAGAAGGCGGAACGAGAGGCGGGTAGCAGCAGCGCGGCTTTATTAAACCAGATGGGTATCGACCTGCAGTTTGACGGCCATCATGTGATGCTGCGCGCCGTGCCTTTACCATTACGCCAACAAAATTTACAAAACTTGATTCCAGAAATGTTAGGGTATTTGGCCCGGCAGCAGGATGTTTCAGTCAGCCAGACGGCGCAGTGGTTAGCGCGCCAGGCGGTCTCTGAACATCAGCACTGGAATCACTCGCAGGCGATCTCCCTGCTGGCTGAAGTCGAACGACTCTGCCCGCAACTGGTGAAATCGCCACCTTCTGGATTACTGCAAGATGTCGATCTTGCGACGGCGATGAATGCCCTGAAGCATGAGTGAACAATCCACGGCTGGCCTGCCTAAGGCAATATTTTTGATGGGGCCGACGGCCTCCGGTAAAACCGCACTGGCGATTGCATTACGTCAGGCGTTACCGGTTGAGCTAATCAGTGTTGATTCGGCGCTGATCTACCGCGGAATGGATATTGGCACCGCCAAGCCTTCTGCCGAAGAACTGGCGCTTGCGCCCCATCGTTTGCTGGACATCCGCGACCCGGCTGAAACCTATTCAGCCGCTGAGTTTCGTCGCGATGCGCTGGCTGAAATGGCGGAAATTACCCAACGTGGGAATATTCCGTTGCTTGTTGGTGGCACCATGCTTTATTACAAGGCGTTGCTGGAAGGATTGTCGCCGTTGCCCTCGGCGGATCCAGAGGTACGTCAGCGTATAGAGCAGATGGCGAGTGAAGAGGGCTGGGAAGCACTTCACCGCCAGTTATGTGATGTAGATCCCGTTGCTGGACGTCGTATTCATCCGAATGATCCCCAGAGACTCTCGCGAGCACTGGAAGTTTTTTTTATTTCGGGTAAAACTTTAACGGAACTGACAAAAACATCGGGCGAAGCTCTGCCGTATGATGTTGCCCAGTTCGCCATCGCACCCGCGAGCCGCGAGCTGATCCATCAACGAATTGAGCAGCGCTTTCATCAGATGCTGGCGTCAGGATTTGAAGCGGAGGCTCGGGCGCTCTTTGCACGAGGTGATTTGCATACGGATATGCCTTCCATTCGTTGTGTTGGTTATCGCCAGATGTGGTCATTTTTATCCGGTGAAATTGATTACGATGACATGGTTTATCGGGGGATTTGCGCAACCCGGCAGTTAGCTAAGCGCCAGATAACCTGGTTACGCGGCTGGAAGGACGTTCACTGGCTTGACAGCGAACAGCCTGAAGCGGCGTACTCCCAAGTGTTACAGGTTCTTAGTGCGAAGCATGGGTGATTGTGTACAATTGGTCTGTTTTCTTGCGCAAATTTTTACGTCGTATTTCGAACCGCAGGGTTCTTAAGTTACAAACAACAAGCATATAAGGAAAAGATAGAATGGCTAAGGGGCAATCATTGCAAGATCCGTTCTTGAACGCACTGCGTCGCGAACGTGTTCCGGTTTCGATTTATTTGGTAAACGGTATCAAACTTCAGGGCCAGATCGAGTCGTTTGACCAATTTGTTATTCTTTTGAAAAACACGGTTAGCCAGATGGTGTATAAGCACGCGATCTCTACCGTTGTTCCGTCCCGTCCGGTCTCCCACCACAGTAACAACACGGGTGGCGGAAGCAGCAACTATCATCATAGTGGCAGTAACCAGGGGGCGTCTTCTCAGCCTTCACAAGACAGTGAAGATGCTGAATAAGTAGCGTGGCTGTCCCTCCACGACGGGGAGTCTTTGGCATTCAGGTTCCCCGTCCTGGCGATGATACTCGAATAATGAACAAGAATTAAACAAGAGAACTATCGCTGAATTCCTCATCTCACCCCGGTTGGGTGGGATCATAAAAACGCCGTCTGGCAAGCTGGACGCGCATTTTGAATCTGGTATTAACGCTGTATGGCCCCAACGCGTAGCAGGTTTAACAAGGTACTGAGAGGTTTTAAGTTTGTTTGACCGTTATGATGCCGGTGAGCAGGCCGTACTGGTTCACATCTATTTCTCGCAAGACAGAGATACGGAAGATTTGCAGGAGTTCGAAACCCTGGTCTCTTCTGCTGGCGTAGAAGCGCTGCGCGTTGTCACTGGCAGCCGCAAAGCGCCACACCCCAAATATTTTGTCGGTGAAGGAAAAGCTGTCGAAATCGCCGAAGCGGTAAAAGAGAGCGGTGCCACCGTGGTGCTGTTCGATCACGCCCTGAGTCCGGCGCAGGAGCGCAACCTTGAAGCGCTGTGCGAGTGCCGCGTTATTGACCGCACCGGGCTGATCCTCGATATTTTTGCCCAGCGTGCGCGCACCCATGAAGGTAAATTACAGGTTGAGCTGGCCCAGCTGCGCCATCTGGCGACGCGGCTGGTGCGCGGCTGGACGCACCTTGAGCGCCAGAAAGGCGGTATCGGTTTACGCGGGCCGGGTGAAACCCAGCTGGAGACCGACCGCCGCTTGCTGCGCAATCGCATTACTCTGATCCTCTCCCGCCTTGAGCGCGTCTCGAAACAGCGCGAGCAGGGCAGGCAGGCTCGCAACAAGGCCGATGTGCCGACCGTGTCGCTGGTGGGTTACACCAACGCCGGTAAATCCACACTGTTTAACCGCCTGACCACGTCTGAGGTTTACGTGGCCGACCAGCTGTTCGCTACCCTCGATCCGACTCTGCGCCGCGTTGACGTGGTGGATGTGGGCGAAGTGGTGCTGGCCGATACCGTAGGCTTTATTCGCCACCTGCCGCACGACCTGGTGGCCGCGTTTAAAGCCACGCTGCAGGAAACCCGCGAGGCCGCGCTGCTGCTGCACGTGATTGACGCAGCGGACGTGCGGGTCGATGAGAACATCGAAGCGGTAAACGAAGTGCTGGAAGAGATTGAATCCGATGAAATCCCCAGCCTGCTGGTGATGAATAAAATCGATATGCTTGACGGTTTCGTCCCGCGTATCGATCGTGATGAAGAGAACCTGCCAATCCGGGTCTGGCTCTCCGCCCAAAGTGGAGAGGGCATCCCGCTGCTGTTCCAGGCGCTGACCGAGCGCCTGGCCGGTGAGATTGCGCAGTATGATTTACGTCTACCGCCGGCTGCAGGGCGGCTGCGTAGCCGTTTTTACCAGTTGCAGGCGATAGAAAAAGAGTGGAATGAAGAGGACGGTAGCGTGGGATTACACGTGCGCATGCCGATCGTCGACTGGCGCCGACTGTGCAAACAGGAACCGACGCTGGTGGATTACATTGTTTGACTGATGTTGCCTGACACGCGTATCCCGGCTTGGGATACCACCGCACACACAATTAATGGAGTATAAACATGGCGTGGAATCAGCCCGGGAATAACGGACAGGACCGCGACCCGTGGGGAAGCAGCAATAATCAAGGCGGCAACTCTGGGGGAAATAAAGGAGGGCGCGATAAGGGGCCTCCTGATTTAGATGATATCTTCCGTAAGCTGAGCAATAAGCTTGGTGGACTGGGCGGTGGCAAAAAAAGCGGCGGTGATGGGTCAGGTAACGGCAGCGCACCGCGCAAGCCGGGCAGCGGCGGGCGTCTGGTTGGCATCGTGGCCGTGGCCGTGGTGGTGATCTGGGCCGGTAGCGGCTTCTACACCATCAAAGAAGCCGAGCGCGGCGTGGTGACACGCTTCGGTAAGTTTAGCCATCTGGTCGAGCCAGGTCTGAACTGGAAACCGACCTTTGTCGATCAGGTACGTGCGGTGAACGTGGAGGCGGTGCGCGAGCTCTCTGCTTCCGGCACCATGCTGACCTCGGATGAGAACGTGGTGCGCGTTGAGATGAACGTGCAGTACCGCATCACCAATCCGGAACGCTACCTGTACGCGGTGACCAGCGCCGATGACAGCCTGCGTCAGGCAACCGACAGCGCCCTGCGTGGCGTGATTGGTCGCTCGACCATGGACCGAATTCTGACCGAAGGGCGTACCGTGGTGCGTAGCGAAACCCAGCGCGAGCTGGAAGAGACAATTCGCCCTTACGATATGGGTATTACCCTGCTGGACGTTAACTTCCAGACGGCGCGCCCACCGGAAGACGTTAAAGCGTCATTCGATGATGCCATTGCCGCACGTGAGAACCGTGAGCAGGCGGTACGTGAAGCCGAAGCCTACGCCAACGATAAGCTGCCGCGCGCCCGTGGTGATGCGCAGGGTATCCTTGAGCAGGCTCGTGCCTACAAGTCCCGCGTGACGCTGGAAGCCCAGGGTGAAGTCGACAGCTTTGCGCGTATCCTGCCGGAATACAAAGCCGCACCGCAGATTACCCGCGAGCGTCTGTATATCGAAACCATGGAACGTGTTCTGTCACACACGCGTAAGGTGCTGGTTAACGATAAAGGCAACAGCCTGATGGTGCTGCCTCTCGATCAGCTGATGCGCGGCCAGAGTGGCGCGGCATCCGGCAATAACCAGAGCGGAAGCAGCAGCCTGCTGCGTCTGCCACCCGCTTCAGGCAGCAGCGAGCGCGCCAGCAGCAGTTCGTCGTTCAGTCCGGACGACATCATGGATCAGCGCCGGGTGAATGCTCAGCGTAACGATAGCCAGCGCGAAGGGAGAGAGTAATCGATGCGTAAGCCATTAATCGTACTATTGATTGTTGTGCTGGTGGTGCTGTACGCGTCACTGTTTGTGGTGCAGGAAGGCCAGCGCGGCATTGTGATGCGCTTCGGTAAAGTTCTGCGCGATGATGAAAATAAACCGCTGGTGTATGCGCCAGGCCTGCACTTCAAGATCCCATTCCTGGAATCTGTGAAGTCACTTGATGCGCGTATCCAGACCATGGACAACCAGGCCGATCGCTTCGTCACCAAAGAGAAGAAAGACCTGATTGTTGACTCCTATATCAAATGGCGCGTCAGCGACTTCAGCCGTTATTACCTCGCCACCGGCGGCGGTGATATTTCTCAGGCCGAAGTGCTGCTGAAACGTAAGTTCAGCGACCGTCTGCGTTCTGAGATTGGGCGTCTGGACGTGAAAGATATCGTCACCGATTCCCGTGGCCGTCTGACCACCGATGTGCGCGATGCGCTGAACACCGGCAGTGCGGGGGCGGATGATGAAGTGGCTACGCCAGCAGCAGACGATGCGATTGCCTCTGTGGCTAAGCGCGTTGAGAGCGAGACCAACAGCAACGAACCGGCTATCAACCCGAACAGTATGGCGGCGTTGGGTATCCAGGTGGTTGACGTGCGCATCAAGCAGATCAACCTGCCAACTGAAGTGTCTGATGCGATCTATGCGCGTATGCGTGCCGAGCGTGAATCCGTTGCCCGTAGCCAGCGTGCTCAGGGTGCGGAAGAAGCCGCCAAAGTGCGTGCTCAGGCCGACTACGAAGTTGAACGTACGCTGGCAGAAGCCCGCCGTCAGGCTCTGATCACGCAGGGTGAAGGTGATGCCGAAGCGGCCAAGCTGTTTGCCGATGCTTTCAGTCAGGACCCGGATTTCTACGCCTTTATGCGTAGCCTGCGTGCTTACGACAACAGCTTCAAGAGCAATCAGGATGTGATGGTGCTGAGCCCGGATAGCGACTTCTTCCGCTTTATGAAAAGTCCGTCTTCCTCCACGCGCTAATAATCTGCTATAACGTGCGAAGGGCCGGTTCTCCGGCCCTTTTTTTATGGCATTTTCCAGGCGAAGCGGCGAGTAACAATAATGAATACAACTGTATGGATGGCGTTAGGGCTGGTGCTGGTGTTCGAGGGGTTAGGCCCGGTGCTCTATCCGCAGCTGTGGCGGCGGATGATTCTGGCAATGGCAAACATGCCCGATGGACTGCTGCGCCGGGTTGGCGGTGGGCTGGTGGTGGCAGGCGCAGTAATCTACTACATGCTCAGCCGCGCGAATGGGGCATAGGCTTAACGCTGCGGGTGATGTAGCGCACTTTGGCAAAAAAGTCCGCAATCGTATGCTAAAACAGCTGAAAGACTAAAATGACGATGGTAGAATCCTTTTTTAAGCAATCGGTGATTTTGAAAATGGGTAAGAACGTCGTCGTACTGGGCACCCAATGGGGTGACGAAGGTAAAGGTAAGATTGTTGACCTTCTGACAGAACGCGCTAAATACGTAGTGCGCTATCAGGGTGGCCATAACGCTGGCCACACGCTTGTCATCAACGGTGAGAAAACCGTCCTCCACTTAATTCCATCTGGCATCCTGCGTGAAAACGTCACCAGCATCATCGGCAACGGTGTTGTTCTGTCGCCTGCCGCGCTGATGAAAGAGATGAAAGGTCTGGAAGATCGTGGCTTCCCGGTACGCGAACGTCTGTTCATTTCAGAAGCCTGCCCGCTGATCCTTGAATATCACGTTGCCCTTGATGTGGCACGTGAGAAAGCCCGTGGCGCGAAAGCGATCGGCACCACCGGTCGTGGTATCGGCCCGGCCTACGAAGATAAAGTTGCCCGTCGCGGCCTGCGTGTTAGCGACCTGTTCAACAAAGAAACCTTCGCGGCGAAGCTGAAAGAAGTGATGGATTACCATAACTTCCAGCTGGTGAACTTCTACAAAGAAGAGGCAGTCGACTTCGACAAAGTGCTGGCGGATACTCTGGCGATTGCCGATATCCTGACGGGCATGGTGGTTGACGTTTCTGAACTGCTGGACGGCGCGCGCAAGCGTGGCGACCTGATCATGTTCGAAGGCGCGCAGGGTACGCTGCTGGATATCGACCACGGTACCTATCCGTACGTGACCTCTTCCAACACCACCGCAGGCGGCGTGGCAACCGGTTCAGGTATTGGTCCGCGCTACGTTGATTACGTGCTGGGCATTGTCAAAGCCTACTCCACTCGCGTTGGTGCAGGTCCATTCCCCACCGAGCTGTTCGACGAAACCGGTGAGTTCCTGTGCAAGCAGGGCAACGAGTTTGGCGCCACCACTGGCCGTCGTCGTCGCACCGGCTGGCTGGATGCGGTTGCCGTGCGCCGCGCGGTGCAGATCAACTCCCTTTCTGGCTTCTGCATGACCAAACTGGACGTGCTGGATGGCCTGAAAGAGGTAAAAATCTGCGTAGCCTACCGCATGCCGGATGGCCGCGAAGTGACCACCACCCCGCTGGCAGCAGAGGGTTGGGAAGGCATTGAGCCAATCTACGAATCCATGCCGGGCTGGTCTGAGACCACCTTCGGGGTGAAAACGCTGGATGGCCTGCCGCAGGCAGCGCGCAACTACATTAAGCGCATTGAAGAAGTGACCGGAGTGCCGATTGATATTATCTCTACCGGCCCGGACCGCAGTGAAACCATGATTCTGCGCGACCCGTTTGACGCATAATCCAGGCCGGGCATTGCCCGGCCAGCTTTTATCCAGCACCGGTTATCCGCCGTTCCCCTCTGCTGTCATGATAAATAAAATGGCCCCAATCGCTGAGGCTGGTTTATTATCATTGCTAATCACACCCATTCTTAAGCGGACGATCGCAACAACCGCGGTGAACTCTCTGAGGTTTTCTTGCAGCTGACCAGTTTTACAGATTATGGTTTACGTGCGCTGATCTATCTCGCCACGCTTCCGGCAGGCCAGATGACCAGTATCAGCGAAGTCACGGACACTTATGGCGTGTCGCGTAATCATATGGTCAAAATTATCAATCAACTTAGTCGTGCTGGCTATGTTGCTGCCGTGCGCGGTAAGAATGGCGGTATCCGACTGGGTAGGCCTGCTGAAGAAATAGTGATAGGTCAGGTGGTGCGCGATATGGAACCGCTACAGCTGGTGAACTGCCACAGCGATTTCTGCCACATCACCTCTGCCTGCCGCCTGAAAAAAGCGCTGCATGACGCCGTCCAGAGTTTTCTGCGTGAACTGGACCAATACACCCTGGCCGATCTGGTTGAAGACAACCATCCGCTCTACAAAATTTTGCTGAATGAACGACCTTCATTCAGCAGCTGACAACGGAGGAACCTCGATGTCACACGATCCCTTTCAGGAACGAGAAGCTGAAAAGTACGAAAACCCCATTCCAAGCCGCGAGTTCATTCTTGCCCATCTGGACAAACGCGAAAAGCCGGCCAGCCGTGAAGAGCTGGCGCAAGAGTTAGATATCAGCGGCGAAGAGCAGATCGAAGCGCTGCGCCGCCGCCTGCGCGCCATGGAGCGCGATGGCCAGCTGGTCTTTACCCGCCGCCAGTGCTACGCGCTGCCAGAGCGCCTTGATCTGCTGAAAGGCAAGGTTATCGGCCACCGCGACGGCTTCGGCTTCCTGCGCATTGAAGGTAGCAAAGACGATCTCTACCTCTCTGCCGAGCAGATGAAAATGTGCATGCACGGGGATATGATCCTCGCGCAGGCGATGGGCGCCGACCGTAAAGGCCGCCGCGAAGCCCGCGTAGTGCGCGTGGTTGAACCGCGTAACGCACAGATTGTTGGCCGTTACTTCACCGACTCCGGCGTTGGCTTTGTCGTCCCGGATGACAGCCGCCTGAGCTTCGACATCCTGATCCCGGCTGAAGAGCTGATGGGTGCGCGCATGGGCTTTGTGGTGGTGGTGGAGCTGACTCAGCGCCCAACCCGCCGCAGTAAAGCCGTCGGTAAAGTGGTGGAAGTGCTCGGCGATAACATGGGCACCAGCATGGCGGTCGATATGGCGCTGCGCACCCATGATATTCCACACGAATGGCCGGAAGCGCTGGAAAAACAGATTGCTCACCTTAGCGAAGAAGTGCCGGAAGAGGCGAAACAGGGCCGCGTTGACCTGCGCGATCTGCCGCTGGTCACTATTGATGGCGAAGACGCCCGCGACTTCGATGATGCGGTATTCTGCGAGCGTAAGCGCGGCGGCGGCTGGCGCCTGTGGGTAGCGATTGCTGACGTCAGCTACTACGTGCGCCCGGGTACCCCGCTGGATGACGAAGCGGTGAATCGCGGTACCTCGGTTTACTTCCCTTCCCAGGTGGTGCCGATGCTGCCGGAAGTGCTGTCAAATGGCCTCTGCTCGCTGAACCCGGAAGTTGACCGTCTGTGTATGGTGTGTGAGATGACTATCTCCTCCACCGGCAAGCTGACCGGCTACAAACACTATGAAGCGGTGATGAACTCCTTCGCCCGCCTGACCTATAACAAGGTGTGGAACATTCTGCAGGGGCATCAGGAACTGCGCGAGCAGTACCAGCCGCTGGTGAAAGATCTGGAAGAGCTGCACCGCATGTATCTGGCGCTGGAAAAAGCGCGCGAGCAGCGTGGCGGTATCTCCTTCGAGACCGAAGAAGCGAAATTTGTCTTCAACGCCGACCGCCGCATTGAGCGCGTCGAGCAGGTGTCGCGTAACGATGCGCACAAGCTGATTGAAGAGTGCATGATCCTCGCCAACATCGCTTCAGCCCGCTACGTTGAGAAAAATAACGAACCGGCGCTGTTCCGCGACCACGACCGTCCAGGTGATGAGAGCATCAAGAGCTTCCGCTCGGTGCTGAATGAGCTGGGCCTGACGCTGCCGGGCGGCGACAAACCGCAGCCGGTGGACTACTCCGCGCTGCTGAGCCAGATCGCCGGTCGTCAGGATCACGAAATGCTGCAAACCATGCTGCTGCGTTCAATGAAGCAGGCGGTATATGACCCGGAAAACCGTGGCCACTTCGGTCTGGCGCTGGCCTCTTACGCGCACTTCACCTCGCCGATCCGCCGCTACCCGGACCTGCTGCTGCACCGCGCCATCAAGTATCTGCTGGCGAAAGAGGCGGGCACCCTGCAGGGCAACACCACGCCAACCGGCGGCTACCATTACGAAATGCCGCAGATGCTGCAGCTCGGCCAGCACTGTTCGCTAACCGAACGCCGCGCCGATGAAGCCACGCGTGATGTTGCCGACTGGCTGAAGTGCGACTTTATGCAGGATCAGGTCGGGGAAACCTTTAGCGGCGTGATCTCCAGCGTCACCGGCTTCGGCTTCTTCGTACGCCTGACCGATCTGTTCATCGACGGTCTGGTACACGTTTCGACGCTCGACAATGACTACTACCGCTTTGACGCCATCGGCCAGCGCCTGATCGGTGAATCCGGCGGTCGTACCTATCGCCTGGGCGATACTGTTGAAGTCCGCGTTGAGGCGGTACATATGGATGAGCGTAAGATCGACTTCGCGCTGATCTCAAGCAGCCGTAAGCCGCGTGGCGAAGGCAAAACCGAGCGCGAGCGTGAAAAACGCGGTGCGGCGAAAAACAGCGGCAGCCGTCGTCGCGCACCGCGCAAGGGTGCCAACTTCGAGCCGGACAGCGCCTTCCGCCCGGCCAAAGGGGCAGAAAATACCCCTGCGGCAAACAAAGAGAAGAAACCGCGTAAGCCGTCGGATAAAACCCGCAAACCTGGCGCCACGCGCGCTAAGCGCGCGAAGAAGACCGACGACGCCTAATCGCATCCGGGCGACGCTTGCGTCGCCCCTACGGCGTAGTGGTCAGGCATGCCTGACCCGCACCCGCATAAATCACGAACTACTGAGTCAATGAAATGAGTGAAATTGTTTTTGGTATCCACGCCGTGCAGGCGCTGCTCGACAGCGATCCGCAGCGTTTCCAGGAAGTATTTATCCTGAAAGGGCGTGAAGACCGCCGCTTGCAGACGCTGGTAAAAGCGCTGGAAGCACAGGGCATCGTTATCCAGGTTGCCAACAAGCAGATGCTGGACGCTAAATCTGAAGGTGCCGTGCATCAGGGCATCATCGCGCGCGTCAAGCCGGGCCGTCAGTATCAGGAAGGCGATCTGCCGGACCTGCTGGCCAGCCTGGATAACCCGTTCCTGCTGATCCTTGATGGCGTCACCGACCCACATAACCTCGGGGCCTGCATGCGCAGCGCTGATGCTGCTGGCGTTCACGCCATCATCGTGCCCAAAGATCGCTCCGCGGCGCTTAACGCCACGGCGAAAAAAGTCGCCAGCGGCGCAGCAGAGCACGTGCCACTGATCCGCGTAACCAACCTGGCGCGCACGATGCGCGTGCTGCAGGAGGCCAACGTGTGGATCGTCGGAACGGCGGGCGAAGCTGACCATACTCTGTACCAGAGCAAAATGACCGGCCCGATGGCGCTGGTGATGGGCGCGGAAGGCGAAGGCATGCGCCGCCTGACGCGTGAGCACTGCGACGAACTGATCGGTATCCCAATGGCGGGTAGCGTTTCATCGCTGAACGTCTCCGTCGCCACCGGTGTTTGCCTGTTTGAAGCGGTGCGTCAGCGCAGCGTGAAGTAAATTGTCCGGGGCGTGACCTGCGCCCCAGCATTCTCCTCTGTCCGTCCTATCCTTTCCTCTGGCTTGTCAGAAAAGGATGCCGCAATGGACTGGAAAACTCATCGCGTTTTTAATCAGCCCCGACCGCTCAGCAACAGCAATCTGTTTCTCTCTGATACTGCCCTGCTTGAGGCCGTGCAGCGTGAAGGCGCTGGCTGGGACAGCGAGCGCCTGGCGTCCGTCGGTCAGCAGTTGGGTAGCGCCGAATCGCTCGAACTGGGGCGGCTGGCGAACCGTCATCCTCCTGAACTGCTGCGCTATGATGCCCGCGGCGAGCGGCTTGACGAACTGCGTTTTCACCCGGCATGGCACCTGCTGATGCAGGGGCTGTGCGCCAACCGCGTACACAACCTCGCGTGGCAGCCGGATGCGCCAGCGGGCGCGTTCGTCGCGCGCGCCGCGCGTTTTCTGCTGCATGCGCAGGTGGAAGCCGGCACGCTGTGCCCGGTAACCATGACCTTCGGCGCCATTCCGCTGCTGCAAAAATCTCTGCCGCCACCTTATCAGCACTGGCTGCCCGGGCTGCTTTCCGACCGCTACGATCCCCATCTGCACGGCGGCGAACAAAAACGCGGGCTGCTGATCGGCATGGGGATGACGGAAAAGCAAGGTGGTACCGACGTGCTGAGCAACACCACGCGGGCAGAACCGCTGGCGCAGCGCGGGCCGGGCGAAGCCTACCGGCTGGTGGGGCACAAATGGTTCTTCTCGGTGCCGCAGAGCGATGCGCATCTGGTGCTGGCGCAGACGGCGGGCGGGCTCTCCTGCTTCTTTCTGCCGCGCCTGCTGCCGGATAACACGCGTAACGCGGTGCAGATCGAGCGCCTGAAGGACAAACTGGGTAACTGCTCCAACGCCAGCGGGGAAGTGGAGTTTCGCCACGCCAGCGGCTGGCTGATAGGCGAAGAGGGTGAGGGCGTGCGGCAGATCCTCAAAATGGGCGGCTACACCCGCTTTGACTGCGCGCTCGGCAGCCACGCCCTGATGCGCCGCGCCTTTTCCGTGGCGCTCTATCATGCACACCAGCGCCAGGTGCAGGGCAAAACCCTGATCGAACAGCCGCTGATGCGCCAGCAGCTGTGCGCGCAGGCGCTGCTGCTGGAAGGGCAAACTGCCGTGCTGATGCGGCTGGCGCGCGCCTGGTCCCAGCCCGCCACGGCCGGCGAGCGCAGCTATTGCCGCCTGCTGACGCCCGCCGCCAAGTTTGCCGTCTGCCAGCGCGGGCCGGGATTTGTCGCGCAGGCGATGGAGATCCTCGGCGGGATTGGCTACTGCGAGGAGAGTGAGCTACCACGGCTGTACCGTGAAATGCCGGTCAACAGCATCTGGGAGGGCTCGGGCAATGTGATGTGCCTCGACGTGCTGCGCGTGCTGGCGAAGCAGCCTGCGGTGCTGGAGCAGCTTGAGGCCGGTTTTGACGGTGTGAAAGGGCAGAGCCGCTACTTTGACCAGCGCTGGCGCCAGCTGCGGCAGGCACTGAAGCGCCCGCAGGAAGCGCAGGCGCGGCAGTTGGTCGAGCGTTTATTCACTCTGGCAACGGCGGAGCAGGTGCTGCGCCATCTCGACCCACCGCTGGCGGATGCGTGGTGCCGCCAGCAGTTAGATCCGCAGTCAGGTTATCTGCTGACGGAAAAGGTCTGTCAGCGCCTGCTACTGCGTGCCAGCGGCGGCAGCTGACGGGCCGTAAAGAATGGCTGAGCCGTACCACATGCCCGGCGCCACGGTCTCACTGACCATCTGGATCAGATAGTAAGTGGCACCTGCGGCGTTGGCTTTCGCGGCCAGCTCACGCTCGGCGTCGTCCGGGGAGCCGCGCACCGTCGCGCTGATGGTGCCCAGGCGCGGCAGGGTGCCGCTCTGCGCACGGGTGATCTCCTGGGCCTGCGATGTTGCCGCAGGCGGCGGTTGTGGCGTGGTATTCAGCGCGCTGCAGCCCGTCAGCAGCAGCGCGACCAGCAGAGCAGGTATCTGGCGCATGATATTCATCTCATAACAGTCTGAATATCAGTGTACGCCACAATCATCACTTCACGCTAAACACCTTCACCAGCTCGCTCAGATGGTGCCCCTTGCGGCTCAGCTCCTGCGCGGTCAGCTCGGAGTGTGTCACCAGCTCGCTGTTCTGGTGGGTAGCCTGGCCGATCTGCGCCATCGCCAGATTGACGTGGCCGATCCCGGTCGTCTGCTCCTGCGATGCGATATTGATTTCGCTCATCAGCGTCTTCACCTGGCCGATGCTGGCAGTGATGTTATCCATCGCCCTGCGCGTCTGTTCGGACAGTTCATGCCCCTGCACCACTTTGCTCAGCGAGTTAGCAATCAGCCCCTCGATCTCTTTTGCCGCCTGCGCGCTGCGCTGTGCCAGCGAGCGAACTTCGGCCGCCACCACCGCGAAGCCTTTGCCGTTTTCCCCGGCGCGCGCCGCTTCAACCGCCGCATTGAGCGCCAGAATATTGGTCTGGAAGGCGATCGATTCAATCACCTGGGTAATATCGGCAATGCTCTGCGAGGCGGTTTTGATATCCGACATGGTGGCGACGGAGCGGCTAACGGTATTATCGCCGAGGCTGACGGCACTGGCCGCCTCACCCACCAGCTGCAGCGCCTGAGTAACGTTACCGGCGTTTTGCGCCACGGTGGCGCCGAGCTGTTCCATGCTGGCCGAGGTCTCTTCGACGCTGCTGGCCTGGCGCGTGATCTGCTCGCTGATATTGCCGCTGCTGGCGACAATCGCCTCGGTGCCGCTGGCGATCTCATCGGCCGCATGGCGCACCTGCGCCACCACCCGCTCCAGTCCCTCGCCGATACCGTTAATCGCCACGATCAGCTGGCCCACTTCATCCTGGCGCCGAGTGTTCAGCGTCGAGCGCAGATCGCCGGCGGCATACTGGCGTGCCAGGGCGATCACCTGCTGCAGCGGCTGGCTCAGCCAGCGGCGTGTTACCCAGACAAACGTCACGGCGAATACCAGGACCATCGCGCTGCCGATCAGCAGGAACAGATTGCGCGTCTTCTGAACCGGGGCCAGCAGGCTGGCTTTATTGACCTGCGCCACCACCACCCAGTTCCACTCCGGCAGATACTGCCAGGCGAGGATCTGCGGCTCGCCGTGTTCATCCAGGGTTTCAAGCGTGCCTTGAGGCTGGTTAAGCAGCTGCTGCTGGGTCTCCTGCGGCAGCGTTGGCCGCTTCCCTTCCAGCGTCGGGTGGAAAAGATACTGGCCGTACTGTTTCCCTGCCGCGCGGTTCAGCACGAAGAACGAGCCGCTGTCGCCGAGATGTTTCGCCAGCACTTTCTGGCGGATGGCCGCGTACTGCTTGCTGATATCCACCCCGACGAACAGAATGGCAATCACCCGGCCCGCCTCATCGCGCACCGGCTGATACTGTGTGATATAGCGCTTGCCAAACAGCAGGGCCACGCCACGGAAGATCTCGCCCTTCTGCACCGGCTGCCAGGCGGGGCTACTGTGGTCCAGCAGGGTACCGATCGCCCGATCGCCGTTCTCTTTGCGCAGCGAGGTTGAAACGCGCATAAACTCGTTATCGTGGGTCAGGGCAAAGATAGTGGCAATCGCCCCGGTGCGATCCTGGAAGTCATCCACCAGCACCTGGTCGAGGTTGAGGGTGCGCAGCCCGGCACGCAGCGTTGGCGTGGGTTGCCCCCCGACGACAATCTGCTGGGATGCATCCAGCGTAAAACGCTTTGGCAGGAAGCTCTGGAACAGCCCGGTGTAATTACTCACCTCTTCAGCCAGCGTGGTGTTGAACATGCCCGCCATATCGCCGATGCCGTTAACCTGGTTTTCCATATCGCTCAGGGTCAGCGTATGAACCTGCTTCGCGGCGCTGTGGCTGAGCGCCAGGGTTAACATCAGGAACAGGACCGCCACGCCAAGCGAGGTCAGTACCGAAAGTTTGACGCCCAGACTCCATGTCTTGAGAGAGAGACGCTTCATTGTTGTGCCTTAATTAGGTTAGGGTGTTACACGGATTAACGGCATGGCGCGGATAAAGTTTATGAGGAAAGGTGATGATCGAGCTGAAGAGTGAAAGTTTCTCCGGGATTGAGTGCCTGCATGCCTTCCCTGCCGGCCAGCGCGATGCGCCACTGCCCAGCGTGATTTTCTATCACGGCTTCACCTCGTCAAAGGAGGTTTACGCCTATTTCGCCGTCGCGTTGGCTCAGGCCGGGTTTCGTGCGGTGCTGCCGGACGCTGACCTGCACGGTGCGCGCTACAGCGGCGACAGCGAACTGCGCCTGACGCGTTTCTGGGAGATCCTGCGTAGCAATATTGACGAGCTGCCCGCAATCGAACAGGCGCTGCGCGCGCGCCAGCTGGTGGACGCTGAGCGGCTGGCGGTGGCCGGGGCATCCATGGGCGGCATGACGGCGCTGGGGGCGATGGCGCGCTATCCGCAGCTGCGCGCGGCGGCGAGCATGATGGGCTCCGGCTACTTCAGCCAGCTGGCCCGGACGCTGTTTCCGCCGCGGGTGGCGCGCACGCAGGAGGAGAAAAAACAGCTGGCCGAGCGGCTGGCACCGCTGGCGCAGTATGATGTCGGCCACCAGCTGGAAAAGCTGGCCAATCGCCCGCTGCTGCTGTGGCACGGGGAAGCCGATGAGGTAGTGCCCGCCGCAGAAAGTGCGCGGCTGGAAAAAGCCCTGCGTGACAGCGGGCAGGACGGCAACCTGACGTATCTTACCGAGTCCGGCGTGGGCCACCGCATCACCCCGCCGGCGCTGACCGCCTTTACCGCCTTTTTTCAGCATCATTTATAAGCCGTAGGGGCGGACCCTCTTTTTCGGTCCGCCCGAAATCAACGTACCCGCGCCAATATTTACCTTGTTTTTATCCCTCCTCGCCAGTATGATTACGCGTCAATTTTTCAGCCGCATTCTCAGGTTGTGACCCGGAGTTTACTCTGGTCACGGCTTATAACGTTCCTTGCTTCCATGGGCCGCGGCTGACCCTGACAGGAGGCTGAATAATCCGTAAGGAGCAAATTCGATGCGTCATTACGAAATCGTATTTATGGTTCATCCTGACCAAAGCGAACAGGTTCCTGGCATGATCGAGCGTTACTCTGCAACCATCACTGGTGCAGAAGGTACGATCCACCGCCTGGAAGACTGGGGCCGCCGTCAGCTGGCTTACCCGATCAACAAACTGCACAAAGCTCACTACGTTCTGCTGAACGTGGAAGCGCCGCAGGAAGCGATCGATGAGCTGGAAACTAACTTCCGCTTCAACGACGCCGTTATCCGCAGCATGGTTATGCGCGTTAAGCACGCGGTAACTGAAGCATCTCCGATGGTTAAAGCTAAAGATGAGCGTCGTGATCGTCGCGAAGATTTTGCTAACGAAACCTCTGATGATGCAGATGCTGGGGATTCTGAAGAGTAATTGTCCGTGACGGCCAATCGTCTGACGCTGTCTGGCACCGTGTGCAAGACGCCGATACGAAAAGTGAGCCCGTCAGGAATTCCACACTGCCAGTTCGTGCTTGAGCACCGTTCAGAGCAGGTGGAAGCCGGTTTTAACCGGCAAGCCTGGTGTCGGATGCCGGTGATTATCAGCGGCAAAGCCCATCAGGCCATTACTCAAAGTATAACGGTCGGTGCGCAGGTTACGGTTCAGGGATTTATTAGCTGCCATCAAGGGCGCAATGGCCTGAACAAGATCGTACTGCATGCCGAGCAGATTGAATTGATAGATACTGGAGACTAGCCTAATGGCACGTTATTTCCGTCGTCGCAAGTTCTGCCGTTTCACCGCGGAAGGCGTTGTAGAGATTGATTACAAAGACATCGCTACGCTGAAAAACTATATCACTGAAAGTGGTAAAATTGTCCCGAGCCGTATTACCGGTACTCGTGCAAAATACCAGCGTCAGCTGGCTCGCTGCATCAAGCGCGCTCGCTACCTGTCCCTGCTGCCATACACTGATCGTCATCAGTAATTGGCCGCCGTCTATTAACGACTTAAAGAGGATAAGGTAATGCAAGTTATTCTGCTTGATAAAGTAGCAAACCTGGGCAGCCTGGGTGACCAGGTTAACGTTAAAGCGGGCTACGCTCGTAACTTCCTGGTACCACAGGGTAAAGCTGTTCCTGCTACCAAGAAAAACGTTGAGTTCTTCGAAGCACGTCGTGCAGAACTGGAAGCCAAACTGGCTGACGTTCTGTCTGCAGCTAATGCACGCGCTGAGAAAATCAATGCACTGGGCACCGTGACCATCGCGTCTAAATCAGGCGACGAAGGTAAACTGTTCGGTTCCATCGGTACCCGCGACATCGCTGATGCAGTTACTGCAGCTGGCGTTGAAGTGTCTAAGAGCGAAGTTCGTCTGCCGAACGGCGTTCTGCGTGTGACCGGTGAGCATGAAGTGGACTTCCAGGTTCACAGCGAAGTCTTCGCTAAGCTGATCGTTAACATCGTTGCTGAAGCTTAATCGCTGACGTTAACGTTGTTCAAAGCGCCGCCCCCTGGGGCGGCGTTTTTGTTTCTACTGCGCTTTTAAGAATGTTCCATCGGGCTGGCGGGTAAACAATATTTCCCCGTTGCCGCTGTCCAGCGTCAACCCTGTCACCACTCCCTGCGCATCCTGTCGAATTTTCACCGTCTGCCCGGCATGTAACGTGCTGAGCGGTTTATCGTTGCCCTCAACCCGCGCCATCGCAAACACATCATTGACCGGCAGATTATTGTCACGGAACAGCTGCGCCAGCGTCTGGCCGGAGGCAATCAGGTATTCATGCCACTCGCCCTGGCTGTCCGACTGGGCGGTGCTGGTTTGCGCGGGCGGCGCAGTGGGTGTTGTTGCTGGCGGAGGGCTATCGGTAATTTCCGCCTGTAACGGCACTTCAGTGCCGGCGTCGCCGCTCTGCATGGGCGTGACCGGCTGCACCGCACGCTGTTGCGGGGTTGACGGCCACAGGAAGGCCAGCAGGACAACCAGCGCGGCGGCAATAATGCCGCGGCGATGAGGCGCTGGCAGCGGGTTCATCCAGCTTATCTGGTCCGGCAAATGCCAGAGTTGATGAAGCCACGACGATAAACGTGATGTTGGCGATGCGTCTGGCATTGCTTCTTCCTCCTGGCGCGACACTCGCGCAATCAGTGAGCGGTTTGCCAGCCAGTTTTTGACCTGGCTGACTAACTGCGGCTGGCCTTTCCTTCGCCTGCGGGCAATCTGGCCCATTTATACCTCTAATACACTGTAGCTTAGCCCGTTGCTGGTGGCGTGTTTTTATCGGTACAGGCCAGCAAGGGGTTTTGGGGCTAATAATAGGAAGTGATATTGTTTCCGTTTCACGGCGAAAAGTCACCAGTGGAAGATGGGATTTTACGCCCGTTGTCTGCGCTGTTATGCTTCGTCTTCGGTTTTATCAATGATGAAAGGAAAATCCATGACAACCCCTTCTTTTGACAGCGTTGAAGCGCAAGCAAGTTACGGTATCGGTTTACAGGTCGGTCAGCAGCTGCAGGAATCTGGTCTGCAGGGTTTACAGCCAGAAGCACTGCTGGCAGGCCTGCGCGACGCGCTGGAAGGGAATGCCCCGTCCGTTCCTGTTGATGTGGTTCACCGCGCGCTGCGTGAAGTTCACGAGCGTGCAGAAGCCGTGCGTCAGGAGCGCCAACAGGCCATGGCAGTAGAAGGTCAGAAGTTCCTGGAAGACAACGCCAAGCGCGACGGCGTCAGCAGCACCGAGACCGGTTTACAGTTCAGCGTGCTGACTCAGGGTGAGGGCGCAATCCCATCCCGTCAGGACCGCGTACGCGTCCACTATACCGGTAAACTGATCGACGGCAGCGTGTTCGACAGCTCCGTACAGCGTGGCGAGCCGGCTGAATTCCCGGTAAGCGGCGTGATCCCAGGCTGGATCGAAGCGCTGACCCTGATGCCGGTTGGCTCTAAATGGGAACTGGTGATCCCACACAACCTCGCCTACGGCGAGCGCGGTGCGGGTGCTTCCATCCCACCATTCAGCACCCTGGTGTTTGAAGTCGAACTGCTGGAAATCCTGTAAGTTCTTCGCGGGCCGGGCATCGCGCCCGGCCCCTGAGCCTGCCTGCGAAAACACCGCCACAACCCGCCTTTTCCCCGCCCCTTAACTCTGTGATTTATCATAAAATACCAGGAAATCGTGTCCCTGCGCGTCAGGTGCGTTATGCTGTTGAAAACACCAGAACAGTCAGGAGGTGGGAAGTGTTAGACCAAATTTGTCAGCTGGCGCGTGATGCCGGTGATGCCATTATGCGAGTGTACGACGGCCAGGCGCCGCTGGATGTCGCCCATAAATCCGATGATTCCCCGGTTACGGCAGCAGACATTGCCGCACACAAGGTGATCGTTGCTGGCCTGCAGGCGCTGACGCCGGCGATCCCGGTGCTGTCAGAGGAAGATCCTGCCGGCTGGGAAGTGCGTCAGCACTGGCAGAAATACTGGCTGGTTGACCCGCTTGATGGCACCAAAGAGTTTATTAAGCGTAACGGCGAGTTCACGGTGAACATTGCGTTGATTGAGGGCGGCAAGCCGGTGCTCGGCGTGGTTTATGCGCCGGTATTACAAGTGCTCTATTCCGCCGATAATGGCAAAGCCTGGAAAGAAGAGGGCGGGCATCAGGTGCAGATCCAGGTACAGAACGCGCACCCGCCGCTGGTGGTGGTGAGCCGCTCCCATTCCGACAGCGAGCTGGAAGATTATCTCAGCCAGCTGGGCGAGCATCAGACCACCGCGATTGGCTCATCGCTGAAGTTTTGCCTGGTGGCGGAAGGCAAAGCGCAGCTCTACCCGCGCTTTGGGCCAACCAATATCTGGGACACCGGTGCGGGCCACGCGGTGGCGCTGGCAGCGGGCGCCCACGTGCACGACTGGCAGGGAAAAACGCTGGATTACACCCCGCGTGAGTCGTTCCTCAACCCCGGTTTCCGCGTTTCGATTTATTGATAGCCGCGGCGGCGGGCCGATCGGAAAAAAGGATCGGCCCCTACGGTTGATGCTATCTGGGGTTCTGTAGGGGCGGATCTTGTTTTTCGGTCCGCCCTGGTCATCATTAGTGCAGTAACTCTTGCAACAACGTCATCACCTGCTTCACCTCATCCTGCGTCAGCGCGCCCTCTTTGGCGAACCGCACCTTACCCTGCTTATCCAGCACGATAATCGCTGAGCCGCCGCTCTCCAGCTGCCAGGCTTCACGTGCCGCACCGTTGCTATCGACAATGAACTGCGACCACGGGAACTGCTGCTTGTTGCTGTGAATGCTGCTGCGCACGAACATCCCGGTGCCGGGAATGGCATCATCGGTGTTTACCACCGTGGTTGTCTGGTAGCGGTCGTGCGGCAGTTTTGCCGCTTTGATCGCCTCAATCAGCGCCGCGTTCTGCTCTTTAGCGGAAGATCGCCCGGCAATATGCTGTATCACTCGCACTTTCCCGGGCAGCTGCGCGCTGTTCCAGTTTTTATAGCTAAACTTATCCTGCTGCAGCACCAGTTCACCCTTGTCGGCAATCCCGACCGGCGCAACGCGTTCCCCCATGTTGAAGTTGTGCGCGGCGACGGTAAAAGGGATAAAAAGGCAAAGCATAGCTGCCAGTTGGCGGGCTGTTGTCATGATGGCTCCCGAGTTTCGATGTGATCCGACCAGTTAGTCATGGTTCTGCAATAATAAGCGCGGATGATGCTGCTGTCGCATCGAAACAACATCTTTGCAACAGATCGCACAAAACCCTATGTATTGAAGGTTTACACTGCGCAGGTACGTTCAGGTAACAGAGAGTTCTGTCATGATGTGTAAAAACAGTAAAAAAAATCGCTTTTAGGAACATCGGCAACGAATGTTGTTCTATATTGTAGTCACTTTGCGCTTCACCACTTCGTACCGTGCTTGGTCACGATGAAGCGTACGCTATACGTTCAGGAGTAAAAACAGAATGAAGATCTTCCAGCGATATAATCCATTTCAGGTCGCTAAATACGTCAAAACGTTGTTCCGGGGAAGGTTGTATATCAAGGATGTGGGCGCGTTTGAGTTCGATAAGGGTAAGATCCTTATTCCCCGCGTCAAGGATAAACAGCACTACAGCGTGATGTCAGAAGTTAACCGTCAGGTTCTGCGCCTGCAGACTGAGTTTAACTGATAAAAAAGATTCAGGGTCAGGCATGCCTGACCCGACAAGTAGGGTCGAGGCATGCCTCGACCGCAAACCACCCTTGCACCATTCTCAATGCATTCTACGAAACCACACTCTCTTCAGGATCTTTCGGCAGCGCCGGCGTAGTCGGGCGTGCATCAATGCGTGTCACCAGCAGCTGGTCGATGCGGTAACTGTCGATGTCGACAACTTCAAACTTAAAGCCGTGGAACTTCACGAAGTCGGTGCGCTTGGGAATTTTGCGCAGCATAAACATCATAAAGCCGCCGATGGTTTCATAGTTGCCGGACTGCGGGAACTCGTCGATATGCAGCACGCGCATCACGTCATCAATTGGCGTTCCGCCCTCTACCAGCCATGAGTTCTCGTCGCGCGCGACAATTTGCTCTTCCATTCCCTGGCCGACCAGGTCGCCCATCAGCGTGGTCATCACGTCGTTGAGGGTGATAATGCCCACCACCAGCGCGTATTCATTCATGATCACCGCGAAGTCTTCACCCGCCGCTTTAAAACTTTCCAGCGCTTCAGAGAGCGTCAGCGTGTCCGGCACAATCAGCGCCGAGCGGATCTGCACGCCGCTGTTCAGCGCCATGCTCTGATTACCCAGCACGCGCAGCAGCAGCTCTTTCGAGTCGACGTAACCGATAATGTGGTCAATATCTTCGTTGCACACCAGGAACTTGGAGTGCGGGAAGCGAGCGATCTTCTCTTTCAGGCTGCCCTCATCTTCGTGCAGGTCAAACCACACCACGTTTTCGCGGGAGGTCATCGATGAAGGCACGGTGCGCGACTCCAGCTCGAACACGTTCTCGATCAGCTCATGCTCCTGCTTGCGCAGCACGCCAGCCAGCGCGCCCGCCTCGACCACCGCATAGATATCGTCGGAAGTGATGTCGTCTTTGCGCACCAGCGGGATTTTAAACAGGCGGAAGATGATGTTAGCCCCGCCGTTAAAGAACCACACCAGCGGGCGGAACAGAAACAGGCAGAAACGCATCGGGTTGATGATCTTCAGCGCCACGGTTTCCGGCGCGATCATGCCAAGGCGTTTAGGGAACAGGTCGGCAAACAGAATAAACAGGCTGGTGACCACGGTGAAGGAGCAGATAAAGCTAATGCGCTCCGCCATCTCCGGCTCGAAGAAGCGTTCAAACAGCGAGCGGAAAGCGGGGGAAAACGCGGCATCGCCGACAATACCACCAAGAATGGCGACGGCGTTCAGGCCAATCTGCACCACGGTAAAGAACATGCCGGGGGTTTCCTGCATCTTCATTACGCGCTGCGCGTTGATGTTACCTTCGTCCGCCAGCAGCTTAAGTTTAATTTTGCGGGCAGCCGCCAGAGAAATTTCTGACAGAGAGAAAAATGAGCTGATGGCAATCAGCAGTACGATGACAAGCAAGCTGTCTAACATAGAACATCCATTATTTGGCTCGGCTCTGTGGCGGTGAGAATAGGCTCGCGGTCAGAGTGGGCCGGGTTAATCACTTGTCATTTTTGGCCTGGGCAGCGCGCAGGATGATGTCGAATCGGGTCGATCAGGGCTATCCGTGCCAAAAATGTCTGCGGTTCGGCAAGTGCGCCGGAGCAGAAGGGTAATCAGGGCGCGGTGCGCCCTGTCGGCAGATTATAACTGTGCCGGCGAGCGCTTACAATTACGGCAGTTGCGGGAGTGGATGGCGCGCGGCGAAAAAGTGCGGCGACTTGTCCGATCGCCATAGCGCGTTACACTCCTTTTACCCGCAATCGCGATACTGTGTTGTAACGTACCGTGACTTTGCACACAATAGGCACAAAATTTGTCTTAGGTTTAGATGCTACTTAGCCACAGTGATTCATGCAGGGTTGAAAGCTGTTGCAGCAGAATGGTCGCATAATGGGATTATCAGGTTAAGCCCGGTGGATTGCGGGCTGGCAATAAAAACGGGAGTAAGCGTGCCAAGAGTTCATGTGGTTTGCATGTCTTGCCTGCTGATCGTTGCGCCTGCCGTAGAGGCAGCGAACGTTCGTTTGCAGGTGACAGGGTTATCAGGGGAGTTACAGAAGAATGTCAGGGCGCGTTTATCCACCATCACTAATGATGAAGTGACCTCCGATGGCCGCTTCCGCTCGCGAGTGAGCGAAGCGGTGAAAGAGGGCCTGAAGGCGCTGGGATACTACGAACCTGAGATCGACTTCGAACTGCAACCTCCTCCTCCTGGCGGAAAGCGTCCGCTGCTGCTGGCAAAAGTCACCCCTGGTGAGCCGGTAAAACTGGCGGGAGAAACCGTGATCCTGCGCGGCGGCGCCCGCACGGACGAAGACTATCAAAAGCTGGTGAAAAGCGGAAAACCGCCGCTGGGGACGGTGCTCAACCACAGCGACTATGAAAAATTCAAAAGCTCGCTGAGCAATCTGGCGCTGCGCAAAGGCTACTTTGACGGCGACTACCGTAAAAGCCAGCTGGGGGTGTCGGTAGAGCGGCGTGAAGCCTTCTGGGACCTCGACTATGACAGCGGCCAGCGCTATCGCTTTGGCGACGTCAGCTTCTCCGGTTCGCAAATCCGCGAAGACTATCTGCAAAACCTGGTGCCGTTTAAACAAGGCGATTACTACAACTCCCGCGACCTGGCTGAACTGAATCGCCGCCTGTCGGCGACCGGCTGGTTTAACTCGGTGGTGGTGGCCCCCGAGTTTGATAAGGCGCGCGACAGCAAAGTGTTGCCGCTGCATGGCGTGGTGTCGCCGCGCACCGAGAACACCATTGAGACCGGTGTAGGTTACTCGACCGACGTGGGCCCACGCGTCAAAGCGACGTGGAAAAAGCCGTGGGTCAACGATCGTGGCCACAGCTTCAGCACCAGCGCCAATATTTCTGCCCCCGAGCAGCAGCTGGACTTCAGCTATAAAATGCCGCTGCGCAAAAGCCCCCTCGAGCAGTACTACCTGCTGCAGGGCGGGTTGAAGCGCACCGATCTCAACGACACCAAAGCCGACTCCAGCACGCTGGCTGCCTCGCGCTACTGGGACAGTTCCAGCGGCTGGCAGCGGGCGATTAATCTGCGCTGGAGCCTCGACCACTTTACCCAGGGCAGCGTCACCAACACCACGATGCTGATCTACCCTGGCGTCAGCGTTAACCGCACCCGCTCGCGCGGTGGGCTGATGCCAACCTGGGGTGATTCCCAGCGCTACTCGCTGGATGTCTCCGATACCACCTGGGGCTCCGATATTGACTTCGCCGTGATGCAGGCGCAGAACGTCTGGATCCGCACGCTGGAAGACAAACACCGCTTTGTGGTGCGCGGTAACCTCGGCTGGATAGAAACCAACAACTTCAGCAAGGTCCCACCCGATCTGCGCTTCTTCGCCGGGGGCGATCGCAGCATTCGTGGCTATAAGTACAAGGGTATTTCGCCGCGCGATGACGAAGGCAAGCTGACCGGTGCCTCCAAACTGGCGACCGGCTCGCTGGAGTATCAATACAATGTGTCAGGCAAATGGTGGGGGGCGGTGTTTGTCGATTCGGGCGAAGCCGTCAACGACATCAAGCAGAGTAATTTCAAAACCGGCGCGGGCTTTGGCGTGCGCTGGCAGTCGCCGGTTGGGCCAATCAAGCTGGACATTGCCCGGCCAATTGGCGACCAGGACGATCGCGATATTCAGTTTTACATTGGACTGGGGCCTGAACTATGAAGTGGTGGAAAAAGGGCCTGATTGGCATGGTGATTTTTGTGGTAGTGCTGCTGGGCGGCGTTGCCTTTTTACTCGGCACCACCACCGGTCTGCATCTGGTGCTGAACGGCGCTGCGCGCTGGGTGCCGGGGCTCGATATCCAACAGGTGGACGGCGGCTGGCGTAATCTCACCGTCAAAGGGCTGAAGTATGAGATGCCGGGCGTCACGGTTAACGCCGGGGAGTTCCATCTTGCGCTCAAGCTAAGCTGCCTGAAAGAGAGCGCGTTCTGCGTCAACGACCTGTCGCTGCAGGACGTCAATGTGGTGGTGGACAGCAAAAAAATGGCCCCGGCCGCCACGCCACCGGTTGAGGAAGAGAGCAGCAGCGGGGAGATCAGCACCCCCTATCCGCTCACTCTCAGCAGGCTGGCACTGCACAACATCAATCTGAAAATTGATGATACCGCCATTTCTCTTGCCGACTTCACCAGCGGAATGCACTGGCAGGCGCGCAGCCTGACGCTGACCCCGACCCACATTCAGGGGCTGCTGATCGCGCTGCCAAAAGCGGCAAAAGTCGCCAACGAGCAGGTGGTCCAGCCAAAAGTGCAGGATCCTCAGCCGGGTGAAAAGCCGCTGGGTGAAACCCTGAAGGTGATGTTTGCTAAACCGCTGCTGCCGGACCTGCCGGCATTCACAATGCCGCTGGATGTCGAGGTGCAGCAGATCCTCGGCGAGCAGCTGCGCATCACCGGCGACAGCGATATTGCGGTCAACCGCCTGCTGCTGAAGGCGAAGAGCGAAAACAGCCTGCTGCAGCTGCAAACCCTCGACATTGACTCACCGCAGGGGCAGCTTAACGCACAGGGGCAGGCCACGCTGAGCGGCAGCTGGCCGGTCAGCTTCAACCTTTACAGTGCGCTGAATATCGACCCGATCAAGGGCGAAAAAATCAAGATGACGCTGGATGGCGGGCTGCGCGATAGTCTGAAGCTGGCGCTGAATCTCTCCGGCCCGGTGCGCGCCCAGCTGGATGCGGATACGCAGCTGGCCGAAATCGGCCTGCCGCTGAATATGACGCTGCAAAGCCCGCAGCTGCGCTGGCCGCTGGATGGCGCGGCGCAGTATCAGGCGGATAATTTCAACTTTACCTTCAAAGGCAAAGCCACCGATTACGTGATGTCGCTGAAGGCGGCGTTGCAGGGCCAGGGCATTCCTCCTGCCACCCTGACGCTGGAAGGTAAAGGCACCGTTGAGCAGTTTGCGCTGGATAAGCTGCGGCTGGCGGCGCTCCAGGGCAATGCTGACTTGAGCGCGCTGGTGGACTGGAGTAAGGCGGTCAGCTGGCACAGCGAACTGCTGCTGAGCGGCATCAACACCGCGAAGCAGTACCCGGACTGGCCAGCGAAGCTGGACGGCAAAATCACCACGCGCGGCAGCCTGTACGGCGGCAGCTGGCAGATGCGCGTGCCGGTGCTGAAGCTGAAAGGCAACGTCAGGAACAACGCGGTCAGCGCCGACGGATCGCTGTACGGCAACAGCTACAACCAGTGGGATATTCCCGGCATCAAACTGGTGCTGGGGCGTAATAACGTTGATGTGAAAGGCTCACTCGGCGATAAGCTGAACCTGGATGCCAATATCGATGCGCAGCATCTCGACAATGCGCTGCCGGGGCTGGGCGGCGTAGCGAAAGGCACTCTCCGCGCCCGTGGCGACCTGAAAACCCCACAGCTGCTGGCCGACCTTACCGCCAGCGGGCTGCGCTGGCAGGCGATGCGCATTGGCCGCATCAAGCTGGATGGCGACGTCAGCTCCGGCGAGCAGGTGCAGGGCAAACTGGCGCTGCGCGTCGAGCAGCTGAAGCAGGATGCGCTGGCGGTGGATCTGTTAACCCTTGATGCCAGCGGCACGGAGAAGCAGCATCAGCTCAAGCTCAATCTCAAAGGTGAACCGGTTTCCGGCCAGCTGGCGCTGAACGGCAGCTTTGACCGCGCCACCCAGCGCTGGCAGGGCAATCTCAACAACACCCGCTTTGATACCCCGGTTGGCGAGTGGCGCTTAACCCGCGCTATCGCGCTCGACTATCTCAACAGCGCCCAGACGGTGAAGATTGGCCCACACTGCTGGCAGAACCCGAACGCCGAGCTGTGCGTGCCGCAGACGGTGGAAGCGGGCCCTTCCGGCAACGCGCGCGTGGTACTGAATCGCTTTGACCTGGCGATGATCAAACCGTTTATGCCGGAAGCCACCCAGCTGCGCGGCGTGTTCAACGGCGATGCCGATGTCTCGTGGAGTGCCGATGGCGCACTGCCGACCGGGCGCATCGCGCTGAAGGGCAGCGGGGTGAAAGTGGAGCAGGATGTGCAGGGCAACACGCTGCCGGTCGCCTTCGACACGCTGAACCTTAACGCGGCGCTGAAAAATGGCCGCGCGCAGCTCGACTGGCTGATCCGCATCGCGGGTAACGGCCAGCTTGACGGTAACGTGCAGATTGCCGACCCGCAGGGCAAGCGCACGCTCTCCGGCAATATCAATATTGCCAATTTGTCGCTGGCGATGCTCAACCCGGCGCTGATGCAGGGCGAGAAAATCGCCGGGGTGCTGAGCAGCAACCTGCGCCTTGGCGGCAATCTGCAGAAACCGCAGGTGTTCGGCCAGCTGGGGCTGCGCAATGTCGACGTTGACGGCAGCTTTATGCCGGTTGACCTGACGGCAGCCAATCTGAATATGGTGTTCAACGGCATGAGTTCGACGCTGGAAGGCCTGATCCAGACCTCACAAGGGCAGATAGCGCTGAACGGTGACGCCGACTGGAGCCAGCTGGATGCCTGGCGTGCGCGCGTGGCGGCCAAGGGCGATAAAGTGCGCGTCACCGTGCCGCCGATGGTGCGTATGGACGTGTCGCCGGACCTGGTGTTTGAAGCCACGCCGCAGCTGTTTAATCTCGATGGCCGCGTCGACATACCATGGGCGCGCATTACGGTGCAGGAAGTGCCGGAGAGCGCGGTTGGCGTCTCCTCCGACGAAGTGCTGCTGGATAAAGACCTCAAGCCGATTGCGCCGAAGTCCACCGCCATCCCGATCAACAGCAATCTGATCATCCACGTCGGCAACGATGTGCGCCTCAGCGCCTTTGGCCTGAAAGCGAAGCTCAACGGCGATCTTAAGCTGGTGCAGGATAAGCGTGGCCTCGGGCTGAACGGGCAGATCAACATTCCGTCCGGTCGCTTCCACGCCTACGGGCAGGACCTGCTGGTGCGCAAGGGCGAGCTGCAGTTCTCCGGCCCGCCGGACCAGCCTTACATCAATATGGAAGCGATCCGTAACCCGGAAGCCACCGAGGATGATGTCACCGCAGGGGTGCGCGTCACCGGGCTGGCGGATGAACCCAAAGTTGAGATCTTCTCCGACCCGGCAAAATCCCAGCAGGAGGCACTCTCCTATCTGCTGCGCGGCCAGGGTTTAGGCGCTTCCGGCAGCGACAGTGACGCATTAACTTCCGCCCTGGTCGGATTGGGGGTTGCACAAAGTGGTCAGGTTGTGGGTAAAATCGGGGAGACCTTCGGCGTCAGCAACCTGGCGCTGGATACTGCAGGGGTTGGCGACAGCCAGCAGGTGCAGGTCAGCGGCTACGTGCTGCCGGGTCTACAGGTAAAATACGGTGTTGGCATATTTGATTCACTGGCGACGTTAACGCTGCGTTACCGCCTGATGCCCAAACTCTATTTGGAAGCGGTGTCTGGTATCGACCAGGCGCTGGACGTGCTCTATCAGTTTGAGTTTTAGCAATGCGAATAATCGTTTATGGCAGCCTGCGGCGCAAGCAGGGCAACAGTCACTGGATGACCAACGGGCAGTGGCTGGGCGATCATCAGATCGACGGCTACGCGCTCTATAACCTCGGGCTCTACCCGGGCGTGGTTCACGGTGAAGGTCAGGTCTACTGCGAAGTCTACCGCATCGACGCCTCCACGCTGGGCGAGCTGGATGCGTTGAGAACCAAAGGCGGAGAGTATAAGCGGGAACTGGTGCCAACGCCGTATGGCAGCGCCTGGCTCTATGTGTATCAGCGTTCCGTCTCCGGCAGGCAGCATATCGCCAGCGGCGACTGGCTGCGGCGCGATGTGGCTGAATAATCCCCCAAAAAACACCGCTTTCGAGCGGTGTTTTTTTTGCCTGTTATCTGGGCCTTTGTCTCTTCAGTAATACTGGCTGATAAATCAGTGGAAAATAGGAGGGTTCTGTTGCTGTTTTACCGGGGATATAAACTGTGGGGCAGTAGGGTAGATATCAATCATATCGCCTTACTAATGATAAGACATTATTGCGATATTAAATGCTAATTAAAAAGCTTTTTTTTGCAGTATTTATTATTTTGGCGGCTGTAGCTAAGTGGTCTGTAGATTTATTAAGTTCGCATGTTATTATACGCCCCGATTAACTTAGCAGGTGTTATTTAACCTTATTTGGAAGTCGCATTCCCATTAACTTCCTTAAATAAGGGGGCTTTTGGTAAATGAAACACCTTAAATATATTTATGATCTTTTACAGGATTAATGTGTATTAAAGGTGTTCTGTTTCTGTTTTTTTGGAAAGGAATGCACCCGATGGTCAGCGCTAAGCGGCGGCTGTTGCTGAGCGGCTGATTATTTCCAGACCGATACTGCCGCAGTATCTGCGAGTGGTCAGGTCACTACAAAATAAAGGACTATTGCAATGAAAAAAATAACCGTACTTGCCGCATCAATCCTCTGCGTTATCGCTTCTGGCCAGGCTATGGCTAGCTCATCGGCAAATCTGCAGGTGAGCGGCAAGCTTGTGCCGTCTGCCTGCGACGTAACCGTGGGCGGTGGTGGGCAGGGTATCGTCTTTGGTGATATTGATGTCGCTAAGCTTAACAAAGATAAACCTACCGAGTTGAAAGATATCGCGAAGAAAATTGCCATCACGGTGACCTGCCCGGAAGCAGCCTTTACCGGTATCAAATTCTCCGATATGGCTACGGCTAACAAGGACAGCACTGCTTTCTCACTCGGTTATAAAAACGACGCAGAGCTGGGAACTTTCAAGCTGGTATTTGATCCTAAAGAAAGTAACATCGACGGCAAGCCTGCCGATGCCATGTACTGGCGTGATAAGAATGGCCGCTTCATGGGAGGCGGTGGGGCTTCAGAGACTACTATGCCAAATAGCACCGTGCTTACCACGGCAGGTTTTGATATTAGTTCGTCGCAAGGTAGTCGTACTTTGGCGAAAGTTAAGCGTTTCGGTCTGTCCGTTATTCCAACCATTAATGCCCTTAGCTCAATTGGCAGTGTGCAGGAAGCCGAACTTACTGGTATCGCAACGGTTGATATCATCTACTTATAATTAATCATGCCACCGGAACAACAGTTCAGCTCAGGCTGGTAGCGGTTGCGCCGGTGGCTGTATTACCCGATTAAGCATCAAGGATGATTGTTATGCTCAAGCTTTTTTTTTCTCTGTTATTTTCCCTCCCGTCGCTGCTGTTTTTTCATTCTGTCTTCGCTGTGATGCAGCCGCAAAGCTCAATGATATTAATTAATGAGGAGAAGGGCGGTGGCAGTATTAATGTGACCAATACGGACGATCGGGAGGCATTGCTGTATGTCAAAGTCATCGATCTGGATGACGATAAACAGCCGCAGGTGGTGGTCACCCAGCCGGTAGTGCGTGTTGGTGCAGGGCAAACCCAGCGGGTGCGCTTTTTGCTGTCAAGCCAGCAGCCGTTAAGCGTGGAACACATAAAACGGGTGACGTTAGAAGGGCTTCCTCTGATATCTGAACCTGGAAAAAATAAGGTTAATATCAACGTTCGCCAGAACCTTCCGCTGATTATTCGTCCGCGCACGCTGGTTGCCGCAGCCGACCCGTGGAAAGCACTGGCATGGTCGGTGGGCGGTGAAAAAATGACGGTCCACAACGCCACGGCTTATGTCATCAGGCTTGGACAAGACATTACGCTGATTCCCAGCGGGCAAAAAGCCAAAATAACGAAAAGCTACCTGCTGCCGGGCGAGACGTTGGCTGTGGCGGTATCGGATGCCAGAGCCCTGGCCAATATGAGCAAGGTGCGCTTTGAGACCCTTTCGCAGTACGGGTTTGATACCGGCAAAGTAGACATGCCTGTCAGTCACGGCAGCTGATTATCATGTCTTCCCGTTGTCTGAGGCCGGCACCACTCTGCGTTCTGGCGCTGCTGGCGCTGCCGGCAGAAGTCCTGAGCGATGTCGCGCTGCCGCCGTTAAATAAAACACCGCTGGCGCTGGGTAAGCAGCGTGAGCCGGACGAATCCCAAAGTGCTGCCGCAGACAAGGAGTCGCTGGCGGTAAAATTACTGAAAGCGCGCGGAATTGACCCCGCTCAGCTCAGCATACTGGAGAACAGCGCGCGCTTTCCTGCTGGCGTCAATGTCCTCGATCTCAGCGTCAACGGTGAGTTTAAAGGCACCTTCAGCGTCACGGTGAGTGCCGAAGGGGATCTCTGTTTTACCCCGCAGCTGATCGCGCAGCTGGGGTTAAAACCCGTGGAAAAGATGCCGCCGCAGGGCTGCTTTGCCTGGGTAAAGCGCGACCCGCATATCACCACCCGCTCCGATCCCGCCACGCTGTCAGCCAGTATTGTGGTACCGCAAAGCTGGTTGGCCCCTGCTGAGCGGGCGAACAGCAGCGAAACCGGGGGCGCCGGGGCGCTGCTTAACTACAGCTACTTTAATACCCTCAACGTCAGCCGCAACGCCCGCAGCCGCTACAGCTATCTGACGCTGGAAGATGGCCTCAATCTCGGCGGCTGGATGGTGCGCAGCTATCAGCAGCTGAGCCAGAGTAATGGGGTAAACAGTGCCAGCGTCAGCTCTCTCTATGCTGAGCGCGCCCTTGCCCGCTGGCAGCAGCGGCTGCAGTTTGGTCAGATTAGCGTCAGCGATACGCTGTTTGCCGTCGGCGACATTAATGGGGTACAGCTGATCCCTGATAATGGCTTCGAACAGCAGGAGGAGAGCGGCGTCATGGTCGAGGGCATTGCCAGTACGCCGCAGGCGCGCGTCGAGGTGCGTCAGTATGGTGTGGTCATTTATAACACCCTGGTGCCGGCTGGCCCGTTTCACCTGCGTAATATTCCGCTGACCAACCGCAACAGCGATCTTGAGGTCAGCGTGCTGGAAACCGACGGTCGGCAGCAGCACTTCAGCGTGCCCGCCAGTCAGCTGATGGCGTTTAGCAGCGCTGCGCCACGCGGATTTTCGCTGGCGCTGGGTAAACTGCGTGACGCAGGCAGTCAGAATCATGAAGTGCCAGCTATTTTCACCCTGAATAAGAGCTGGCAGCCGATGTCGCGTCTCTCGGCACAAAACGGCATCATGCTGGCGAAAAAGTACCAGTCGCTGGCAATGGCGGTCAGCGGCCAGCTGCTGCAGGGTTTTCAGCTGGCGGCGCAGATCATGGCGACCAACGACAGCTACAGCAAGGTGCGCAGCGGCCGGCTCTCATTGTCAGCCAGCTATCGGCTCTCCGCTCTGCTGTCGCTCAGCGGCAGCGTGAGTAAGAACACGCCGAACTATTTAACACTCAGTGAAGCCAGCAGCCGCTGGCGCAACGGCGTCCGCGACCTGGAAAACACCCAGTACTCGCTGTCGGCCAACCTGTCGCTACCGGTGTTGGGGAGTGTTTCCCTCAGCCACTCTGAAAGCACCAGCTTTGGCGCCGGGCGCGGTACCACGCGTTACAACATGCTGAGCTGGAGCAGAAATATCAGCAGGGCGATGCTGTCGGCCAGCTATGCGCGCAGCAGCGGCGGCACTGGTGATAAACAGCTGTCGATTAATTTGACGCTGCCGCTGGGGCAGCAGCAGCTCAGCAGTTATTACCGCAGCAGTGCCGGGTCCAGCCAGCTGGGCGCCCAGACGCAGGGGGCGCTTAACAATAATATGAGCTACGCGCTGTCAACCGAACGCGATCTGCAGCAGCGCACGCAGTCGGTGCAGGGCGGGCTTAATGCCAACCTGCACTACACCATGATGGGGGTGACCACCCAGCAGAGTGGCGGCGGTTCAAGCAGTTACTCACAGAGCGGCAGCGGGAGTATGGCGCTGATCGATCGCCATCTGCTGTTCTCATCTAATCCGGTCGGCCAGACCTTTGGCCTGATTGCGCTGAATGAACCGCTGGCCAACGTTGAGATAAGCACCCCCGGCGGCACCAGCTGGACCGACTGGCGCGGACTGGCGCTGGCGCCCAACCTGCAGGCGTGGAGAGAGAGCGGGCTGGATTTGAACACCGAAACGCTGCCGAAGCGCAGCGATGTCAGCAACGGCCACCGTAGCGTCAACCTGGCGCGCGGGGCGGTCAAACGCATCAACTTCTCCGTGCTGACCACGCGCCGGCTGCTGCTGACGCTGCAGCTCAGCGATGGAAAACCGCTGCCGCGCGGCAGCATGGTGAGAGATGAAAACAATAAGCTGTTAACCATGGCGATTGATGACGGCACCGTTTATCTCGAAAATTCGCCGGAAAAAGCCACGCTGCATATCGAAATAGCCGATAAACAGCAGCAGTGCAGCTTCTCCTATCAGCTTGAAGACGATAAGTCGCAGGATGCGCCTTTCCAGAAAATCAGCGGCGTCTGCGTCTGAATACCATCAACCAGGGAGGAACAGCATGAAAATAGTGACCCGCACTTTACTGCTCAGCACGCTGATTACCGCTTCAACCGTGCACGCCGATACGCAGCTCACGCTGCAGGTAAAAGGGGCTATCTCGCCGCCCTCGTGCGATCTGACCATTGACCAGCAGGGGGTGCTTGACTGGCAGCAGATAAACAGCGCGTCGCTGTCGGGCACCCATGCCACCACGCTGCCTGAGCGCACCACCCATCTTAACGTCAGCTGTGAAACCGCTACCCTGTTCGCGCTGCGCGCTAAGGATATTGCCGCCAGAGCGGCAGACGCAGGCAGCGGCGATGCCACCCTGTTCAGCCTCGGCACCACCCGCACAGGCAAAGCGATTGGCAGTTATACCCTTCGCAGCGCGGCCAGCAGCTGCCTGGTGGATGGGAAAAAGATGGCGGCACTGATAAGTTCCGACGACAGGGGTAAAACGTGGCAATCGGTGCAGGACGAGCTGAGCTGGACCACTCAGGGGGAGCAGCTGATCGCCTTTTCTGACGGCACTAACCCGCAGCCGCTGCCGGCGAAAACGGCGGTCTTTACGCTGCGCGTTACCCCCTCGGTGGCCGCACGGCAGGCGCTGGATTTTGACGACAGCGTTACCCTGGCGGGCAGCACGACCTTCGATTTAGTCTATCTGTAGCGCAACTTACGGTAACCGCAATCCGTGAAACTCAGCCAATTCAATACGCTAATCCTCTGCCTGGCCGCTTTGCTGCGGGCGGGCGCAGCAGAAGCATCCATTATGCGCCCCGCCAGCTCGATGGTGCTGATCCAAGAGGCGGCGCAGGGCGGCAGCCTGAATGTGACTAATACCAGCGATGTGGACGCCCTGCTGTATGTGAAGGTCTACGATCTGCCGGACGATCGGGGTCCGCAGCTGCTGGTCACGCAACCGGTGACCCGGCTGGCGGCTGGCGAGACGCAGCGCGTGCGCTTTTTACTCAATACCCGCGCAGCGCTGGCGCATGAGCACCTGAAAAGAGTGATCGTCGAGGGGATCCCGCTGGTGCCGATCGCCGCGGATCGCGTGGCGGTCAATCTGCGTCAGGATCTGCCGGCGATCATCCATCCGGCGGCCCTGCCCATGCTGGCGGATCCGTGGAAGATGCTGCGCTGCAGGACGGTCAACGGCGATCTGCGCATCGAAAATAGCGGGCGCTACGTGGTTCGCCTGGCGCAGAGCATCACGCTGCTGCCGCAGCAGAAAACAGTGACGCTGGATAAAAGCTATCTGCTGCCCGGGGAGGTCATCACGCTGGCCGGGCAGGGAGGGGCAGAGGTGCGCCAGCTGGAAATTCAGAGCCTGTCAAAGTATGGCTATGTCGCCGGAAAGTTTCGCCTGCCCGTCAGTGGGGCAGCGCATGCGCAAACATCAGGGAGGAAGAGTGATTAAAAGAGAAATTCAGGTGCGTCGGCGCACGCTGGCTGCTGTCCTGCTGCTCTGTCCGCTGGGGGCCGCAGCGGCCTGTACTATCAGCAGCAGTACTTTACAGCTGGATTATGGTCAGCTGAATAAACGGATTATGCCAGACAGCGCCAGCCGGATTGAACTGCCGGCACGTGAAGTGCAGGTCAGCGTGGATTGCGATGCTCCCCGGGAGATGAAACTGGCATTTAGCGGCAGCAACAGCAGCAATCCGCAGCAGTTCTCTTTTGGCCGTGATGGAAATCTCGAGGTGGCTATTTCAGCGCTGGTGCTCGACAACCATGCCAGTCAATTTACTGAACGATCGCCGTGGCTGCGTACCAGTGAAGCGCAAAATAAGAGTACGGCAAAATTATTGCCGGGCAGTCAGATTATTGTAAACCCGGCTGGGCAGCATCTCAGTTTTACCCTGAAACTGCATCCGGTATTTAGCAACAGCCTGTTTGCCGTTCAGGATGATTATTCCCCTGAGAATGCGATTGCGATATCGCTTGTCGATTAAATCGCAGGGCTGCTTTATTTTAACGAGATAGTGATAAAAGCTAAAAAAAACACCGCCGCAGCGGTGTTTTTATTTAACGCGGAGGAGAGTTCATCTCCTGCACGGATTATTTTGCTGCACGTTCGAAAGAAGAAACAATTTCAGCTTTAGCTGCTGCCACACCTTCCCAACCGTCAACTTTAACCCATTTCCCTTTTTCCAGCGCTTTGTACTGCTCGAAGAAGTGGGTGATCTGGCCGCGCAGCAGTTCTGGCAGGTCGTTCACATCCTGGATGTGCTCATACTCTTTGCTCAGCTTGCTGTGTGGAACGGCAACAACCTTGGCATCTTCACCCGATTCGTCGGTCATTTTCAGTACGCCAACCGGACGGCAGCGGATCACTGAACCTGGCTGCAGTGGGTACGGGGTTGGCACCAGCACGTCTACCGGGTCACCATCCAGGGAGAGGGTGTTGTTGATGTAACCGTAGTTGCACGGGTAGAACATCGCAGTCGCCATGAAGCGGTCTACGAACAGCGCGCCAGTCTCTTTGTCGACTTCGTATTTGATCGGAGAGGCATTCGCTGGGATCTCAATCACGACGTAGATATCATCTGGCAGGTCTTTGCCCGCAGGAACGTGGTTCAGGCTCATTTCGATTCCTTTAATTAGCGTAGTTAAGTGCCAGGTATTATAGCTATCTCACCCGGCAACGCACCCCCCTTTTTCCGGCTTTCAGAATAGACCTGAGCGCGGTGGCGCCGTGTTTGCGAGAAAAAACGCTGCCGCTGATGCGCTACAGGGATTAAAAAAGCTTAAGCGCTGCCGTTTTAAGCAGATTAATCGATTAATAATCTCCATTTTGCGAAAAAAACGCCACGCTCAGCGCCCCTTTTTCTCTGACCTGCAGCTTCCCTGTCTGCCCCTGCTGCAGGGGAGTGTAACGGCGGTGAATGCCGCTTTAGCCAGCATTAATGACTGCTTTTCTTCTTTTAGCGAGAGATTAATAGATTAATAAAGTGACTTACCTGGCAGGAAAACTATTATGGCGGCGAATCTTGTTGGGGTGGTTGCGGTGTATTCCCGCTGCGATAGCCCCCCTCAGTTACGGACGATAACAATGACACTGAAGATAAAAACACGCTCCCGCGCCCTGGCCTTACTCTGCACGGTGACAATGAGTCAGGGCGTGCTTGCAGCAGACAGCACCACGCTGGAAATTCGCGGAGTGATTAAACCGCCTTCGTGCAACATCGATTTTCAGGGCGGCGGCAGGCTGGACTGGGGCAAGATCCGCGCCTCAGAGTTGAACCGCGCGCAGCCGACCTGGCTGTCACAGAAAAAGACCAGCCTGAACGTCAGCTGTGCTTCCCCAACGCTCTTCTCCATCAAGTCGAAAGATGTGGCCGAGCTGGCAGGCACGCCGCTGGATGGGGTGCCCGATCCGGCTCTGCAGTTCAGCCTCGGCGCCACGCGAGAAAACAAGCTGGTGGGCGTTTACCGTATCAGTACCATCCGCGAAGCATCTCAACTGAACGGAAAACCCGGTATTTTCTTCGTCAGCTCAGATGATCAAGGCGCAAGCTGGAGCCGGATCAACACCATTGAGTGGAGTAACAGCGAGACCCTGAATGCCTTCAGCGACAGCGTAACGGCTGCTCCAGTCGTCGCCTCAAACGTGATGCTGCATATCCAGGTCACCCCGGCTATCTCCCCGGCGGACGAGCTGGGCAAGCTGGAGAATATCCCGCTCAACGGTAACGCGACCTTTGACATTGTCTACCTGTGAAACAACGCCTGAATAAAGAGTGATAAATATGAAAAAAATGACATTACCACTGGTCGCCGCCGCTGTGCTGGGGCTGGGAACGCTCAGTGCGGCGCAGGCAGCCACCCAGTCACGACTGCAGGTCAGGGGAATTATCGAACCACCTGCCTGCAACGTCGCGCTGGAAGGGGGCAATGTACTTAACTGGGGGGATATTGATGCCACCAGCCTGCACGCCAACCGGGCAACCCAGCTGGAGAGTAAAAGCGTTAACCTCAAAGTTGCCTGTGAAGCCAGCGCGCTGGTGCTGGTGAAGCCAGCCGATATTGCTGAACTGGCGGGGCAAGTTAGCATTGATGGTAAAAACGACGCCAGCTATTTCAGTCTGGGTACCACGTCAGAAGGCAAGATGATCGGCGCCTGGACGCTGAGTGCCGAGGCAAAGAACGCTCATGCTGATGACAAACAGGCGGTGATGCTGCTGGAGTCGGATACCGGCGGCAGCAGCTGGACAGCCAGCAGTCAGGAAATTCAATGGAAGGCATCCGGCAATAGTCTGTATGGCTTAGCGCTGGACGGCGAAGCGTTGCCAGCGGCAACCAAAGAGCTGACCATGGGACTTTCGGCCACGCCCTATATTGCGTCAATTAACGACCTCGGGAACGCCGATGAGATTACGCTCTCCGGTATGGCAACTTTTGATGTGGTCTATCTCTGACCTGACGTTATTTCCCCTCGCTTAATAGAGGCGTAATTAACGCCTTTACAGTCTGAATTACGCAGAGAAAAAATAGTTATCTTTGGCATGCCACGAACCCTGGTGGCATGTCCTTTTTCTCTATGTGTTATTTTTAACGGAAAGTTTATTTATATGTTATTACGTTCTTTATTATTATCACTGGCTGTTATTTCTCCTTTCGCGCAGTCATCAATTATGAAACCTGAAACCTCAATGGTGCTTATTAATGAGGAAGAGGGCGGTGGCAGTATTAATATAACCAACACCAGCGATACCGAAGCGCTGCTTTACGTAAAAGTTTACGACCTGCCGGATGATAAAGAGCCGCAGATACTGGTCACTCAACCCGTTAGCCGCATTGCTGCCGGTCAGACGCAGCGCGTGCGCTTTATTCTCAATCAGGATAAACCGCTGCAGCATCAGCACATGAAGCGGGTTATTTTCGAAGGGATACCGCCGCAGACTGCCAGCGGCGCCAACAGTATTGGCATGAATATTCGTCAGGATCTGCCGGTCATTATCCATCCGGCAGCGCTGGAGATGAGCGCTGACCCGTGGAAGGCGCTGAAATGGACCCAGCGCGGCACAACCTTAACCGTCACCAATCCCTCGGACATGGTGGTGCGCCTGGCGCAGGAGATCGAACTGCTGCCGCTAAGAAGAAAACTGAAGCTCAGTAAAAGCTACATCCTGCCGGGGCAGTCGCTAAACGTGACGCTGCCGGAAAGCGCAGGCGTCCAGTCGGGCCGCCAGGTGCAGATTCAGACGCTCTCTAAATATGGCTATGTTGCCGGTAAGTTTAAACAGCCGGTCACGCTTGCCAGCTAATGAACAGGCCGCTACTTCTGCTGCTGACCCTCGCTGGCGCCCTGCATTCTGCCTGTGGCGCTGCAGACGATGGGACGCAGCCGGCCAGCGCCGCCGTCAGCTGGGACGCGGGGCGCCTGAAGCGCAGCGGTATCGACCCCAGCATGCTGCAGCTGCTTGAGCGCAACAACCGTTTCCCGGCAGGCGATAACCTGGTGGATATCAGCCTGAACGGCCAGATGGTGGGCGCCTTTCGGGTCCGTTTTGGCCCACAGGGGGCACTGTGCTTTACGCCCAAACTGTTTCAGCAGCTGGGCGTGAAAGAGGTGCGGCCTGACGGCCCGGCAGGCGAGGAGAGTGCCGCCTGTCATGACTGGGCCGACAGCGATCCTGACGTCAGCATTCGCTATCGTCCCTACCGTCTGACGGTCAGCCTGGTGGTGCCGCAGGAGAGACTGCAGCAGGACGATCCGGCGCTGCAGGGTGAAGAGGGCGGTGGCGCGGGCATGCTCAACTACGAATTCTATACCTCGCTGGCGCGCGCGCGCGGCTGGCAGGAGCGTTACAGCTGGCTGAACACCGAGAACGGCATCAATGTTAATAACTGGCTGGTGCGCAGTCGCCAGCAGTTTCAGAAAATGGATGGCAAAGTGGGCGGTGAAATCAGCTCGCTCTGGGCGCAGCGCTATCTGCAGCCGCTCAACAAACTGCTGCAGGCGGGGGTGATTAACGTCAGCAATACGCCCTTCGCGCTGGGCGTCATTAACGGCGTACAGCTGATGCCGGACAACGGCCTGAATCCAGAGAAAGGTTCCGGCGTGACGGTAAACGGCTTTAGCGCGACGGCCCAGGCAAGAGTCGAAATCCGCCAGTATGGAATGGAGGTTTTTCGTACGCTGGTACCGGCAGGCGCCTTCACGCTGGATAATATTCCGGTGAAAAATCGCAATGCCGATCTTGAGGTAACGGTAACGGAAACCGATGGACGCGTGCAGCAGTTCAGCGTACCGGCCAGCGGCTTCGGGCGCACGCTCACCTCCAGCGCGCAGGGCTACTCGCTGGCGATCGGAAAGATGCGCAACAGCGGCGGTGGCGAGCAACCGCTGCTGGCGACGCTGTCGCAGCAGTGGCAGCCGGCAGGGTGGCTCGATCTGCAAAGCGGCATGCTGCTCTCCCGGCAGTATCATTCGCTGGCGCTGGCGGCTTCGTCCGCCCCGCTGCCCGCGCTGACGGTGATGTCGCAGATGGTCGCAGTCAATGACAGCTACCGTCGCCATGTCAGCAGACAGCTGCGGCTGAACACGCGCTATCAGTTCTCTGACAGCTTCTCCGCCAGCGTCGGGCTGACTAAAAGCAGCAGCGGTTTTCTCACGCCGGCTGAAGCGACGGATCGCCAGCGCACGACGGATAAAGAGGGCACCACCCAGTACAGCCTGATGTTCGCCTGGGCGGCCCCTAAACTGGGGCGATTCACCTACAGCCAGGCGGTTTCTCAACGCTCGCACGATGGCAAATCATCGCGCTTTCACACCCTGGGCTGGAGTAAGCGCGTGGCGTCTACGCTGGTGACGCTGCACGCTTCACACGGCAGTAACGGGCGGAGCAACGACCGCCAGCTGTCGCTTAACCTGAGCTTCCCGCTCGGCGAACAGCGGCAAAACAGCTACTACCGCCGCAGCAATAACAGCGAACGTATTGGGCTGGAGAGCAGTGGCGAAGTCGCGGACAGCAGTAACTACCAGCTTTCGACCGAGCGCGACCTGACGGGGAGAACATCGTCGGTCTATGGCGCCTGGAACACCAATCTGCACTATACGTGGATGAACGCCACCGCTGGTTACGACAGCGCCGGGCAGCAAAACTACTCCCTTGGCCTTAACGGCGGCATGGCGCTGCACGAGGGAGGGCTGACCTTCACCGCCGCGCGCATTGGCGATACTTTCGGCGTGGTGGAGCTGAATGAGAAGCTGGCCGGGGTGGAGATTGTCTCCCCCGGCGGCACCAGCTGGACCGACTGGCGTGGGCGCGCGCTGGTGCCGTCGATGACGCCGTGGCAGCGCAGCAGCATCGATGTGAATACCGAGAAGCTGCCAAAACATATTGATATCAGTAACGGTCACCGTGATGCCACGCTGGCGCGCGGCACGGTGAAAAAGTTTCGCTACGCCATGCTCACCAGCAATCGCCTGCTGTTCAACCTGACGCTGGCAAACGGTAAACCGCTGCCGCGCGGCAGCCGGGTCTGGGATCGGAAAAACAATTACATCACCAGCGCCATCGATGATGGCGTGGTCTGGCTAAGCAACGCCCCTGAACACGTGCATCTTTTCGCTGAGACCGGCAGCGGCGAACAGCGCTGTGAATTTCATTACGACAGCAAAAACAGCAGATCGGAGAAACAACTGTATGAAAAAGTTATCGCGCAGTGCCTGTAACGGCCTGCTGATTCTGGCCACGCTGCTCTCTGCGGCGTCAGCAGAAGCAGCCTGTCATGTGACCAGCCACGGTGGGCGCATCGATTACGGCGAGTTGAATCGCCACCTTATCCCCGGCTCGGCAGAAAAATTGAGCCTGACGGCGCGCGACGTGCAGATCGCCATTGACTGCGATGCGCCACAAATTATCAGCGTGCGCTTCACCTCAGCGCAGAGCGCTGAGGCGGCCTTTGCCTTCGGGCAACAGGGTGAGATGCAGCTGCGGCTGCATGATGCCCGCCTCGACAGCCGCGCGGCCAGCTTCAATTTTCTGCCGTCAGGGGGAAGTCCGGAGAGCGCGCAGCCGCTGAGTGAGGTCTTCGCCGAGCCGGAAAGCTGCATTGTAATGCGTGAACCGGGTCAGCACCTGCGCTTTACGCTGTCGCTGCTGCCGCGCTTTGCGCCGGGTTTTTCCAGCGTGCGCGATCGGACGTCGTTATTGACTCAGATCAGGCTGGAGGTGTCAGAAGGCACATAACCCTGCGCGAAGGGTAAAGATTAACCGCAGACGTGCCGATAATGATGACGATTTAACGCTCTTGAATAATCTGACTATCTTATCGGGACAACAATCATGCTGAAGAAGATTTCAATACGCTCGGGATTACTGGTGCTGCTCTCACTGATGACGCTATTGCTGCTGGTGGTCAGCATCATGGGGATTATCGCTATTCAGAAAGGAAATCGCTCGCTGGATGTTATCAATCGCATCCAGGGTATTGAACTCAATGCCTTATATATCACTAATGGCAACCTGCTGCGCACCCGCGCTACCGCCGCGCTGGCCATTCGCAAGCTTGAGGTTGGCTTGCCGGATGAAGCGGCCACCATCGCCAGGCGTTCTGCCAGTTATGTGGCTATTTCACAGCAAGAGCTGAAACGATTCGTCGATGCCGGTACGGTGACGGCGCACGGTAAAACGCTGGCCGATGCGGTGGTCGCCACCTACAAGGATTACCTGGACGGCGGCATCACGCCGATGATGAACGCGCTGCAAAAGCAGAGCGCGGATGACTACTACGAGGTGCTGGAAGGCAACATCTCCCCGCTGGCCGGCAAGTTTTCCGATGCGGTCAATAATTTCGGCAGCTATGCCGATGAGGTGAGCGAGGCTCAGCTGGCGCAGGCGGCACGCAATCAGACGCTGATGACGGTGCTGATTCTGGTGGCGGGCGGCCTGACCCTGCTGCTGGTCGCGCTGGCGTGGATGGTGCTGCGTGAACTGCTGCTGAAGCCGCTGGATGGCGCGATTAAGCATCTGGAGCATGTCGCGGCAGGCGATCTCACCCAGCCGGTAGCGGAAAGCGGCAATACCGAACTGGGCCGCCTCAATGCTGCGCTCGGCAGCATGCAGCAGTCGCTGCAGCACTCGGTCAGCCTGGTGCGCGACGCCAGCATGCAGATTGACGTCGGCAGCCGCGAGCTGGCCTCTGGCAACCTTAACCTCTCGCAGCGCACCGAAGAGTCGGCCGCCTCGCTGGAGCAGACCGCCGCCAGCATGGAGCAGCTGACCGCCACCGTGAAGCAGAATGCGGATAATGCCCAGCAGGCGCACCAGCTGGCGCGCTCGGTCTCGGACACGGCCGATAAAGGCGCCGAAGTGGTGTGCTACGTGATGGAGAAAATGGCGGAGATCGCCAACAGCTCGCAGCGCATTGGCGACATCCTCGGCGTTATCGACGGTATCGCTTTCCAGACCAATATTCTGGCGCTGAATGCCTCGGTGGAAGCGGCGCGAGCGGGTGAGCAGGGGCGGGGTTTCGCCGTGGTCGCCAGCGAAGTGCGCAACCTCGCACAGCGCAGTGCCACCGCCGCTAAAGAGATCCGTACGCTGATTGCGGAGTCGCAAGTCCGCGTCAACGAAGGCAGCGACATGGCGACCAAAGCCGGGGAAACCATGGATGAGATCTCCAGCGAAGTGATGCGCGTGACCACCCTGATGAAAGAGATCTCCAGCGCCTCGCAGGAGCAGAGCCGGGGTATCGAGCAGGTGAATCAGGCGGTGACACAGATGGATGAAGTGGCACAGCAGAACGCCGCGCTGGTCGAAGAAGCCGCCGCTGCCACCCAGTCGCTGGAAGAGCAGTCGCAGCAGCTAGTGCAGACAATGGCGGTGTTTAAAGTCACTCACGTCGCCTAAATCGTAGGGGCGAGGCATGCCTCGCCCTGGTCAACGCGGGTCGGGCATGCCCGACCCCTACGAATCAGTTGCCGTTATCCGGGAACTCACGCAGGAAGCGTTCAGTGTCGTCGACCATATGATCGTTACCGACGAAGAACGGTGAGCGCTCGTGCAGGCTTTGCGGCACCAGGTCAAGAATACGGTTTTTACCATCAGAGGCTTTACCGCCGGCCTGCTCCGCGAGGAACGCCATCGGATTGCACTCGTACAGCAGGCGCAGCTTGCCTTTCGGGTGGCTGGCAGTGCTTGGGTACAGGTAGATGCCGCCTTTCAGCAGGTTGCGGTGGAAGTCCGCCACCAGCGAGCCGATATAGCGTGAGGTGTAAGGACGGTGCGTCTCTTTATCCTCTTCCTGGCAGAATTTGAGGTACTTTTTCACCCCCTGCGGGAAGCGGATATAGTTGCCTTCGTTGATGGAGTAGGTGTAACCCTTCTCCGGGAAGGTCATACGCTCTGCGCTCAGGCAGAACACGCCCAGTGACGGGTCGTAAGTGAAGGCATGCACGCCACAGCCGGTGGTGTAAACCAGCATGGTGGAGGAGCCGTAAACCACGTACCCGGCCGCAACCTGCTGGCTGCCCGGCTGCAGGAAGTCTTCTTCGGTCACCGGCGTACCCGGTGGGGTAATACGGCGGTAGATGGAGAAGATGGTACCGACAGACACGTTAACGTCGATGTTGGAGGAGCCGTCCAGCGGATCCATCAGCACCACGTACTTGCCGTTTTCGACGCCTTCGAAGATCACAATCTCATCTTCTTCTTCAGAAGCGATACCGGCCACGATGCCGCGCGCTTTCAGAGCCGCCTTCAGCTTTTCGTTGGCAAACAGATCGAGCTTCATCTGTTCTTCGCCCTGAATATTTTCAGCGCCGCTGGCACCGAGAATATCGACCAGGCCAGCTTTGTTAATATCGCGGTGGATGATCTTCGCGCCGAGCTTGATCGCGGAGATTAACGCGGTCAGTTCGCCTGTCGCGTGCGGAAAGTCGTGTTGCTTCTCGACGATGAATTCGCCTAACGTTTTCATAACACAATCCCTGAATCTGCGGTTGAGTAGCAGCCTGGTTCACAAACTGCCAACGTATGCGTACGCAGTCTAGCCGATTGGGCGCTAAAGAACATAGGGCAAATCCGTTTCTTCCGCACGATGGGGACGGTACACTGTGCGGGAACTTTTTAAGCAACGGACCTTTTATGCGTATTCATATCCTCGGTATCTGTGGCACTTTCATGGGCGGTCTGGCGATGCTGGCACGCGAGCTTGGCCATGAAGTCACGGGCTCAGATGCTAACGTCTACCCGCCAATGAGCACGCTGCTGGAAAAGCAGGGTATTGATTTAATTCAGGGTTATGACGCCTCACAGCTCGATCCCGCCCCGGACCTGGTGATCATCGGCAACGCCATGACGCGCGGCAATCCGTGTGTGGAAGCAGTGCTGGAGCGCAATATTCCTTACCTCTCCGGCCCGCAGTGGCTGCACGATTACGTGCTGCGCGACCGCTGGGTGATTGCGGTGGCGGGAACCCACGGTAAAACCACCACCGCCGGCATGGCAGCGTGGATTTTACAGGCCTGCGGCTATCAGCCAGGGTTTGTGATTGGTGGGGTACCGGGGAATTTCGAGGTTTCAGCGAATTTAGGAAAAAGCCCATTCTTCGTGATCGAGGCCGACGAGTACGACTGTGCGTTCTTCGACAAGCGTTCCAAGTTCGTGCACTACTGTCCGCGCACCCTGATCCTCAACAACCTTGAGTTTGACCACGCCGATATCTTTGACGATCTGCGGGCGGTGCAGAAGCAGTTCCACCACCTGGTGCGTATCGTGCCGGGGCAGGGCAAGATCATCCTGCCGGAGCACGATGCCAATATTAAGCAGGTGATGGCGATGGGCTGCTGGAGCGAGCAGGAAACCGTGGGTGAAAACGGCCACTGGCAGGCGAAGAAGCTGTCGCCGGATGCCTCGCACTGGGAAGTGCTGCTGGACGGTGAGCGCGTAGCCGAGGTCAACTGGGCGCTGGTTGGCGAGCACAATATGCATAACGGCATGATGGCGATTGCTGCGGCACGCCATGTGGGCGTGAAGCCGGAAGATGCCGGGCGTGCGCTGAATGACTTTATCAACGCCCGCCGCCGCCTGGAGCTGCGCGGTGAGAGCAACGGCATCAAAGTGTACGATGACTTTGCTCACCACCCGACCGCTATCCTCGCCACGCTCTCCGCGCTGCGTGGCAAAGTGGGCGGCACCGCGCGCATTCTGGCGGTGCTGGAACCGCGTTCAAACACCATGAAGATGGGTATCAGCAAGAACGATCTTGCCCCGTCGCTGGCGCGCGCGGATGAAGTGTTCCTGTTCCAGCCGCACCACATTCCGTGGCAGGTCTCTGAGGTAGCCGATGCCTGCATTCAGCCGGCGCAGTGGAGTGCGGATATTGATACGCTGGTCGAGATGATCGCCAAAAAAGCCCAGCCGGGGGATACCATCCTGGTGATGAGCAACGGCGGTTTTGGCGGGATCCATCAGAAGTTGCTGGACCGGTTAGCTTAGCGGGTATGGCGGGCCGATCGAAAAAAACGATCGGCCCCTACATCTGTTTCTGTAGGGGTCGGGCATGCCCGACCCGCTTATAATGCGGTGGCCAGCTCGCGCAGATACTGGAAAATCTGACGGTAGGCTTTTGGCGGCTTATTGGTCGCTTTCTCTTTCTGCGCGTTGCGGATCATTGCACGCAGCTGCTGGCGGTCCGCATCCGGGTAGAGGTTAAGTACCTCCGGGATCACGTCATCACCCTGTTCCACCAGGCGGTCACGCAGCACTTCCAGCTTGTGGAACAGCGCAACCTGCTGGTTGTGGCGGTTCTTCAGCTTGTCCAGCGCGGTACGGATCGGCTCTTCATCACGCGAGCGCAGCATCTTACCGATCAGCTGCATCTGGCGGCGGCGGCCCTCTTTCTTGATCTTCTGCGCCAGCTCAATCGCGGCACGCAGATCTTCATCCAGTGGGATCTTGTCCAGGGAGTTTTTCCCCAGTTCCACCAGTTCACCACCGAGGCGCTTCAGCTCTTCGGCGTCACGTTTAATCTCACTTTTACTGACCCAGATAATCTCTTCATCTTCTTCTTCTTCGTTATCGGGTACATCGTCGAGCCAGTCATCGGGCTGCTTGGTCATTGGTACGGCTCCTGAAAAAGAGGCTAATGCTATCAGGTTACGTGGCTACTGCGAAATTGTTCTCTGAGTCTGTTAGACTCAAATCACTCCTTATCACCTTGAGAGCTGTTAAATACCCGGGGTATTGCAGCAAAAACATCTCAACTCATTATATGGTAGGCCGATGAAATTACTCTCCCAAGTTGCAGAACAGCGTAAAACCCTGGAGCAGGCGGTCTCAACAGCACTCGAGCTGGCGAAAGTCAGCAGCGATGGGGCAGAAGTCGCGGTAACCAAAACCACCGGCATCAGCGTCAGCACGCGTTACGGGGAAGTGGAAAACGTCGAATTCAACAGCGATGGTGCGCTCGGCATCACCGTTTACTATCAGAACCGTAAGGGCAGCGCCTCCTCCACCGATCTCAGCCCGGAGGCGATCAAACGCACCGTGCAGGCCGCGCTGGATATTGCCCGCTACACCTCACCGGATCCGTTTGCCGGCGTGGCGGATCGCGAGCTGCTGGCGTTTGACGCGCCGGATCTCGATCTGTTTCACCCAACGGAGATCGATGCCGATCGCGCCATCGAACTGGCTGCGCGGGCCGAACAGGCGGCGCTGAAGGCTGACTCGCGCATCACCAACACCGAAGGCGGCAGCTTTAACAGCCACGTCGGCATTAAAGTGTTTGGTAACAGCCACGGCATGCTGCAGGGCTACTGCTCCAGCCGTCATTCGCTCTCCAGCTGCGTGATTGCCGAAGCCAACGGCGATATGGAGCGTGACTACGCCTACACCATTGGCCGGGCAATGGAGGATTTAAAGTCGCCAGAGTCGGTCGGTGAAGAGTGCGCGCGCCGCACGCTGTCACGCCTGTCGCCGCGCAAGCTGTCGACGATGAAAGCGCCGGTGCTGTTTGCTGCGGAAGTGGCGACCGGGCTGTTTGGTCACCTGGTGGGCGCCATCAGCGGCGGCAGCGTCTACCGTAAATCCACCTTCCTGCTCGACTCTCTCGGCCAGCAGATCCTGCCGGAATGGCTGACGATTGAGGAGCATCCGCACCTGCTGAAAGGACTGGCGTCAACGCCGTTCGACAGCGAAGGCGTGCGTACCGAGCGCCGCGACATCATTAAAGATGGCGTGCTGCAGAACTGGCTGATGACCAGCTACTCGGCGCGCAAGCTGGGGCTGCAGAGCACCGGCCACGCGGGCGGCATTCATAACTGGCGCATTGCCGGGCAGGGCCACAGCTTTGATGACCTGCTCAGGCAGCTCGGCACCGGGCTGGTGGTCACGGAGCTGATGGGCCAGGCGGTCAGCGCGCTGACCGGGGACTACTCGCGCGGCGCATCCGGTTTCTGGGTTGAGAATGGCGTGATCCAGTATCCGGTCAGTGAAATCACCATCGCCGGTAACCTGAAAGATATGTGGCGCAATATGGTGACCATCGGCAGCGATATTGAAACCCGCAGCAATATCCAGTGTGGATCCATTCTGTTACCAGAAATGAAGATTGCCGGGCAGTAATTTCCCGATTTAGGCGTATGCTAATAAGGCGGCTGCTCAGACAGCCGCCTTTTTTATAATTATAAGGATTGAAGCAATGCGTAAAACCTTAATTGCAATGTTGAGTACCACGCTGTTGTTCTCCAGTTTCGCCGTGCTGTCGCAGGATCTGGAAGGCGATATGGATATGCTGAAAGGCGGCCTGCGGACGGTGCAGAAAACCGACGATAAAGCCGAAATGATTAAAGCGCTGACCGATATGAAGGGCGCCGCTGAAAACGCCAAAACCCAGACGCCGGATAAGCTCAAGGGCCAGCCGGCAGACAGCGCGCAGATCAAGGACTATCACGCCGGGCTGGATACCCTGATTGGCCAGATCGATACCAGCCTCAAGCTGGCCAATGACGGAGATCTGAAAGGCGCGAAGGAAGAAGCAAAAAAATTTGCTGAAACCCGCGACGCCAATCACAAAAAGTTCCGCTAACGCTCCGGGCCGGGAATTTTTTACCGGCCCTGATTAAATCGATCATAAGTTTTTCCTCTATTTCCTCCTGCTGGCCGCTTTACTCTGCTGCTGTTTTCTCTGCCCCTGCATAAATTGCGCAAAATAGTGGTTATTTTGTGATTTACCTCTCGTTTTAAAACCATTCACGCACGGTCTGATGTTTTTTGCGACCTGGCTCGCACCCCATCCGTTTATTTCCGCTTGCTGGCGGAAAAAGTCGTTCTCCACAGCATCTCTGCACAGGGGTAGCTTATAACCATTGCAAAAAGGGGGGAACGAACGTGAGTAATGGAACGGGGCCGAGTGTGGCAACAGAGCAGGATGATGAGATTCAGGCACTGGCCGCACGGGTGATGGGGCAAATTGCCGACCTGTTTGCGGCCAGGGCGATACAGCCCAACCCGGTACAGCAACAGATGCTCACCTCCCACGTGCGGGCGATGGCGCTGCGCTCGCTGACCGGTGAGGCGCTACCCGAAGTGGAAGCTGACCTGTTTGACGATATTTCGCCAGAATCCATGCTGCTGGCACAGCAGGTGGTCGATCTGTTCGGTAACCTGCCGAAAGAGGAAGCCTGGCTACTCTCCGTGCATTTCGAAGTCGCCAAAGAAAACCAATAAATCCCAGGGTCGGGCATGCCCGACCCCTACGAAAAACCGTAGGGGCGGGGCATGCCCCGCCCGTCGAACTCAATAAGGAATACACCATGTCTCAAATCATCGTAGTGATCGGCGATCGTTTAGGTAAAGGCCAGAAAGTGGCAGCAGGTATCGAGAAAGCGGGCGGTAAAGCCATCGTGGTTCCTGGCGTGGCAGCGGATATGAAGCTGGGCGACGTGATGAAAGCGGAAAACGCCAACTTCGGTATCTCCTTCTGCGGCAGCGGCGGCGCAGGTGCCATCACCGCACAGAACAAATATGGCTATAAAGCCAAACACGGCATGCGCTCCATCGACGAAGGCGTCACCGCCATCAACGAAGGCGCCACCGTGCTGGGCTTCGGCTTTATGGATAAAGAAGAGCTGGGCGAGCGTCTGGTGCAGGCGTGGCAGAAGAAGCACGGCTGATGAAAGAGCAATTCACCACCACGGTGAACGTCAGCGGCAAGGGCGACAGCAAAGCAAAAGCCTTTGCCGACGCCCTGAGCCGGGTGCAAAACACGGTGCTCAAGTCCACCAGCAATATCCTCCTGCGTATTGAGCCGGTGGATGTGAAGGTGCTGCGTGCCGAACTGCGCGTCAAAACGGAAAAGTTTCTGTTCTTCTTTCTGGCGCGCGAACGGCGAACCTACAGCGTTGAGCTGGCGATCACCGTCAACGTCGCGGTGGTCGACACCGACAAGGTGGATTTCACCGCGGTTAACTAAAAACGTTGGGATATAAATCCAAAGGAAAAAACTGATGTTTTTAATCATCTTATTTAAGTCGTTGATTATTGGCGGCCTGGTCGGAGTGGGTGTCGGTGCCGGGGCAGCGCGTATGTTCCACGCCCCGACCACACAGGGCATGGGCGCATTTCGCACACTGGGTGAACTGAATTCCTGTGAGGGCGACCCGGCTTCTCACTTCTCCTTCGGCCTTGGCTTCTTCTTTAACGCCTGGGCCTCCTCCGTGGCGGCAGGTTCCTTCACTCAGGACGTTGACCACCGCATCATCCCCAACTGGGGCGCGGCGGCACTGATGGTGAAAAACCGCAACGTGGCGGAAACCCTGCATAACCCGAAAAAGATGGCGATTGCCTGCGGCATCATCGGCATGATTGTGGTGGCGTTTCTTAACTCCACCGCCTCTGCCGTGCCTGCTGCGCTGCAGGTCACCGCGGTGAAAGTGCTGGTGCCTGCGGCTAACCTGCTGGTGAACACCGTGATGCCGGTGATCTTCTGGCTGGCCGCCATCGACGCCGGTAAGAAATCGGGCTTCTGGGCCACCATTTTCGGCGGTCTCGCGCAGCTGATTATGGGTAACGCCGTGCCTGGCCTGGTGCTGGGCATCCTGATCGGCAAAGGGGTGGAAGAGGCGGGCTGGAACCGCGTCACGAAGGTGATGATGATCGCCATCGTGCTGCTGTTCGTGCTGAGCGGCTTCTTCCGTGGCTTCGATATGAAGCTGTTGCAGTCCTTCCAGCTTGGCGTGCCCGGCTGGATGGAGATGATCCACAACTCCCTGAGCGGCAAATAAGAGGACAAGGGTAATGGAAGAGTCAAAAAGCGGTTTCTGGTATGCCGACTGGTCGTTCCCGATCTTTGTCGGTCTGCTCTCTGCCGGGGTGTTCGCCGGTACGCATATGTATTACGTCTACGGCCTGGGCGCGTTTAACGAGGTCGCGTTTGTTTCGATGCTGCGTTCCGGCATGGAAACTGGCGTCTACGGCGCGGTGGCGGCATTTGGTGCCAGCTTCCTGTTTGCGCGCATTATCGAAGGCTCGCTGGTCGGGATCCTTGATATTGGCGGCGCGATCCAGACCGGTATCGGTCTTGGCGTGCCGGCACTGCTGCTTGGGGCGGGCATCGTCTTTCCGGTAGCCAACTTCGCGGCCTCGCTGGTTACCGGCCTGGCGCTCGGCCTGGCGGTGGGTTACATCATCATCCTGGCGCGTAAGTTCACCATCAATAACAGCGACTCCACCTACGGGGCCGACGTGATGATGGGCGCGGGTAACGCCTCCGGCCGCTTCCTCGGGCCGTTGATTATCCTGTCGGCAATGGCCGCTTCGATCCCCATTGGCCTCGGCTCGCTGGTGGGTTCACTGCTGTTTTACCTGTGGAATAAACCGATTACCGGCGGCGCTATCCTCGGCGCCATGGTGCTGGGGGCGATCTTCCCGGTGGCGCTGTAACCAACTTGCGCGGCGGCAGGACGCCGCCGCGCTCAGGAGTCTGCAATGTATGATCTGATTATCCGCCGGGCGCGCCTCAGCGATGGCACCCTCAGCGACGTGGCGATCCGCGCGGGCAAGATTGCCGAAATCGGGCAAATCGACGGCCCGGCACAGCGCGAGTGGGACCTGCACGGGCGCTACTGGCTCAGCGCAGGCTGGATTGATTCACACGTCCACTGCTACCCCAAATCGCCGATTTATCACGATGAAGCCGACCGCATCGGCGTGGAAACCGGCGTCACCACGGTGGTGGACGCCGGCAGCACCGGCGCCGACGATATCGACGATTTCTACCAGCTGACGCGCAGCGCCAGCACCCAGGTTTACGCGCTGCTCAATATCGCCCGCAGCGGCATTCTGACGCAGAACGAGTTAGCGGATATGGCGCGCATTGACGCCGCAGCGGTACAAGCCGCGCTGCAGCGCCTGCCGCAGTTTATCCTCGGCCTGAAAGCGCGTATCAGCAGCAGCGTGGTGGAGCACAACGGCATTAAGCCGCTGCAGCGCGCCAAGGCGATGCAGCAGGAGAACGGCGGCCTGCCGCTGATGGTGCATATCGGCAATAATCCGCCCAACCTCGATGAAATTGCCGACCTGCTGAGCAGCGGCGACATCATCACCCACTGCTATAACGGCAAGCCGAACCGCATTCTGACGCCGCAGGGCGAGCTGCGCGCCTCGGTCAGCGCTGCGCTCAAACGCGGCGTGCGCCTCGACGTCGGCCACGGCAGCGCCAGCTTCAGCTTCGAAGTGGCGCGCGTGGCGATTGCGCAGGGCATTCTGCCGCACACCATCAGCTCCGATATCTACTGCCGCAACCGTCTGAACGGCCCGGTGTATACCCTTGCGCACGTGATGTCGAAGTTCTTCTGCATCGGCATGACGCTGCCGCAGGTGATCGACTGCGTTACCGCGCACGCCGCAGACGGCCTGCGCCTCGCCGGTAAAGGGCGCCTTGAAGTCGGCTATGACGCCGATCTGACCATTTTCGACGTGCAGCAGGAGAGCGCGCTGTTCACCGACTCAGACGGACAAACGCTGTCCGGCACAACGCAGCTGGTGCCGCTGGCCGCTGTGGTCGCCGGTCAGGCATTCGTGACTAACGAAGGGAAGAAACGTAATGACTTCAGTAAATGAGCTTTCGATTTATGAGCTTTCTATTTATGAGAAATACCATCTCAAGCAGGTGATCAACGCCTCCGGCCGCATGACCATTCTCGGTGTGTCGACCCCGAGCGCGGACGTGGTGGAGACGGTGAGCTATGGCCTCAATCACTATTTTGAAATGAAAGATCTGGTCAACAAAACCGGCGCCTATATTGCCGGGCTGCTGGGTTGTGAAGCGGCGGTGGTGGTCTCCTGCGCTTCGGCCGGGATTGCACAGTCGGTAGCGGCGGTTATCGTTAAGGATAACGACTGGCTGCTGGAAAATCTGCACGCCGCACCGCTGATGGTGCCGCACGACATCGTGCTGCCGAAGGGCCATAACGTTAACTACGGCGCGCCAGTGGGCACCATGGTGGCGCTGGGCGGCGGCAAGCTGGTGGAAGCGGGCTACGCCAACGAGTGCTCGCCGCAGCAGCTCTCCGCCGCGATCACCCCGCAGACCGCCGCAATCATGTATATCAAATCGCATCACAGCGTGCAGAAAAGCCATCTCAGCGTAGAGCAGGCCGCCGTGGTGGCGCGTGAACACGGCGTGCCGCTGATTGTGGATGCCGCCGCCGAGGAGGATTTGCAGGCTTATTACGGCTTTGGTGCTGACCTGGTGATCTACAGCGGCGCAAAAGCCATTGAAGGGCCAACAAGCGGGCTGGTGATCGGCAAAGCGCAGTACGTTGAGTGGGTGAAGCGCCAGTCGAACGGCATTGGCCGCGCGATGAAGGTCGGCAAAGAGGGGATCCTCGGCCTGACGCAGGCGATTGAAAACTATCTGCGCGTGGAGAAGACCACCGGCGCGCAGATGGTGGAGAAGATGACGCCGTTTATCGACAGCTTAAACCAGCTGGCGGGCATTCAGGCGCGCACGGTGTGGGACGCCGCCGGGCGTGATATCGCCCGCGCTGAGATCCACTTCGACGAGGCGGTGATAGGCCGCACCACCGGTGAAGTGGTGCAGGCGCTGAAAACCGGTGCCATCGCCATCTACTTCCGTGGCTACAAGGCCAACGAAGGCATTGTTGAAGTCGACGTGCGCAGCGTCTCTGCCGAACAGCTGCACACTATTTTTATCTGCATCAGAGATCTGTTAACCGGAGAAGCACGCGCATGACACTGAAACCGAAATTTTACCGCGACCGCGTCTGCCTGAATGTCCTCGCCGGGTCGAAACAGAATGCCCGCGACATCTGGCAAGCCGCAGAAGGCCACGTGCTGGTTGGCGTGCTGTCGAAGGACTACCCGGACGTGGCGAGCGCGGTAGCCGATATGCGTGATTACGCGGCGCAGATTGATAACGCGCTGTCGGTCGGCCTCGGCGCGGGCGACCCGAACCAGTCGGCGATGGTCAGCGCGATTGCCGCGGAGGTGCAGCCGCAGCACGTCAACCAGGTGTTTACCGGCGTCGCGACTTCGCGCGCGCTGCTTGGCCAGCCTGACACCGTGGTCAACGGCCTGATCTCCCCGACCGGCACGGTTGGCAGGGTGAAGATCTCCACCGGGCCGCTCAGCTCGCAGCAGGCCGACGGCATTGTGCCCGTCGCTACCGCGGTTGCGCTGCTGAAGGATATGGGCGGCAGCTCGGTAAAATACTTCCCGATGGGCGGCCTGAAGGCGATCGACGAGTTCAACGCGGTGGCAGAAGCCTGCGCCGCGCAGGGGTTCTGGCTGGAGCCCACCGGCGGTATCGATCTCGATAACTATGAAGCGATCCTGCAGATCGCGCTGGATGCGGGCGTCAGCAGGATCATCCCGCATATTTACAGCTCGATTATCGATAAACAGAGCGGGCAGACGCGGCCGCAGGATGTCGCCACGCTGCTGGCAATGACCAAAAAGTTAGTCGGTTAAGCGTGACCGCGCCCTGGGATTATTCCGGGGCGCGCTATTTTCCCGCAGTGAATTCCGTTAGCCTGCAACAACCCGCTAACAAGGTCGACTATCTAAAGAAGAGCTCGCCGTGAGATTCCCCAACCAACGACTGGCCCAGCTGTTTGATCTGCTACAAAACGAAACGCTGCCGCAGGACGAGCTGGCGCGGCGCTTCGACGTCTCCACGCGCACCGTGCGCACCGATATCAACGTACTTAACGAGCTGCTGGCCGAGCACGGTGCCAGCTTTGTGCTAAGCCGCGGCGCGGGCTATCGGCTGGAGATTGCCGATGCGCGCCGCTACGCTCAGCTGCAGCAGCAGTCACCTTCACATCTGCGCGTGCCGCGCACCTCTGCCGCCCGCGTGCACTATCTGCTCACCCGTTTTCTCACCTCGGCTTTTTCCCTCAAGCTGGAAGACCTGGCCGACGAATGGTTTGTCAGTCGCACCACGCTGCAAAGCGATATGGCCGAGGTGAGAGAGTGGCTGGCGCGTTATCAGCTGGCGATTGAAACCAAGCCGCGCTACGGTATGAAGCTGTTCGGCCCCGAAGTGGCGATGCGCACCTGCCTGACCGACCTGCTGTACCAGATTGCGCAGGAGGACAGCGACAGCCCGCTGCTACAGCTGGAGGCGCTTAACAGCGGGATGCTCACCACCCTGCAACCGCTGCTGCAGCAGTGCCTGTCGCGCTTTAATATCCGCCTGGCCGACGACGGCGAGTTTTATCTGCGCCTCTACTGCGCGGTGGCGGTGCGGCGTATTGGCGAGGGCTACCCGCTGACCGACTTCAGCGCGGAGGATGTCGATGACGAGGTGCGCGATGCGGCGCGCCACATCGTTAACCTGATGCGGCCGATTGTCGGCAAGGCGATCTCCCCGGCGGAAGAGGCCTACCTGCGCGTTAATATCGCCGCCCGCCGCGTGGAAGAGATTGCGCCCAGCGCCATCAGCCCGGACGACGGCGATTCGCTGGTGGATTACATCCTCGGCTACATCAACACCCACTACAACTTCAACCTGCAAAATGACCCGCAGCTGCGCGCCGACCTGCTGACGCACATCAAAACGATGATCACCCGCGTGCGCTATCAGATCCACATTCCCAATCCGCTGCTGACCAACATCAAGCAGCACTATCCGATGGCCTGGGACGTGACGCTGGCGGCGGTCTCCAGCTGGGGTAAATACACCCCGTACAGCATCAGCGAAAACGAGATTGGCTTCCTGGTGCTGCATATTGGCGTCGGGCTGGAGCGCCACTACAACGTGGGCTATCAGCGCCATCCGCAGATCCTGCTGGTGTGCGACACCGGTAACTCCACGGTGCGCATGATCCAGGCGATGCTACTGCGCAAATACCCGCAGATCGTGGTGAACGGCATTATTACGCTGCGCGAGTACGAGCAGCTGGCGAGCGTGGACGAGGACTTTGTTATCTCCACCGTGCGCCTTAGCGACAAGGATAAGCCGGTAGTGGTGATGTCGCCGTTCCCCACTGAGTACCAGCTGGAGCAGATCGGCAAGCTGGTGCTGCTCGATCGCACCCGCCCCTACATGCTGGAAAAGTTCTTCGATGCCAGCCATTTCCTGATCCTCGATAAGCCGCTGGACCGCAGCGCTCTGTTCCGCCAGCTGTGCGGCGAGCTGGAGCGGGAAGGGATGGTGGATGAGACGTTTTACCCGTCGGTGGAAGAGCGTGAAGCCATCGTCAGCACCATGCTCGGCGAAGGCATTGCGCTGCCGCACTCGCTGGGGCTGCTGGCAAAGAAAACCTGCGTCTATACCGTGCTGGCACCGGAGGGCATCGCGTGGGGGGATGAAACCGCATATGTGATTTTCCTGCTGGCGATCAGCAAGACGGAGTACGAAGAGGCGATGGCCATCTACGATCTGTTCGTGACGTTTATGCGCGAGCGGGCGATGACAAGGCTGCGCGACAGCGCGGATTTCGCCAGCTTCAAGGCGGTGGCAATGGATTGTTTAAGCCGGTTGTAGGGGCCGACCTTTTTTTCCGGTCGGGTCGTATTGAGGATTTGTACGGTATTACGTAGGGGCCGACCTTCTTTTCCGGTCGGCCCGTAAATCTTATTTCAAAATGGTAAACGCGGTGGTGACGTGTTTCACGCCGCTCACCCGGCTGGCGATATCCGCAGCCGCTTTCGCTTCTGCATCCGTCACCAGACCCAGCAGGAACACTTCGCCATTCTCGGTGGTGACTTTCACATTCGACGATTTCACCTGATCGCTACCCAGCAGCTGTGAGCGCACTTTAGTGGTGATCCAGGTATCTGAAGATGCCGTGCCGAAGCTGACTTTGTCGCCGGTACGGATCTCGTTATACACCTCGGTTGCGCCATCCACGCCCACGGCAATCTGTTTTGCACGCAGCGCCAGATCGGCACTCGGTGACTGCCCGGTCAGCAGCACTTTACCCTGATAAGCGGTGGCAACAATGTGTGCGCTCTGTTTGATCTGCTCATCTTTCGACAGCGCGTTCGTGACGCGCAGTTCCAGCGTGCCGTCATCAACCTGCGTACCAACGGAACGCGGGTCAGTGGCGGATTTGGTCGCCACGGCCGCACTGCCAACAACCGCCGCGACACAGCCCTGTAGCATCAACGCGGTAAGGATAACTGCACATGCAGATAATGCCTTCATTTAAGCTCCTTAAACATCCTGGTGGGGAAACAAAGTGTTATCTATTAAATCGCACAGACAATTCACGGTGAGCATATGCATTTCCTGAATTCTCGCACTGCGGTGGGAAGGAATGCGGATCTCCACATCCTGCGGACCCAGCAGACCGGCGAGCTCGCCGCCGTCGTAGCCGGTCAGGGCGATAATGGTCATATCGCGGGTGACCGCTGCCTCTACGGCTTTGACAATATCACGGCTGTTGCCGCGCGTTGAAATCGCCAGCAGGATATCGCCGGCATGGCCTAAAGCGCGCACCTGTTTGGCGTAAATCTCTTCGTGCAGGCGGTCATTACCAATGGCAGTCAGCAGCACGTTATCCGCACTCAGCGCAATGGCGGGCAGGCTTGGGCGCTCGGTCTCAAAACGGTTAATCATGCTGGCAGCAAAATGCTGGGCATTGGCGCTGGAGGTTCCATTACCACAGCTCAGTATTTTGTTGCCATTGAGCAGCGACTGTACCATGGTCATCGCCGCACGTGAGATGGCATCCGGCAGCGCTTCTGCCGCCGCGATTTGTGTTTGAATACTTTCCGTAAAACAGACTTTGATTCTTTCCAGCACGTCATTCACCTGGTCTAGTTATTCTGCTGTAAACGCATTGGGTAACCATTCCACCTGCTCGCCGGTGATCGCTACCACATCAAAACGACAGTCGGCGGTGTCAAAACTCTGCCCGCGACCGTTAAGCCACAGCGCTGCTGCACGCAGCAGCTTCAGCTGTTTACTGCGGGTGACGCTGGCCGCCGCGCCGCCAAAGCGGTCACTGCTGCGGTAGCGCACCTCGACAAATACCCACGTTTTGCCATCGCGCATGATCAGGTCAATTTCGCCTGACCGGTAGCGCACGTTAGCGGCGACAAAACGCAGGCCTGACGTTTCCAGCAGGCGGCGAGCCTGACGTTCACGGCTCGCCCCTTGCTGCTGCCGGCTTAGTTGGCCGGAACGATCTGTCCCTGACGATACTGGCTCCATACTAACTTCCTGTTAATCACGCAGTCCTGATCCGCGCTCAGACTGCCGGTGTCGCCCTTAACCTGGAAGCCCGGCAGCGTGCGCATTTCGTTAAAGTGGTTCGCCAGTGTCCAGGCATCAATGCCCATCGCGTAAAGGCGCACCAGCGAGTAGTCGTTGTTAAACATCTTCGCCGCCTGCTGCATCAGCGCCGGGTTGGCACCGGAGAGCAGCGGAGCATCGCTGAACTGCAGGCCATCCACTTCCAGACGGTAGTCCGGGCCGCCGCCTGCCTGATAGCTGCGCGAGCTGGCATACAGGCCCACATTATCACGGCTGCTGACGCGCATGGAGATCATCGGCTTAATCAGTGCCAGTTCATCCTGCGTGGCGACGATATACACCGAGTCAACGCTGCCGCCGCTGGTGGTGGCCGCCGTCGGTTCAGCGACCGGGGCCGGGATCGTCAGGCCGCCAATGGTAACGCCCGCGGGCTGTTCAGGCTGCACGTTAACCGGCGTACCGCTCAGACGGATACCGGCACCGCTGTTGATCCCCAGCTTCAGCTCTGCGGTCGAACCGAACTGCTGCTGCAGCACGGTGCCGCCGCCAAGCTTCTGCCACTCAGCGGCAAAGGCTTTATTCACGCGGTCGCCGAGTGAGCTGCGCGGCACCAGCAGCAGCGGTGCACGTTTGCCCTGGTCCCACATATGATGCGCGGCATCACGGGCTTCGTCTTCAGGAGAAAGCGCAAAGTAGCAAATATTCGGATGGTTCTGGATGGTTTCCGGCTCGTTAAGCGCCAGAACGTTGAGGGTCGTCTGGCTGGCTGCCAGCTTTTCGACGTTGCTTTTCAGCAGCGGGCCGACCACCAGCGTAGCGCCGTCTTTTTGTGCCTGCGCCAGCACCTGCTCAATCGGCTGGCTGCTGGTGTCATAGACCTGTACCTGCGTACCGCTGGACGGCGGCGCGGTTTCGACGCTGTTAGCTGGCGCGGACTGCGGCTGCACCTGCTGTGGTTGCGCAGCGGCGGCATCGGTTGGCGCAGCAGAAGGGCTGACTACGGCGTTAGGATCGGCCGGGGTTGCGGCATCCGCAGCGGCAGCCTGTGGCGCTTCAACCGGTACCGCAGGGGCGGAACCCTGTGCCAGCACGCCGTTTTTCGCGTCGTTAAAGCCTTTCTGAATGGCGTTAGCAAACACCTGCGCCTGGCCGCTCAGCGGCAGCAGCAGCGCGATTTTGCCGGTGGAAGCGGGCTGGAAGTTCTGCACCTGGCTGAGCGCGGTCGGCAGCATTTTCGCCGCCGGGTTATTCGGATAGCGCGTCTGCCAGTCGCGGATCCCGGCTTTCAGCATATCCGGGTCGTTGCTGTTGGCCCGGTAAACGCCGGAGAGATCCAACCAGCCCTGCAGTACGTTTTCATCCGCGTTGATGTTCAGGCTGTTGAGCTGCTCAGGCGTCATCTGGCTCAGCGCCTGCCAGGTGGCATCAATATTCTTCTGCTTGTCTGCCGGGTTGCTCAGCAGCGGCTCCTGGGCAATATAGGCGCGCAGCACTTCCAGCGACGGGCGACCCTGGCTGGCGGCGATCAGCAGCTGGTAGTAGCGGGCCTGTTGATCTTTCGACAGACTGCCGATATCAATCTGCTTCAGCTGGTCAGCGGCGGCGGGCAGATTCTGCTGCATCACGCTGAGCTGAGCCTGCAGCAGCTGGCGCTCCTGCTGCTGGGTGGCGTCCAGGTTCTGCGGCAGCTGGGAGAACTGATCGCTCGCCTGCGGCACCTTGCCTTCGTTCAACAGCGCTCTGATTGCGAGTAATTGCCAGCCAACCTTGTTATCATCTGCGCTTTGCTGCATCTGCTGCAGGTAATAGTCAGAGGTGCCGGTTGCGGCTCCCTGCACATTCGCCTCGGGCGTTTTTGGAGCCTGGCCGGTACATCCGGCAAAAATCAGGGCGGCCAGCAGAAGCGGTACCGTGCGTAGCGCTTTGCGCTGAAGAACTTTCGAAGGAAGCATACTGTATCCAGTGATGTTTTTTTCAAGATGCTCAATATTAAATCGGCAATTCGGATGAAACAATGAAACAACACGATCGGGCAGATATTTCTGCCAGCACGCTCTATATCGTTCCCACACCCATCGGTAATCTGGGCGATATCACCCAGCGGGCACTGAAGGTGCTTGCGAGCGTCGATCTGATCGCAGCGGAAGATACACGTCATACCGGACTGTTGCTACAACATTTCGCCATCAATGCGCGCCTGTTCGCACTGCATGACCATAATGAACAGCAGAAAGCGGAAGTGCTGCTGGCGAAGCTGCGCGAAGGGCAGAGCGTGGCACTGGTTTCTGATGCCGGTACGCCGCTGATCAACGATCCCGGCTATCACCTGGTGCGCCTGTGCCGTGAAGCGGGCATTCGCGTGGTGCCGCTGCCGGGCGCCTGTGCCGCGATTGCCGCGCTGAGCGCCGCGGGCCTGCCGTCGGATCGTTTCTGTTACGAAGGGTTTCTGCCGGCGAAAAGCAAAGGCCGCTGCGATACGCTGCGCGCGCTGGAGCTGGAGCCGCGCACCATTATTTTCTACGAATCCACCCACCGCCTGCTCGACAGCCTGCAGGATATGGTGACGGTGCTGGGCCCCGAACGCTATGTGGTGCTGGCGCGTGAAATCACCAAAACCTGGGAGTCGATCCACGGTGCGCCGGTGGGGGAGCTGCTGGCCTGGGTGCAGGAAGAAGAGAACCGCCGTAAAGGTGAGATGGTGCTGATCGTTGAAGGCTACCACCAGGCGGAAGAAGAGGCGCTGCCGCCGGAAGCGCTGCGTACCCTGGCGCTGCTGCAGAGCGAGCTGCCGCTGAAGAAAGCCGCCGCGCTGACCGCCGAGATCCACGGCGTGAAGAAAAATGCGCTGTATAAGTACGCGCTGGAGCAGCAGGGTGAGTGACAGGTAACCTGGGGGCGCGCAGGTCCACGACACTCTTTGTAACAGCGTTGCGTTAGTAATAGGCAATATTGACAACGGCGCTGCCGGAGTAGAAGCCGCTATCCCGTGCGGTAAATCCTTTAAGCCGGGTGCGCAGGGTCAGCGGCCTGGTTTCATTGTCTGCCAGGGTAAATTTCCCAGGATTGCCAAAGCCTTTGCCCCAGTCGAGTTCTGCCACCGTGACCGATGAGCCGTTAAGCGGAACAATTTCTTTACTGTTAGTTTCAATCGTTACGTTACCTCCACTGATGCAGCTTAGCGAGAGCGGCGTGCTGGCGATAACGCTGCTGGTTTGGCTACTGCTGAGTTCGCCAAAATCGACGGTAATCTGGGGAGGTTCAATAGAGCAGGTTGGTGCATGCACAATGCCCTTTGCACAGTTGGAAACAATCGTGTTTAAAAGCATCCCGTGACCTAGATTTCTGGCTGCAATGACCATACACGGTTTTTTGCTGTAGTATGTGGGAAGGTAATCTTTTCCCGTGCGATATAAATCACCCTTTTCTTTAGCCGCCTTAACCCACTCGCCAAGCGTTTTATAATATCTGGCGTTAACAGACCAGCCGTTGCCATCTATTGAACTATAATTATCACGTCCAGCCGGTAACCAATCTTCCGATATGACAAAAAACGCGAGATTACATCCGTTTAAACCATAACAGGGGTTGGGCGTCGGGTCGCTTTCATCAGCGCCTACAAGCTGCCCTGTGAAATCACCATTCACAAAGGAGGGGGCAACGGTGACGCTGACAATCAGGTTGGCCTGTGCTGCCGATACAAATATGAATAAAAATAACAAAGCTAAAGTTTTCAAGCTAAATGATTCCATTCTTCTCAATCGTATTCCGTGCGAGCTGCGCGGGCTTTAATTGGCTGTGGTTTTTTACAGCCAAGTTGTCACTGGAAAACAATGCTTCCCTCAAGGGGATAATAGCAAAAAAATAGCAGTGCCCGATCTGTTATTTTTCTAAAAAAATAAATGCGATATTTAATTCTTTTTTATTTTTTCGATTGCTGATAAACAGGTGATTAATTTTTTATTTGTCTCTGCGGGTGAAGTGAAAATTTTTTTTTCGCTGTTGGGATCGACAGAACATAGTCCAGGGCTATCAAGTGCAGAGGCGCCGACCGCCGGGATCCACGGCGTGAAGAAAAATGCGCTGTATAATTACGCGCTGGAGCAGCAGGGTGAGTGACAACGCGGTAAAAACCCTATACACTGCGCGCCGAAGCTGACCAGACAGTCGCCGCTTTGTTGCCGTCCTCCTTCGGGGGAGACAGACAGAGGGGAGGAAAGTCCGGGCTCCATAGGGCAGGGTGCCAGGTAACGCCTGGGGGGCGCAAGCCCACGACCAGTGCAACAGAGAGCAAACCGCCGATGGCCCACGCAAGTGGGATCAGGTAAGGGTGAAAGGGTGCGGTAAGAGCGCACCGCGCGGCTGGCAACAGTTCGTGGCACGGTAAACTCCACCCGGAGCAAGGCCAAATAGGGGTTCACCAGGTACGGCCCGTACTGAACCCGGGTAGGCTGCTTGAGCCAGTGAGCGATTGCTGGCCTAGATGAATGACTGTCCACGACAGAACCCGGCTTACCGGTCAGCTTCGAACTCATTCAATGAAAAACCCCGCAGAGTGAAAACTTTGCGGGGTTTTTGTTATTTGCCCTACGGACATGATGAATGACTGTCCACGACACTCTCTATGACAGGAAAGCGGCTTACCGGTCAGCTTCGAACTCATTCAATGAAAAACCCCGCTTCGGCGGGGTTTTTTGTTTTTATGCTTTTGACCCCGTAGGGTCGAGGCCTGCCTCGACCGGGTGTTTGAGGGTCGGGCATGCCCGACCCCTACGGGGCAGGAAAGCCGCGCTTCGGCGGGGTTTTTTGTTTTTATG